>Ga0209781_1000164_pt1 | contig 16058 bp, 7 predicted proteins | sample WorMetHERISLAND1_3_FD_187386 | JGI IMG/M metagenome (GOLD analysis project Ga0209781, IMG submission 187386) | Marine gutless worms symbiont microbial communities from Max Planck institute for Marine Microbiology, Germany - Olavius albidus HERON... | ecosystem: Host-associated > Annelida >...
AGGTGAGGTGGGATATTTAATGAATGCTTTATTGCAAATTTCCTGGAGAATGTGACAGTGAAAGAATTTTGAAAATCGGCCAGTATTTGACGAAGTTATGTGTAGACAACGTAGGCTTACTTTTTTTGGCCCACCCTGTATAACTAAAGAATGGATGGTCAAAACGATTGCTCAAATGTGGTGGCAGCAGCAGAGATTCCTTAACAGTCTCATGGCTCCGTAACTTTTAAATTTTTAACAATTTTCAATTAAAATAGACGATGGCATTCCAGTCCCATGTCTTCGATTACCGTCGTTTGTTACAGATATCAAGTGTTTGCCAGGGAAACAGACTAAGCTGGTACTCTGTATTATCACATCTCACAAACCAGTTTTGTATACCTCAACAATGAACATTCATTGATGATTCTCTGTATCAGTACCAACAATTAATATAGGGCCAGATTAATTCTGACGGACAGAAATGGGCAATCACGATGCTTTGATCAGTGATGACTTATTGCAATAAAACTTTTAGCTTTTGTTGTTCTGTCGTACAGTAACTAGGAAAGTAACTAGTTACTTTTTGAAGTAACTATAGCCCAGCACTGCTTGCAACTTATCGATTCGTTATCAATCGACTAAGTCTAGCCCTAATTCCTCAGCCGTACGTACATACATTAACAGATGGGGCGAAACTGCCTACTTATGTTAGCGATACGAAAATAAGTACAGCGTAGAGTGGCCGTGCTCCGTATATTAAGTTAACTCTTAGCAGTCTTCAAAGACGTGCTCCTACATGTGCAGAGACGTCGTGGTCTTGGTGGTGTCGAAGCCACTATCCGAACGAGTGCACAAACTACAGCAACTGCGCACGCGCAAGGCGTTACTGTACTTCCGGTTATAAACGGCAACGACGACGAGGCAAGCGGCAGCGGCATGGCGCACGGCACTTCGTCGCAGGCGTGGACGCCGCCGCCGTCGTCGCACGTCGGCTGCCACTGCCGCAGCGCCTCGGCAACCGTCTGTCCGGCGAGTCGGTCGGGTGAGGCGCACTGCGTACCGTGGTCGATGCGCAGTCCGACGGCGGTGTCGGTCAGACGGCGGAGTGTCGCCAACAGGAAGCAGTCACATCGCAGGGGATTACCGGCTAGGTCGACGTCGACGAGCGTCCAGACACCCAACAGTGAGCACAGCTCCGGCTGCGTTAGACCATTGTGGTCAAGCCTCACCTGCTGTAGACCTGTCCAATCCGTCATACCTGGAGACCGGCTCAGTGCCCGTGGCTCCAGTCCACAGAACGCCTGGCTATCAAGAGTCAATGGACCGCCGTCCCTGCTGCGGCTGACGCGATTCGCGCCGATGTCGACCAGCTCGAGAAAGGCAGACGACGCAAACGCGGACGCGCCGACCAGGTTGATCCTGTTGTCGCGCAGGATGAGTCGCCGTAACGCCGGAAGTGACTCCAGCGCTCTAGACGGCACGCGGTCGAATTCATTTCCGGTCAAGTCGAGCTCTTGAACGGTGGGTAGCACGTGGTCGCCGGCGGTCGGAGAGCCAATGTCGACGAGATTGTTATAGCGCATACGAAGAACACGTAGTCGAGTCAAATGACGAAACACAGTCGATAGCTTGAACTTGACCAGTCGGTTGTGGGACATTTCCACCACTTCCATCTCCGATCCGACACCCAGGAAAGCTTCGTCGTCGACTAACCTAATGTCGTTATGATCCAGTCTGTAACCAGACAAACACAACAACCGTTACGGACGTTTTGCATTTATGTGTTACGTTACAAAGCATATTTGTTACAGTACGATCGTCCACTGACACTGTCTGACTAACCTTATGCCTAATACACACCACGGCCACCGACGCGACGCAACTGTCGACCGTCCAGTGAGTTGAGTCGCATCGGCGTCGGCGGTGTGTATTGGGCTTAAGTCTGTAGTTTCGTAGGCAGTGACGCCAGCGCTCAAGACGGCACGCAGTCGAATTCATTTCCGGAATCAGTCACAACGCAGGGGACTGAAGTGCTGACTGAAATGCAACTGTGCATGGAACTCAATACAACTCATTCAGTTATTCTATCCTCGAAAGCATCATATAATTAGAATGATTTTAATTTTGTTCGACGCATGCATCGTCAGTTGAATTAACGATATACAAGTGAACTGTACGCACAGGATAGAACTACGGAGTACAAGCAGGAAGACAAAGAAGCATTATCATAATCTCCCAGCTGTCTAAGCGCTCCAGATGACCCGATGTGTTAAATAAGTTTGTACAACAAAACGGTGCTGCTATCCATGATAATTATGTTCATCACACAGCAATCCGTAGTGTGTCAACAGTCAACTATACACATTAAACACGAGGTCTGCCACACAGTAAGCGAATAGCGGTACACAGAGCCCGTACAGCGTTGTTGCGTGTTAGTTAATTAGGCGGCGGCCGTGGCTAGCCATAATAATCATATTGACCGGCCAGCGGTGTGGAAGACAAGCATCCGTTTAGTTTATGTGGCTAATCTCGCGAGTAGATCGGTCGCCGAACGTCAGCTCCCCGGATGCTGCAGTGTTGCGGCCGGCCTGTTAGGTTTCATCTAAATTTTCGTCTATCCTGGCGGCAGCGCCATCGATCGCCGTCGTCAAAACAGTGCCGCACAACGGCTGCAGTCGGCCGGCGGCCCGCCCGCTGCTCATTCGCTCCTGCACGAATGACAAAAAAACTGCCAGCTAATTATTAACGCCCGCGGCGGCAGAACAGTTGTCCTTGACCTATACGGAAAGTGGCGAGTCCGCGGCGCTCGATTCGATGGACTAGAAGACGGCAGTTGATAGCGACTGGAAATACGACTGCAGAATGAGTTGTGGCTATTGTGTCAGCTGAGCGTCAATCGAGCGTGGTCGCAGTGCGATCTCGGCGTATCTGTCGCACATGCTAGCTAATGAATTATGAATAGCAGACGTGTTCCTGCACTGCATACACTCCATACAGTCAGCTGTACGGAGGCGGCATGAATTTTATACATAAGACAACTGCGCGTCTTTTGCTATTGTTTCGTTGAACGTCTTGGGCCTGTGTCTGTCTGTTGCCGTCTTTCCGTCTGTCTGTGTATACACTTGTGTCTTTAGCCAACTGTTCAATTATTCTTCGGCGGACAACTTAATCTCTAATCCACAGTGGTCGTATTTTTTTCACTCAGGCGTCGATCCGTTCATGATTAATGATCATTCTGGAATTTCGTCAGAGTAAGTCATGAAACGAACCGATTGACTGAATACAGAAGAGTAAAAATTATCCACACAAGTTGACACAAGTTGACTCTGTGTTGGATTTGTGTTACAGTACTTCGTTTGTATTTAGGGCAGTGTTCAGTACTCTCATAGTCTCACTGTCCTGTCCTATTGCACGTTTATTGCATTTAAATTGTTTATTATTGGACAAATAAAGATGGATGGATGGACGTTGTATGGGCAGCGGTTGATACTGTGGGAATGGATTACGTTGCTGCTGAAACAGCTGAAACGAAATGATCCATTCAGCTTAGTGATTGAAGGTACGTGACAAGTGACATCAACTGAGTTAACCTTATCAGCTTAAGCTTACGCTTTCCGGCACTTTATGGTGAAAAGTAAAACAAATTGATCAAACTGATCAACGCAGTATTTAGTTCAAAAGGAGGCAATCAGTAGCGTACAGTCACTACAATGCAACACTCGCCATAAAATAGTTTTTAATAAAAAATGACACAATAGCTACTGTATGTTCGAAGCAATCTCATTATGCACCACCAGTGCACTCTATCAGACGATGATGCCATCGGTCACATGCAACATTGACTCGTGTGGCGAACAAGTCGGATAGTTTTCTTTCGCTACAACGGTGCCTGGAACAGATATATAGAGAGAAAGAACGTAAGGCTGCACTTCAACTTTTAGGCGTAGACTTAACAGAGTTTTATTTTGGTTCCTGAAACTGGGCGACTGCGTGACGCGCCTTCTGTCGACTCTTCCATTGGTGCGCGCAAAACACATAATTTACAATTAAGCTTACAGTTATGCTATTCAAGACCGAGCCACACGTTCACCAATTTGTGTGTGTGTGTGTTCGTGTGTTTATTAACAAGTGTTTTGGACGCATATCTAGAAAAGGGTTGGGGACAGAAGCTCGGTTTCAATGGACCACCAATAGGAAATGGCATATGGGGAATCGAGTGGTTACGTGATCGACGACGTCACGTGACCCAATGTAGGCGGGCGGCATTCTGCACGCCTGGCGGAGATTGCGGTCTTCGACTGCTTTTTCTAGTTTTTAGTTTTACTTTTCGTTAACTTATTAATCGTGGTAAACTACCAGTCACAATTTTAGCATACTTTATGCATGATCGCAGCTTACCGCAGTCTTTGAACCCGGACTCCGTGAAAAGCTTCGGCTGGGATCGTCTCCAGCAGGTTCTGTGAGAGATCCAGCTCTGTCCAGACGTCCGCTTCGAACGTGAGGAAATAAGGCACAGTGTTGAGACGCAGGAACGAGCAGACGACAGCGGGTTCCACGTCGTCATCATCATCAGCCAGCAGGTCACGACTGGTCGCTATACCGGTACAGTGACACGGCTGCGGTGTCGGACACACCTGCACAGTAGCGTTACATACGTACACGCGACACACCACGTGACAGATGTAGGCTACTTTCTGTAATAAACGAAAAGTTAGGCCTGCGCAAGAACTGACTGCAGTTAGCCTATTGTTAGTTTTTCTTACATTAATGTTTCACAGGGTAGTGTAGCAACGCAATTAAGGTGTGGTGGTAATAATCACGTTATTGCAAATTTTCAACAGACTGTGCCAGTGAAAGAATTATTTAAATCGGCCAAAGTGGCTGACATAGACTTGGGCTTCTAATTTACACGGTAAGGCATATAATTAGCGAACCCCCTAGCGCCAAATGGCAAATCTCTGTTACTATCTATGCTCATTTTCTGCATAAAAAAATTCCCACGACTAAGCATGAGACAACAATGTCGCATGCAATATGTCGCTAAATTTGTCACTGCTTTTACTGCGTAATGTCTGCTCGTCTGCTGTGTACGTGTCCTACCTTCGGCTGTTCTTTAAATGGTGTCTGTCGGGGTGTCGGCTCTCGGAACAACAAGCATCCATTTTCGTCGAGCCACGTGTCGTGAGTTAACGGTCGGTGTTACCAACAAGACAGTGCGCGCCCGTCCATCGCGACTCGCGAGACTTCATTCCTCCCACACTTTGGCTCACAAACAGCCCGGACTTCAATCCAGTGGAGTACAAAGTGTGGTCAGTAATGCAGAAGGTCTACAGAGGGCGGATCAAGGACGTCGATGAACTGCGTTCACGCGTATCCCGACAGCTTGGGACGAACTGGATCAGTGCGTTTATTGATACGGCAGTCAGGCAGTGGCGCACGCGTCGATCGTGCGTGTGTTAAAGCGAAAGGCGGACACTTTGAACACAATCTGAGTCAGTAGTTTAGAGTGCTGTTGTTGTTTATAACAGCATAGTCTATCAGACATTTATGCTAAATTTTATAAATTTGTGTCTATTTGTTCCAAAGCGATACAATAGAAAACAAAGGGTCCGGAAATTATGCTCTATATGTATTTAGTTTTACCGCAAACATATGTGACTTTACTAGCACTGTTTCTATTAGGCAGAAGAGACCGTCAAGGAAATTATTTAAAATATGCAGTAGACTTGATTTTGAGTTGACTTGAGTCGACTTTTTCAGGGTGGTCTCATTGCAGGCAGAAAACTGATTCATTCAAAACAACAAATACTAAATCAGTCAACTCACGGAACGGAAGATAGCCGAAACCAGTTGCTGCCGTGTACAAATTTGTGCAATGCACTAGTTCTGGCGTCATATCAGCAATTAGCACTGGCGAACTGTATCTTTATTGGACTTTTAGAGCAACAGTCATTAAATACGCTAAAAATTCTGAACACAGAACTATAGACTGTCCAGTGTCACTCAAGCGACAGGATAGTCTAGTTAAGGGAACTGACATAAAAAGATATGTTATGTAAATCGGACAGAAGGTCAGTTTTTAGACTCTCTACTGGTTACATTTAAACATCGACTAAAGTGCACTTATTTCGTCTCTCCTACCCGGTTCTAAGTTCTAACCTTATAACTGTTTTAACCGCCAGTTACCCTCATCTTGAGGTCCTTGTATATTATAACAGCTGCTTTTTGCTTCGGCCACTTTAAAATTGATTGACTAATTGATTGACTTTTTCTGACTGAGATTCTGATGTTAGAAAGTTTGTGTTTGGCAACAGAATTGTTGAAAATATTGTGCATTATGATAAAATGATTTCAAAATTTACATTTCAATTGAATTGGAAGCGGTAACCCGAACTTAGTACTTACTGTGTCGCGAAAGGCTTGTACTTACTTACGCCAATACTATTGCCTTCGGTGAATTCGGTTAATAATAATATTAAGTCACTGCATTACACTCCGTAGTCAGTGCACTGTACAAGTAAGTCAGTTCTTAGAAGACTGGCAGGCAAAACCCATACTTATCATTTACCTGCATAATGTCACTTGTGCTGGTAACAAGATCGACAAACGGTCTTCTAATAAACGTGAATCTAATCTGTATAGTATTCCTATAGAAACACAGGAAAAGCCTGAAGCAGTAACAGTCAGATATGAAGTGAGCGAAGCATAAATCGCCTCACGCCAGTGATCGATGAACGAAACCAACCAACCTGGAGCAGCGCTTTGACGACGTGAAACGCAGTCGTCACGGCAACAATGTTCGTGACGACGCACATCGCACAGACCGACTCAACGCGCATCTCATCAGCAACACGGATGCAGACTGACCGGCTGGTTGCCAGCTGCCGACGACATACGCCCTGCAGTCAATCAGTTGATCGATGGCGCAATATCACATCTCGGTCTTCGACACCCGGTCATGTTTTCACTTACAAACACGTCCGCGCCCTGCACACGCGGACACGTCGTGTATCCGATCGCCGTGACTTAGAATGTCGTGTGTAGATTCTTGCATCTGCCTACCTTTGTTTAGTTCTTGGTCTTCGTGGCTATCTCATGAAGCAGTAGCTGCGGCGAAGTTTTGACGTCTGGCCTAACTCGGTACATTTTATATCGCGGCGGGAGGATAGAGTGGCGAGATGCTTGCGCTCACGTGCTGTTCCATGTTCGCTGGACGTGCGACTGAACTTGACGCTGCACGACCAGTGTCAGCTTCTGCAGCTCGGTGCAATTGGCCGTCCAGCGTGCATCGGCGCCGCCGCACCAAGTAGCTGGGCCACTCCAGCGACGCCGTCTGCCGTAGCGACGTAAATAAATCGGGCGAAATGTATTGTTGCCGCTGCGCAGCGGTCGGTCGGTCTCCAGCTCTTTTATCTACGGCGGCTACAGCAGCTGCGACAGTGACGTCATATAGGAGACCACACCGTTGTCACGCCGATGGCTTGTCAACGTGCCCCACGGTGCTAGCCGATTCAATCTACAAAGTGCCGACGACAATTGCCGTGGACACCGTGACCTCGTTACATGTACATATATCCAATGAATTTCGCTTTTCGTCATGGTCGTTTTTCACAGCTGCTGCCGATTTTTTCGATGAATTCAAAGACAACGTCAGTGTTATTTTAGTGGCTTAATATTTTTTATAGTTTCAGCTTCTATACATTATTGCACTGTTGTTTATTTTATTTAATTTTTATTTTTCTCTACTTTTAGTTGTAGTTTTTTACTTAATCCTTCAGCATTATTTTTTATCTTTTTTTATTTTAATCCATCGATATAACTGTTTAGTTTGAATCTATATTTTGTTACCATTATCAAAGCATTTACGCTATATATTTTAGCAATAATAATAGTTAACGTTTTCTGGTATTTTTTCATTTCTTTCGTCGACGAAAATAACAATTCTCAGTTCAGAGCTGCTATGCCTAAAGGAATCGCATCTCGCAGGGTCACACAATCGTGTACAGACTACAGTACAGATGCATTAGCAACATTCAGAGTTTGATGTTCATTTAGGCTTTAGCACATATTTTTTGTATTTTATCGCGCTGTATTGCTTTTGGTGTTGACGCACACTCTAAACTGTCAAACTAAAATTACACCTATCAAGATCATAATAGAAAAAATATCTCAGAAGCAAAAATTATTGTTTTGGGAGCTGCATCAGAGTTGTCTGCAGGTCTAGTCGACCCGGGTATCGACTCGGGTCACGATATCCAGGCAGGCAGGCTATCGGGTCAAAAATATTGAGATGTTAGTTGATGTTAATTATATAAATTCAACTGGGTCAAATCAGGAAAAAATTACCCGTAAACAACTCCGAGTTAGCCTACATAGAACAAGTCGCCTACAGTGCTGGCTTACTGGTAAGAAAGTGTTGAATTTAAATCTCTTTTAATTTAAGCTAATTTGTATGTTATAGATTTTTGTCCAAAATGAACCTTATAGTATTACAATGAAATCTTACTGGTCGCTTAATCCTAGTCTATGTGTGTAATAGTGTTCGCAGATTTACTGTACCATAGTTCACTGTCTTTCTTCAGACGTACGTTTAATATGTTAATATGGTGGGCGATGTCCACCTCTGCTTGAAATTCATACATCTATTGGTATTTGAAAAAAAATTAACTTTAGTCCAAAATAATGTTATTGGAGTTACCTACCAAATGTCTAACTAGAAAAAGGCAGCAGTCAGTTTTTTGGCATCGTCACTTGTATACATATTATTATCACGTTATTCTGCATAATGAAATTATTTGCCCACCCTGTTTTTCTATAGACGTATCCCTGTCCCTCTTATTCTCTTCAGTTAGAAATGCTTTACAGACGCGTTATTGGCAACGCAAAGTGATTATCCATTCCTGTAATTTATAGAAGCGTTCCTATCCGGCATGCAGTACACCACGCCGCGCAGTCAGCTGCTGCAGCTGCTGCTGGAGGCAGATAAAGATATATTGGTCTCGGACGTAACAGCAGGATGAAGAGGACCAGCGGATCTCCCATTTTAGTCGCCTTCCACAGCACACGTGACACCGTTCGTCATCTGTGTGCTGTAGCCAATAGCCAAGCATGGGCGGCGCCACGGTTTCGGGTTTTGGGAGTGGGGATGTCAAGTTCACGAGCGGAGCGAGAGAAAAAAATGTACCTCCACTTTCCTTCGTCTGGGAGTACAAAGGTCATCATCATCGAAGCTGAGCTGAAAAATCTACAGCTCAACCTGATTTATGTATGGAAAAAGTGAATTTTGTCTTGTACTCCCTGTAAGTAATTTGCCTTTATTTTACCAGTGGTTTACACATGTATAACGCACTGGAAACAATACGATAGGGCCTAATTACGCAACAGAAATCAATCTGAAACGTCAGAGATAAGTCAATATACCCGCATCTCGGAGTAACGTGGGATACGTTGTATCCCCAATTATTATGGTGGCGCCGTCCATGTAGCCAAACTGCAGCCACAGCGTCAGTTGACTTCTAATGTTCGACGTTGAAGTTTCATTTTGAGTCACACTTAACCGTAATCTTTCTGAACGTGTAAGCTGCTGCAAGAATTTCCTGTCGACATAGTTTAATGTAGCGTCCTGCGAGCGTACAACTCACACAACTAGATTAAATGCATTCACTCGTTCATGCCTTTTTAACGCAACCGCCGTACAATACCGAACCAGCATAAACTAAGTCTGAGTCATTCGCCAGGCGGCGGCACCAGTACCTACATGCAAAAACGCGCACTGTAGTTTTTAGCCCCCAAAAATTATTCGGGGCCTAGCTCCCATTTGGGTACGGCGTTGGAAACTCCTTTTTTCCCCGCTATCGTTTGGTAAAAGTTTCATGAAAATCCGTTCAGCCGTTCCCGAGAACGGTTGTCTCATATTTATGCACTATCGTGGCGGACGGAAAAAAAACCAAAACGCTGTAAAACATATACGCATCCGCGCCCCCTAACGGCGGCGGATGCGTAAATAACGATGCCTATGCGTTGACAAGCGACGGATGGATGATTGAGCATGAATCGTTGTATTAAGGGGATACAGATTTGGGAAAGGGAGATAGGTGGGACAGAACTGGGAGAGGAAGCGCACTGGGGGAGGGGGACAGAGGAAAGGAGACAAGAGTCAATACTCCAGAGGTGTGTATAGATTTCAATTTATCGGTAGTGGGCTATAGCGACTATATTGAAATATATACATGCCCCTGGAGTTCCTGTCGAAGGGTTAGCAGACTTTTTTTCGTAGCTGCGCTTTTACCGGAATCGTTTTTAACGGTATCCTCGTGAACATGTTTATGGAACAGCTGATGACTCTGACAGTCATACTGATAAACTAAACACGTAGTGAACTGCTAAGTGCATGGCTGCATCAAGTACATCTCACCATCACTGGATCATATCATGAAGTTCATCTCTGGGACCATCGGTGTATAAGCCAACATTCTAAGAACTATGCGAAACTGCAAACGGACAACTGTTTCACAAAATTAAGTATAATTCCAATCACGTTCTCATGTTATTAACTTCTAACTATTGTCTGTACTCTAAGCTCTGCAATCGTTGGTGTACTATTATAGTCTTAACATTAGGCATTTCACGGACTTTTTAGTCATGCATTTTTAGTCATGCATTTTTACTCTAATTGTCTACGTTATATTCTTGCGTTCTGTAAAGATTATTTATTAAACGAATATGAATGAATAATGAATAAAGTACGTATGTTTTTATTGCTTCTGACCGTCGCCCTATCCACGGCGGCAATGACATCGTGAAATTTACCGACGTTAATCGTTCCAGCCAGCAACACCGATACCAGAGCTGGCTGGCTCACGTGCAGACCTGGGCTCAACTGTATAGTAAGTCGCAAGAAATCGTATTTCTGTCGTCGTAAAGGAAGCCGCTGCAACTAGCGTCACCGTGTCAGCTAGGGGCGTCACTCGAGTTAACTGCCTGTCAGCTCTTAGTGTCATCATAAATGACCGACTAACAGCTGCCGACTACGTTACTGCCACGCTGTCGTCGTGCTCGGGTGTATGACGTACGCACTCTGCGTGTTGCGAGATCACCGGTATGCCACCATGCAGCTCGCTACATGACGTCTACCGTGCTACTGTACCCGCCAAGATTCTTTCCTACTGTTCACCGGCTTGGTCCGGTCTCACAAACGTCTTTGGTCGCACTCGCATCGACGTCTTCTTAAAGAAATCCAAACGCTTGACATACTGTAAGTAAGTAAGTAAGTAAGTACATGTATATGCGGCGCAAAGAAATCGTGAATGTCACAAATGCTCCGTGGCCTCAAACGCTGTGGAAAATAAGTGTTAAAGTAGTCAGCGATAGCCTAGTGTCACGTAAACTGAACGGCAGCTCGTTCCATGCACGCGGACCGGCAGCCGCGAAGGATCGATCACCGAAAGTACTGTTCTGACGTGGCACAGAGCAGACACGTCGCTCGGCGGACCGCAGGGATCTCCGTCCGGAATCGGCAACCAGCTGACAATCGCTGGCAAGGTAATCCGGCGCCAAGCCCGACAGTGCACGGAAGGCAAGACTCGCCAGCTTGTACTGGATACGTTTCCGCACAGGTAAAAACACCGATACCAGAGCTGGCTGGCTCACGTGCAGACCACTGTAGCCAGTGTAGCTGCCGCAAGCCGCAGTGCTGGAGTGATGTGCTCACATCGCCGGGTGCCTGTGACTGGACGTTCGGCGGCATTCTGTGCCGACTGTAGTCGCCGAAGGAGACCGTCGTTGACACCAGTCTGCAGAGAATTGCAGTAGTCCAGGCGACTCGAAATGAACGCGTGAACTACTGCCTTAACTGCCTCTGCTGAAAGCAACCGAGCGACAGAGCGCAGCTGCCGCAGTAACAGGAGCAACAGACTGCAGCCACTGTGACGTCAACACGCCACCAGTTACCGATCTGTTTGCCACTGCGGATGATGCGCTGTTTAGACGCATCATATTAAATCCATATTCCATTCCACGTGCTGCAGCCACTATACCAGTCCGTTTTAGCCAACAATGCTGGTACCACCTCCGCAACCGACGGCATCAACTGACGCAGAAGACAACACACCTCAACAACAAACTCTTTATCATTAGAGCCTTGTTTAAAAACAATTTTATTAGGTTACCTACTCTCGTTCTACTGCTGTTGTCAGCACTACTGATAACAAGTTTGATTCTATTATCACTATCTGAGATGTGACTATTTTTAACTCATTCAACTATACGTATTGTTGTAAATAGTTGTGCTTTGTCAGCGGTCATTTCAGACGAATATGTGATAACGATGATGATGATGATGATGAATCAGGTTCAGGTGGTTCTTTGACTGACCCGATGCGTGTGTGCACATATCGGAAGTTCCAAACGTGAGAGCACCACATTTCATACTTCACAGCTTCATGAAATACTGAGCAGTTTTCTCAAATTCTTTCACCGGTACAATCAGCAGTGAATTTGCAATAAAACGTTATTGAAGATCCAGTACACCTCAGACGCTTCGCTGACTATTCTGTGAATATTAGTTTTCAAAGCTGACGTTAATATTTCACAAAATACTTTAGCGAATGGTTTTTAAGATTTGATGAGATCTTTAGTAATCACTTAAATATTGCAAAGTTACTGCTGAATGTGACAGCGAAAGAATTGGGTAAATCGGTTAATATTTGATGCTGTTATGACGAAGCTTACTTTTTGGACAACTTTTCATATTAGTGTTCGTCTGAAAAAGACTACTAGCTTCATATGAATTGGTTTTTAAATGCTGTGTGTGAGTAATATATTATTAGGCCCTATTATAGTCGTTAAGCATGCATGGGAGGAGATGACGTTCTAATGACGGTACGGTAAGTAAATCTGGACGGCTACATCCGCGTTTGTCGTAGCTGATCCGACGTCGGATTAACGACTACTATATTAACGCTGGAAATCCACCACGTGACGTCACGTCTGTCTCTCTGTGTTCTGCTCAAGTCGGACAGAATGGAGAGAACGATGTGTGCTTGTCACCTTCGGGATCTAGATCGCTAGATAATATATTCGCTAGGGGACCAACATGGTCGGCACGTTGTTAGATGGCAGCCGCGTCTTAGACGCATCTACAAGACACACACTTCTAACCAGCCTATTCTACCCGTAGCGCCGCTCCCAATGCGCCATGATTCTGTCTGTACTGACTTCGGCTCTGTGTGAATCATTTTGCTTGCTTGCTTACTTACTTACTTATCACAGCTCGTGCAACACGTACTAGTGTTGTCCTGTGCGTTCGACTGAGGTTCGGCCAAAAAACTGGTCTCTGCCACCGGACTATGAATTGTTTTAAATTGTTATTGCCGTGGCGGTTCCTGTAGCAAATAACCTTGAACATTGACCTTGACCTCTCAAAAGTTAACAGTGACATTTGACACAGATACTGAGAATGCGACAGTGAAAGAATTATTAAAATTGATCCACATTTGTCAAAGTTATTACGAAAATAAGTCGTGCACATTTTTATGGACCACGGTGTATATAATCTATGGGTGCGACTTTAATAACGAGAAACCGATGCCGTTCTAAGTAAGTAACTAAGTAAATTTTTACAGCGCACAATGTCAGCGAGAGGCCCGCCAAATCTGAGGCGATGGGTAGGGAGGGGCGTTAAGCCGGAAAGCTGGGATACAGGAAAAAGTTTTGAGTTGGCGCCGATTTCTCTGAATGGAAAGTTTGGAAACACTACTGCGAATAGCCAGATGAGTTCCAAATAGTTGAAGCGGCTACAGCAAAGTTACGAGAACCGAAACATGTGCGGACACGGGGAACAAACAACAATTTAGAGTCAGAGTCAGCGCAATGTACGAGATGGAATGTAATGTTTCGGCGATGAATCGAGGTCGGCAGGCTGGGTAGTAGACATGGTTTTGTAGGTTAGCAAACGCGCGCATTAGTTTTGTTAACAAAAAGGTGAAGGTGAGTCAATAAACTTCGAGACGTACACGCAGTGATAGGAAAAGTTAACTAAAAAGTTGCCAACTAAAACTTTAACTATCTTTTTAGTTAGACCAATAGTTTAACTTAAAAATAGATTTCATATCACAATAAAATCTGCAATTATTTGTACTTCATGTCTTCTAGTGCAATTATAAACTGTTGTGACACAACGAGCATGAACTGTGACATTCAGAACTCAGAAGTTTTGAGTATTCTTGACGTCGAGAACTCGAGTTGATATTAAACATGACAGTCAGCATGGCAGTTTTTGTCGGAAAATGCTATAGGCGATGAGCATAAAAAGTTGAAAATTAGTTGGAAAAGTTTAACCATTTTATTAGTTCAGTTAACTAATTTTTGAAAATTAGTTGGCAACTAAAAGCTTAACTGAAAATTTTTAGTTAGTTGCCCATCACTGCATACACGTGTAACGCTGACCACATCCGAGCATTTTATTAACGGCGGACGCGAGCTGGTCGCCGTGAAATCACAGTATCATTATGTTAGAGCAATGATGTTAAGGAGGGATCACAACTACAATAAAACTTGCAATAAAACCTACAATAAAACTTAAACTTAAAATTATTGCAGCTACAACAAGCAGCTGCAATAAAACATAAAACAAGCCATGAAAGACTTGCACAACTGTTGCAGCCCTCATTAGCGTTTTGTTGTAAGTTGCAGCGACGGTACGCCGTCATTGGCTGCAATTTACAACAAAGTGCTAATGAGGGCTGCAACAGTTGTGCAAGTCTTGCAGGACGGACCTGGACTTGTTTTAAGTTTTATTGTAAGTTTTATTGCATGTTTTATTGTAGTTGTGGTCCCTCCATTAGCGATGCCGGCAGCTAGCCTTCTGGCGATCAATCGTTGCATAATGGGATTCCAGGACCCGCTAAAACGAAGTCAGGTGCCCACAAGTAATGACATGGATTGCCTCGCTGCAGCGTCAAACGACTGTTTTCTGAGCAATCTCTCAACAGATAGAAAAATGACTCATCAAAAATACAAATAAAAACCAGGCGAGTCAAATTTCACCGTTTTCTGGAAATTAGATAGTTTGGTTGAAAATGCTGGACAGAGACGAAATGGACTGTCCACAGTGTCCTGTGTCATTCAAACAACAGAATAGACTAAGAGAACTGACGTAGAAGATGTCAATCGTACAGAATAAGAAGATCACTATTTTCTTGTGTTTTTAGATTCTGATCTGTCCAGTGTCCAGTAACGTTACGAGGGGGCACTGTCTACAGCTGGCAGTGAGCACGAACCTGGTTTAATAAGCAGACGCCGATTGTTGCGCATCGATCCATCATTCTGTGCAAACAGAAATTGAGCGCATTGAAGCCATGCAGCTGGTCTTGGAATGTGCAGTGCGTTGGTGCAGGCGTGCTCAACATGCAACAGTTTGTGCAGTGATTTTATCTGCAGTTACAAGTCGTTATGCGACCCTCCCATCACAACGTCACACTAGTCTACATATCGCATTCCACCCCTCATTTTGACTGTCCATCTGCATGGGGCGACTGAAAAAGCAGGACTGGAATTAAACGGACCAATAATGAAGACCGCGGATGTAGTGAAACCATGCAAACCATGCACGAGAGACAGCGGAGACCTGAGGAGAAAAGGTGAGGTGAGAATTGAAGATGAAACCAAGGTTACAAGCAGAGGCTGTGGGAGGAACGGACGTGCCACACACTGAGAGTAAGTGCTGGGTTGTTTAGTTTGTTGCGCTGAGATCGGAGACCCAGTAAAAAAAATTCAGTATTGGTGCCGTTGGGTCACTGAGGGAGGGACTGAGGGAGGCCCCTAGAAACGTGAATGGAGCATGACTGGATTGCCCCCCCCCCCCATGGATCCGCCAGTGAGCTTTCCAAGGCGTTGTCGCTCGTATTATGGATGGAACAGTCTGCTTCATCAAATGGGCAGACGGCGAAGACCGGTGCGCCGATTATGGCGCTGATAGGGTTGCCAGATTCCCAAAGCCGAAATACGGGAGATTTTTGGATCCGGAAACGGGTGCCCATGGCCACGAACGTTGTTCTTCTTGTTGTTGTTCTTGTTCT
>Ga0209781_1000167_pt1 | contig 15736 bp, 10 predicted proteins | sample WorMetHERISLAND1_3_FD_187386 | JGI IMG/M metagenome (GOLD analysis project Ga0209781, IMG submission 187386) | Marine gutless worms symbiont microbial communities from Max Planck institute for Marine Microbiology, Germany - Olavius albidus HERON... | ecosystem: Host-associated > Annelida >...
GCTCCAGCTAATGGATGGCGGACTCTCAGCGGTACTACGGGACGCTGCAGCGGCGACGACCGCGGCGCGAGGTGGACCCGTACCGGCAGTATTGCGTGTCGGCCACGGTCGATCTACCCGTGGCGTGGCACAGCAGCTGCGATGATCGTCGCAACCCACTGATTGGCGTCAGCGGCTACAGACTCGCGGACGGCACTCGTGTCGTAAACAGTAATACAACAGAGGTGGGTTGGTCAATTCAGCGTCGTATATTAACTGACGATTTACGCTGCCGGCACATGGCATGGCAAATATAACCAGCAATTTTGCAGCAAACAGTCGGCTATTTTGACTTAGCCTAACTATCACGGGTGTCGATTGCTGTCGCTATTTTACGTAAACTATTCGTGTAATCGACGTGATAATACCTCCCGTAGTCTACCAGGTAGCCTTCAGCGGGCATGTTAGCAGGTTTGCTTCTGTGCTGACTCTGTGTCGCCCAGCCAGGGTGTGATAGCAACCGTGGTTCTATAAATCTTGTTGGACTCGGAAACGGGTCCCTACACTCTCGTAAAAATTGTGGACAAACGACCACACTAGAGTGCACATTAATGTGTATGTAGCACTCATCCACAATATTGTGTATCTTATGTGCACAATTTTGTGGATGCACAAATAGTACACAATTATGTGCAGTATAGCGAATCCTTTTGTAAACAAAAAAGTGGACTGTAGATGCACATTTTTGTGCTTGGTCCTGTAAACATTTTGTGGGTTCTATTGATAGGTTTTGTGCACTTTTAATACACAATTATGTGGTAGTTCTGTTTTTATTCTTTCACTATTGACTTACTATTGCATACTATAGCACATTGGGGGCCTATGTATTCACTGTATTCTATATGCATACAGAATCGGTAAACAATCAGTGCACTTGGCCCTATACATGTATTCTATAACAAGCTGAATAACAGGACGAATGAGATGCACATTGTTGCATACTAAGTCTAGATTGGATGGCGTAGGCCTAGTTACTGACTGACGCTGACCATCTGCCTAGGATAATTTGCTTGCTATTGCTGCAAGGGTAGCAAGCATACTTTAGTGTGGACTGAGATACAGAACTACATTAGGCGTGCGCGAATTACAATACACCATCCCTCCTGACGAATTTTATCGGACAGATCCTAATATCTCTGGTCATTACCTGGAACCGGCTGCTTATACACACACCAGCAACCCTAACGACATATTTATCTATGTGCAAAGAATTAAGGTATAACAAGTGAGAAAAGGCCCATTGTTTTATTCACCGGTGGATTGCACCAGTTCACAAATCCTCAACGGTGATTGGTGAAAAGGTGCACCGGTGCAATCCACCAGCTAATAATACAATGGGCTAAAATTATGCTACTGAGTACTGACATTTTACAAACACACATACAACAAGATAATTTACTGTGCCACGGGACACAGTAATGCAGTGGTTTACTTCTCTGTAAAGTGAACAATATACAGACCAGTAAAAACTCCTAAGACAATTTTGTAACTACACAAAACAGTCTACAATACACAACCAACATAGCAGTTTGATACATCATGGCAAACATCATCCAACTTGAATACTGTGAAGACGTCATATTGCACTCAAGTTAATACTTCATAAACTGACTCACAAGACAGTCATAAAACTGTCTCATATTGCACACAATACACACAGCTGTACACTCAAAAACACTCAATAAAACAGCGCCAAATCTGAACGAACACACAGTGGATGCCGGCAAAAAATAACGGTGCTATCCACCAGCTAATAATACAATGGGCTAAAATTATGCTACTGAGTACTGACATTTTACAAACACACATACAACAAGATAATTTACTGTGCCACGGGACACAGTAATGCAGTGGTTTACTTCTCTGTAAAGTGAACAATATACAGACCAGTAAAAACTCCTAAGACAATTTTGTAACTACACAAAACAGTCTACAATACACAACCAACATAGCAGTTTGATACATCATGGCAAACATCATCCAACTTGAATACTGTGAAGACGTCATATTGCACTCAAGTTAATACTTCATAAACTGACTCACAAGACAGTCATAAAACTGTCTCATATTGCACACAATACACACAGCTGTACACTCAAAAAGACTCAATAAAACAGCACCAAATCTGAACGAACACACAGTGGATGCCGGCAAAAAATAACTCCAGACCTGCAGTGATGCACCTGTGTAAAGCTGATACAAGACTACAATTAGATTAGGGCACAGAAAAATGACAACGAGTGTAGGGTTTAACGTCCCGCGCAACACAATTTAGGTCATATTATTATGTGAGACAAGCCTTCTCAGGCAATCACTTGTACTTGTACTAGCAACAGAAAGACAGACAACACACAAAAAATAGCATAATAACACAGAAAAAATGACACAATAAACACAAAAACAGCTCAGCCCAATGGGCAACAATGAAATATTGCACGAATTATCGTAAAATCATTCCCAAAAACTCCACAATCAAATTGGTTGTACGAACACAGCAGGGTTTAACGTCCCACGCAACACAGCAGTGCAGAACTGATTCAAAGAAGCAGTGGAAATTTTGTTTTCTCTTCCATTACCAGAACTTTTGCCTCACATAGGAAGCGGCACTTCAAGGGCAACGAAAAACATTTAGGAGCTAAATGTCAGTGTCAGTCGCCACTGCAGCATTGTCAAGAGCACGAAACAAGTCGCGAAGGACCGCACTGTTTGACCTACAACCCACACCCACTAAGCGTTCTACGAATTGGTAAAACAGGCTAAGTGTCTGTGGGTATTTAACGCCAAATACCCAGAAAGTAAAAAAAAGAAATTCCACTGCCTCCGTGAAACAACTTGCACTTGGTAGTGCGATTGCTATGTTGTCGCACTTGACAAAGTACTGCTGCTGAGCAGTACGAAAGAGACAAGGTTGCAGGCAACCAGCTGCTCGGAGGTGGTCGACAGCTTCCTCCACAGTCTTGTCCTAGCAACACAGCAAACACGTCTCAACACAACCAACACAGTGCATGAACTTGAACTTAACTGTTAAAACTGTTAACCGTTCAGTCATTCAGGGCCTTGGCGGAGGTATCCGCTCCACGAGTGATCTTGTTCACATTGCATCAACTACTAAAAATAAAAAAGCAACAGAAGAAGACAGACCAGCACAGAACTATAAGTTTATCTCTTTACCCCCTTTATGCCAGCTACGCAGAACTCGCCATTTCTTCCCTAGTCATGGAGCATTGACGCCCATGACCGGTACTCAGTTACCGACACACGGAAGCTGACTCAATCCCAGCAGCCAGTAATACTTGAACGGTTAACAAAAAATATTAATATTATTTTTTTCATACCGCATCACTATTCGACTCCAGATTTCACAATGTTCCCCTGGGCGTAGACCGATGAGCTTTGGGCTGCGAGGTGCGAAGATGTTACAGTAACTAGACATGTAACTAATTGTAATACTGTGTAAAGTATAAAGTGCATTATGAGGCACAGGATTACAAATGACTTAAAACCTCTCAGTCACCTGACAGTCGGTAAAGAAGTAGCCAATGCGGGCATCCTGTGACAGTTTGGGTCCCTTGGCACCACGTCTCACTGGCGTTGGCAGCATCGACACCAGGCACATAAAGGCCACCTCACTCTTCTTGTCTGTAACAACAGCAAAATCAACTGGAAATTATTAATGCAAGCAAGTACATTGACTTAAAATCAGGCTCAACGCGCTGCACACTGGTAAACGATGTCTTTTGGCACATTTTCTGACCGACTGCCTGCTAAATGAAATAGGCAGAGCCGGCGATAAGCATGGGTGAAATTGGCCCCAGCACAGGGCCCCGCACTTTCCCCCGTGCCAAAGAAGCCTCTGTAGGAAGGGGAAAAGAAGGGACGCCTCTGGCCAGGGCCCTGTGCTCTTCGTCAAATATTAACCGGTTTTTGAAATTCTTTCACTGTAAGAATCAACGATGAACTCTGACAGATGAATACAATTGCAAAACTGAAGTCAACAATGACATTAGTTGCAAAAAAAAACAGATTATTGCCACTCGAAAGAGTGCAAAGTCATGTTGACCTTGACATTTGATCTTCTGATCTCAAATCTTGACTGTAAAATTATGTTCACTACGGTGCCTGCTGGCAAATGCTCCTTAGTTGTAGCGGTGGTCATGACATGACACTTACTGACCCCGTGACCTTGACATTAACCTTTTGACCTCAAATAACAAAGATGACCAGGTCTGCCATGGACTGTTATCCTGCCAAGTTTGATGATGATATGTCCAGTTGGTTTTTGTGTCAAGAGTGCACACACAATTGCTCACCCACATAGGTACAGAACCGCTAAACGACATACTTACACAGGCAATTAGATAGGCATGAATAGTGTTAAAGAAACCAACTTGAAATATAAGACACACATATGTAACCATATGCACACAAATACATTGCTACCTTCATCTGAATCGTCCTTAAGCAGACTGAGTTGAGTAGCTGCTGCTGAGTTGCTTCCAGCCACCTGCAACACCTTTGCTTTGAGCGGCTGAAACTCGGCCAGCAATGATTTGCAGTCCGCAGCAATGTATGCAAACTCGTCTCTTAACTACAAACAGCAGCAAACACATAACACGTGAATCAGTACTGCAAGCAAGCATATCTTGAGCAGAATGTTGCAATGTGGCCCTGTGTAAGGGCTAAGCAGTGGATTAGCGATGCATGATGTAAAGAACGTGACATTATGGTAACTATTCTCCAAACACTGTGAAATTCCCGGACATTTTCCTGAGACGTCACTGCATTTTTACCCATGCTGTGGTTACCCACGTCATGCATACTAATAGAATAATTATCACATGCTCACACGGTAGTGTGAGAGTGTTGTAAGGATGACCGTCAAAGTCAATGGGGAATGGCAAAATTTGACCCTCAGCCGACGCTAAACCCCTGAACCGATCGTCACCAAATTTGAAACACGTGATTACGTCACAGATATCTTCTTCCAAAAAAAATTTGGGCTCAATCTGCCCAGGGGGTTTTGCCCCCATATACCCGAAATATACACCCAAATTCTTCGAATGTTTACTATACTTTTTTTCTCAGTTCTTCCGAAGGTCTACAGATGCGCTCGTTGGACCGATTTTCACGTTTAATACTCACAGCCGTATCAATATCCTGGAAACGTGGATATCTCTGGAGAATGTCAGTGATGGAGGGGCTCTTGTCTACGATCCACTGACGACGTTCCTCCCTCGTGTTGTCCATCAACTGGAGCAACTCGGTGCGGTTACTGGCGTTCGGCCTTCGCTCCCGCAGAGTCCGAACGTCGTCTGTGTCCTCCTCAACATTCTCAGCATCCCTGAATATTACACGCACACATGAAACAAGAAAGCCGTGCAGTCGCTAAGAAACTGCGCGATGCCACAGCTGTTCTTTTCGGTTTAATGTTCGCCAACAACATTCATTACAAGTTGAAGAGTAGCCAAGCTTCGAAATTTTGGACACATTAGTTCTGCTACCGGTTGAAATGAATTGGTTCTGTAGTAATATTGCTTAGCCATTGTTGCCCCTGCTAAATGAAGGGGCCAGGCCCCCCAAATATTTTTTCCTAGAACCGCACAAAAGGCACTAATTAGTCAGGTAATTAATTACTTTCTAACTAATCCAAGCAATACGCTCAGCGTACATCAACGTTACGGACGGACAGACGGACGACTTATGATAGCAATACCGCGCTAGCACTACGTGCACCGCGCGGTAAAAATGTACTACAGTTGTGACAGTGTGTGAGCATGTCAGTTGTCACTAAATGCTTACTTGCTAAAATTACTTGCATACAGGCCTGCTCAAAGATAATTAAACAAGATAACAGATCAGCAAACAGAATTTCAAATGCAATTCATACAGTGTGCGTTTCTTTGCAGCGTGAGTCCATCTGGTGACAATGTCGGCGGAACGTGATCTCACTGTTCGGACGTAGTAGTTTATGTAGCCTGAGTGTGACTTGGCATCACAGAACTCTCCCTGAAACATAGTCACATTCTCGATTTGTTTTATGGCTTTTGTTTGTCCACATGAACCTGGGTCAGCCAGTACCAGAATGGCCAACTGAGTTTACCGGAGAAAAGTGTTTTACAGCTGGATGCCACGCCTGCAGCCCACCCAACAGTGTCGAAGTACCAGTACTGAAACACAGTAACCCATACAAATAAGATGTGCACACTGCACAGCCTACCATCCTTTCAGTTTCATAAAGAAAAAGATCTGTTGTATAATTTTCTGATCTATCTCATGCGACTTGATGCAGAACCATTTCCTAGCAACAAATACTCTAGAACTACTCAAAGAGCACAAACCTGCGCCAAACATAAAATGTCAGATGGCAGCTCAGTGGAGCACTGGCCTATCACCAGTCTACTCTGCTGCCATTTGGCCTACACAAGTAGAATATGAATATGTGTCAGTAATCTGAATTTAAAGTTAAGACTCCTTGATCCAGATTCCAGATGGTGATCTGGATCACCACCAGAATTTAATTGCTTCGTACCTGGGCCATTCCCTACCCATGCAAGAAATTTAATCGAAATCCATGCACAACTTTTCATGTAATCCGACTGACAGTCCAACAGACAGACTATCGAACTGAAGTAAAAACATAACCTCCTTCTTTGGCAGAGGTAACAAAAATTTTAAGAACTGTAAAGATACAACATATACTTACGTATCCACCAGTGACAGGGTCCTTCAGGACAGGGAAGGTGGTGACTATGGACTCAGCCATATCTACCTTCTCCTGCATTGTAGGGGCATCTGTCCTGCAACATGCATCCAGTAGCGTACATCTTAAGCCAAGCTATATTAGCAGTAATCACTAAACTAGGGCTGTACCGTATGTATTTTTTTCCAATCCGACTGGAGCCGGATTTTGCCGGACTTAGAATGACAAATCCGGCCGGAGCCGGATTTTCAAATTGACTGCCATTTTACTAACTCAATGTGTAAAACATTACGAACGTACAAGTGATTTGAGTTTTTGATTATTTTTTGTGCAGCAGTTACCGTTACATCATTTACACACACTAACGTGGTAATTTATGCTACAGCAATGTAAGCAGTATGTACTACGTAAGCAAAAGCAAGAAATATCTAAATAATCTAACATCCAAAATTCCAAACTGTTTTCATATGCCAAATTATCAAAAATAAACTAAAAATCGTTTATTGCGCCGTCAGTTCAGTTCAGTTTCAAATCCGGCAAAACTATCCGGCTCCAGTGAAATTGTTGCCGGAGCCGTATTTCTGCCGGATTTGGAAAAAGTGCCGGATTACTTTTAGCCACAGGTAAGCTGGGCCCTTCTGGCCCCAAGCTGGAACCATTTGGACTCCAGCGACAAGGATTTATCCCCGAATCCAAGGGAATGTATCTGCCTGTATTTCAGTACAAATTTATCTAATCGGCCACTCACACATACTACTTACTGTTCGCAGTGCGCCATCAAGTACCGGCAGACCGTCTTTGTCAAAAAGGTGCGCTCGTGTTTGTCATATAGCACACCACCTCTCAGTTTCTGCACGAGCGCAGAACCGTCGAAACGTTTCGTCCTTTTACCAGACAAAATCTCGCCAACAGGAAAGTTCTTCACACAAAACATAAGTACAGATTATAAAGTCTAAGACTGGTAACTGGCAGTACCATGTTGCATATTTCGTCATTTGTGCCCTAGAACATAGACCTTTTCGTGAAGATCGATCCATTTCTTTGCAAGATCTCACAATCACAAGTCTACATGATGCCCATGTAATCCAATTAAAGTCAACCTATGGCATCTGTCAAGGAAAACATTCTCTGTGCGTAGAACCATTATAAACTGCAGTAATATAATGGCTTAATGTTTTATTAGCAAGCCTGTACATAGCAGCCACAGCTATCCAGAAAATAAACACAATACCTTAAATTTCCTGCCACGAATCGCTGGACGTCGACGATCTGTCGAGCCTTCCACCACTGGGGGTCTTTCCATCCTCTTGCGCGGCGTCACGGTTCCGTTGACTGGGTCAGTAGACGGCTGAGGTGTGGTGCAAATGGCCGACACTGACAGGTCCTCGCAGCCTCTCTCCGCTTGGATCCAGTGCACGAGCTGCTTTCTAGGTCCCATCAGGAACCCTAGTTCCTTCAAGTCACCATTGTCGAGGAGAAGGAACCTCTCCTTTGTGGTGACCTGTTGTTCTACAGTAAAACAAAACTGTAAGGAACTATTCAGTGAACACGAACATCTGCTATAAGTTCCTGCATCAATAGATAAGGTACAGATCCAGGATCTTCAACGCACTAATGACAGTCTACCAGCACTACCAGCAGTCTACAATGTGATGCTATCATGGAAAGCGAGAAGAAGCAATTTTGAATAGAGACAAAATATTTAACATAAATCGAGATCGAAGTCCCAGAACCAGATACAGATCCTCTAAATCATCAAAAAAATTAACCACTTGGTCCTTGGGCCCCACCTATCCTACAAAATTCATCAAAATCTGTGTCTAACTATTTCAGTAATCCAGTCGTCCGGTGGAAAGACAAAACAGACGAACAAGCATTGATTGATTGATTGATTGATTGAGCATGGTTTAACGTCTGCACCAACACAATATAGGTTATACGGCTGACGTAATCTAAGCATAGTGAGTGTACCCAGTGAGATGAAGCCAAATCTGGTAGACCAAATCTGTGAGCTGCTCAAATGAGTGTGCAACTACAGAAAGCTACACAATACGACTACTAGACAGCAGTTATGGCAATATTCCCTCTTGCTCCTGACCAAACCGTAGCTCAGATGTGGTCAAATGGAGCTCGAGGGGGGACGAACATTACAAGCACACCAAGTAAGGTGCAATGCAGCCAAATGCCTGTGATGCAAACGAAATTCATACTGTGATCACAGTCAATAGCCAACTGCATAAATGTTTAATTGTTTATATGATGTACTGGAATCTCGTCAATATATCAAAAAATATGGTCTAGATTCATTATAGTACAATACAAGTAATACGACACACCAAACTCACCTACTAGATTTTTCTTCACTTCTTCTGGAACCCTGCTCTCGCCTATGACAGTGGCCAGACAGGAAACAAATTCATCAAATTCGCTGAAGTCAGTCATAATTCACTACACAGTACACACTCAGAAGTGACCCACAGTGACTCACATTCTAAGGCAAAAAGTACACGTATATACAAAACATCACAAACGTTTTTACAACCAGTTGATGCAGGCCTACAGTAACAGTGTAACACTACAGTGTGAAGAAAGTTGACATGAGAAATAAGTAGCCCATTGCATATGATTCGAACGAAATAAAGCATCTATTATCAGAGCATAAATTTGGCAAATCAGAGTTGTCCACAGGTCCGTTATTCTCTACCAGACCCGTCCCATCGAGTCCCTCAACCCGACCCTCAATCGCCTGATAAATCGTGACCGAACCGGTCCAAGCAATTTTGTATAAAAACGTGTAGAGTTCACAGTTGTCTGCCGATGACATTTCTAAATTTCCGACCCAACCCGCCACCCTGATCAGAAATCATGACTCGACACAATCCGGCCAGACCGGTGAACAACTCTGAGTCAAATAAAGCCTAAAGCTTAAAAATATGGTATGGAACGCGAATGAACTTTTGCTGTACGCCATTTACCGAAGTCGAGTGACAATACAGAGGATGGTGGTCCACCAACGCACTGAAAGACAAAAGTTCAAACACTACTGGCTGCAAATCACGAACGCAATATGCGTGGAAATGGGCCCAAAAATCAATCGTTTTGAGAGTTTCTACCACAATACACCACTCTGTGCTGTGACTGCAAGATACAAACTTAAGTATCTTGCCAAAAACCAAACTGCCAGTCTCAGGTGTAGCACCAATGACAATGTACTGCCCCACTTTATACTCGACACTTGCCACGCTAACCTTCACTGCCACTGAAACATCTTCCCTGTCCACAACACCCAGTTTATCACACAAAAGGCTGCCATATGGCAGACTACTAACAACGACCATCTTTTGCAGAGCAACAAGTGGAGCGCTGTGACAATGAGCATCGGCAAGCAGTGAAAACAAAGCTCTCTGCTGATGGCGATATGCCAGTGTTCGGCATATGTTGTTGAAATTGCACACAATATGAGCCGAGCGCTTGAAGAACGAATTCTTCAGCTCGTACCGAAGGCAACTCATGCCAATTAAAGGGCCACATTTTAGTATTATGGTAGGCAGATGCACCAAAAAGTGGTGCTTGGGGCGAAGCTTGACTGCACCCTGGTTACCATACAGACTGATATACTCTGTCAAATGATCTTCGACAACGGATCGCAAGTAGGTAATCATATCTGTTGTGAACTTCGGTGCAAAGATCAAGTCAACGACATGTGACAGGTGCAAGAGAAAGTGCCAGTTTTTGTTGTCAGATGCAACAAAGCGACCCAAGATCAGCGGTAGGTACTTTAGAAATGTCCAATACTGCATGGCTTTCATCGTTGGAGCTAATCCTTGCCCAGGCTCTGTTAGCTTATTTAACTGCAAAGGCTTGTGTGTCTTTTCAACCGTGATCTTGCCCCAAAACAGGTAAAGTTCACGGTTCAATGCATCAAAACTAATGGCTTTGTCCACTATACACAGACTGTGTAAAATGCATCCTAACTCTATAGGCACTATGCCTTCAAGTACAATATGCATGATGTCAAGGCTCCAGTTGTCCGTAACATGAAAACCATCAACCTGATTCAACAGGGAATCAGTTTTTACACCTCTGACATGCTTTCTGCCTCGTTCTGCTTCTTGATTCAGGTTCATAACATCCTGACTATACTCGTACACTGTGCGCTTGTCAAAAAATTCCTCACGATAGTGTGTTTGCATTTGATCTTGTGATGCATAGCATATGCTACAGAAGTAGTCACATGAAAAAGACTCTATAAAACCGAGAATGCCATTTAATGCTAAGTTATCACAGGTAACCTGGCATAAACTGACATAAATAGTCTGTTCTCCTATAACTGGAAATGTACCAACAAATCCACTTTTGCTCAGCACATTCATTTCAGCAACAAATTTCTCTAACACAGGCCCAAAACCATACTTCTTCAAATCCTCCGCATAGCACAATGCAAGCAAATGAACATTTGCAAAGCAGGAGTTAAACCGATGAGGAATATTTTTTATTGTGTAAAAAAATACTCCAACATTATGCAAAGTACTGTGGCCACGGAGTGGATTAGTAACACCTAATCCATCATAAAAGAGCTGGATCATAATTGACATTTTGCTCGAATCACCAAACAAAAAATGATTTTTGCATTTGCTCCCATCTGTAAACTCCTTTAGCACTCCCGGTGTACAATCATCTTCAAGCATCAACTTCACAAACGATTCACGCTGCATTAAGCTCTGCAACGTTTTTGTAACTGAAACATATTCAAATGACTCGTACACCAGTTTACTAGTTCCGGCATGACTACAAAAATTGGTACCAAACAGAACAGACTCTGGTTTAACTGCAAGCTGATGTTTGTCAAAGAAGCTGTCTTGTTTATAACGTGAAGACAAAAAAGCAAGAGGCTCCTCTGTGTCCTTTAGTGCATTCTCTAAGTGATTTTTTACATCTGTGACAACACCACTTTCAACACCTGAAGCAACTAAGCACTTCACAGTCTCTGCCTGCACTAATGACACCAAAGTACCAGACATACTGTTGAAGGACTGTACCACAGCAGGCACAATGCTGAAGGGCACACTGCTGTTTGCCCGCAACCCAGCCACCAGCGATATGCCTTCTGCTTCCAAATCCTTATATAAATCAGCTATGTCGTTCATACAGGTACCTGTAGCAGCTGTTTCGTCAACATCCATATCATTACCGCTACACCTATCCATACCTTCACTTACACAGAAATTTGACGGTGTAACCACTGCAGCAGCATGCCCCTCATCCTTGTCACTGTGGAACGTGCCAACATGACGAATTAAATTATATACCGTAGCGAATGAGCACTTACAATCGTGACACAGTATTGGATACTGCAGTTCACCCACTACATTGTGACGCTGTAAGTGAGCTCTTAGCTTCTCTACAGTCGGCTCAGCAGTGTCGCATATGTAACAAACAAACATGGCTCAAGCAGAAGCCTATATTTGTTCGGTTCACGCAGCTCAAGTGATATAGGCCTACCTTTTCCAATCTTGCAAAGTCACTTAATTGCTTCAAACAACCCTTATACAAATATTACTACCAACTGGTAAAATGAAACATCTCCTAAAACTTGCCCGGACAGGGCCTGGGGTTTGAGTCAGTTTTAGAGTTTCGGTTATCGGTTATCGGGCCGGTTAGGGTTCGGATATGGTTAGGCTATGTGTCATGGACAGAGTTAGCAGTAAGTACTGTGACGGCATGGGTATTGCGCCCATAAAACTTTTACTCGCTCCAACGTATCGTGACAATAGTTTACCGTATTTAATTAGTGTAAACAACTAAAGACAAGCACAAACATAAATACCATGTCGTTCCTCAGTCAAATAGGCACCAAATCCGGATTTTTTATTACAAAGTGTCTATAGATACAGTGTCTATTCGTACGGTGAGCGATATCGTACACTTTAAAGGGTTAGGGTCAGTTTTCGTTAAATTCTATTGTATCAACTATATTCAACTTCTCCCCACCCAAAACCCCCAATTTTGACGGCAGCCGTTACCAATCAGAACACCGCCGTACTAATAGCCCGTGACTTACAGATATAGCCTACGGCCCGCCGTACGAATAGCAACTGCTTTTTTATTAATACGTCAAATCGTGAGTAATTTTATTTCTAAAAGCTAATCGAAGACTGACCGGCACACCCTTGCCTGTCTATCGGTGAATAAAAGCTGCACCTAGTACGGCGAGGCACGTACACAAAGAAGTATAACCTAAACTGTGAACACGCACAAACAACAGGCCTACACACACATTCTACGTAAACAGAACATCGATGTCACTCACAATTTCGCTCTCGAAACCCGAAACTCAACTTTTAACGCAAAAACCACAAAATACAAATAATACACAGTACCGGTAAACAAAACAAATATGGCTCCAATTCGAACTTGAAGCTGGTAGCATGCGCTGCCGTAAGCTGGTACCTGAAAAATTAAATACTTTCGTACACACAATGTGCACGGTAGGCCGTGTGCACAATTTCTGTGCAGACGTGAATCCACATTTCCGACGAGAGTGTAAGCGGCGTAAGCGCTACCAACGTTGTGTTGGGGTTGTTGTTTACATGTAATTGTCATATTTTAGCAGTCTGAATTTTTTTTAATTTGTGCATATTTCAAAATTCGTAAAAGTGAATGTCATTACACACTACACAGTGCGAGCTTGGCGGTGACAACAATAACAGGAAATAGTTTATGCTGGTTCGCTATTGTACAGCGGATGCGTTAAAAAATCATGAGCGTGCGAATGCATTTAATCTAGTTTCCCAAGCACTTCATTTTACTTAGGTCTACTTGTCGGCTTCGTTCGTTTCCAGGCAAATTTTTCTCATTGCAGTGCTTGCTGTACCATTGCAACCCATACGTATATTCCAACGTCGGCGTGAATAAACTCTTCATTAATCAGCTTTGACATGATAGTTTTCTGCTTATCATTTGTGCCGCTATCCGTTCGTAAACATGGTCATCTTATCTCGTGTGGAAAATAAACAGCGAATGACGTGGTATTGTAGCCTGCACAATTGTGCATATCATGTGCCGTTAAGAAACTACTCGCTCACTTGTGTGTACTAGTCGTGCGATTGAAAAACCGATGCCCAACCATGAATAAACAAGCTGTGGTGCGAAAAGCACAACAAACCCCGTCCCCATGTTGCGCATCGCGGCATCGCGCGGTTTCTCGGAATTGATAAAAAATGTAATCAGGTCGTCCCATGGTCACTCCACACCTTCCCTGAAAATTTCATGCAAATCGGTCCAGTCGTTTTCTCGTAATCTTGCTAACAAAGAAACAAAGAAAGAAAGAAAGAAAGAAAGAAAGATACATACAAACAAAGAAATCGATCAAAAACAATACCCCGCCCCACGATGTATCGGGGACGGGGTAATAATAACCTGTATTGCACAAGGCACTAAAGATTCTGGTGTCCTACACCATTGTTGTTAGTGCTGTGAGAACAAGATTTAGTTACATGACGTTTCAGAAGCAAGATTTCTAAGATAAAGATGTCTCGTAATGTGAGAGAATCTGCCTTGTTGCAAGCATTTATTTTAGCTGCTTTAACTTCCTACATCTTGTTCCTTCTTTCTTCCTCGAGGGACTTTTTTGCAAGAGTCGAAAATCGCAAGGTTATTTTTTATGAACGAAGCCAGTTGTATGTTTACCGGTACGTGTAAGTACAACTACAGTGTTTCTTATTCATGTTCTGATATAGCCAAGTACTGTAGTCTTGATTTTGCGTCTTTTTTATCCATCTCATTAGTTACTAACGTCCACAAAATACCACAATATTCTTGACTTTATTAAAGATATTGATTTAATTTATGCAGTCGTATTTAATACTTTCGTTTGTCTTTTATATTGTAACCCTTTTATATTGGTTGTAAATTGTAATTATCTGATTTGTGTCATGGCAGTAAATCTTGATACCACCTTTTATCACCATACATAGCTATTTTTGTGTCAACATTTATATCACAAGGTAGCCTCTTGGTCACGTTTGTGGTTAAGAAACTCTTTTTTTGCAAAATGTCTGTCACAACTTTCGTCAGCATTGTTGTATCCGTTCTGTCAGTTGAGTACATTGCAGCGAAACATTCCAGTCGCCGTCAACGTGACGAATACACATACTGACGTGTTCTACTGTCGATATGTCAGTTGTTTCGTCAACAATTATCGCGTAATAGCCATCACATGCAACAGCATCTGCTGACATGTTGCTGACTTGGTCGCACCCTCTATAGTAGTGATGGGAAAATCGATTCGAATCGATTCACGCTGCCGAATCGTTACGAAAAATTTCGATTCAGTACCACAGCTGTAACGCTTTAGCTACGTGCATCACTGTGCTGCAAGATCGCGTCATGGCTCACATTCGCCTCAATGTCGCCACTGGCCACTCGATTCTGCAAAAGCAATTAACAGCTCTGTTGCAATGCGGGCCGGTCGGTCATGGCTTCGGTGGACTGGTCCAGCAGCTTCAGGACCAGAGTCCAGAACCCCTGGTGTGGACTGTGGAGGGGGGTTATGGCAGAGCAATGAATCGAATCGAATTGAATCGTTTTATTTTTTGCCGAATCGCCCATCACTACTGTATAGTGGAAAAGCTATGGAGCGCAGTGTAGGAAAGTGTACTGGCGAATGGAAGTGGTTGGTGAAGTGTGGACGTCATTTGCCGTTGATAGACCAGACCGGTCATTCTGTCACCCACTGACAACTGACAGCTGTCGCTGGATAGATTGCCTGTTCACTGTATATAGGTGCTGATAGGATGTTAAACACAGCAATTTCCTGGACTTGTTGTTGTACGCTCCATCACTGCCACCACGCCGTGATGCGGTTGCTGCTGCTGCTGCTGGTGCATTTATGGTGTGATTAGATACAGCTGTAGAGCCCATCGTGTCCTGCCCCGGCCGCCCATGGATCTCTGTATGAGTCGCCCGGCGGGAGGTCCGAGTGTGCCCGGTAAATAT
>Ga0209781_1000171_pt1 | contig 15523 bp, 11 predicted proteins | sample WorMetHERISLAND1_3_FD_187386 | JGI IMG/M metagenome (GOLD analysis project Ga0209781, IMG submission 187386) | Marine gutless worms symbiont microbial communities from Max Planck institute for Marine Microbiology, Germany - Olavius albidus HERON... | ecosystem: Host-associated > Annelida >...
ACTCTCTCTTTCATTTTTTTTTCTAATTTTTGTATGGTGCTCCCACAGCATTTTTAATGTATGTCAGCACCTAACTCGCATTCATATTTACATTACATTAATCTGAAGTTCAGTGAAGGTATTTGTAGTCGCCTAGTTTGTTATTTGTTGTTTTCCGAGTTAGTGTTATTGCTATGCTGCAGTTAGTTAAATGATCTGTTCTCTGTAATATAAATACCACTCAGGAAACTAGGAATACTTGGTTGTTTGCATCTTCATTATCACAACACATGCTAGAATTATGAATCATATTGTGTTTAATGTGATAATAGTCTGCGTCTGTGCATACAGGTTGTGGCCACAGAGCTCTGCTGGTGGTCATTTTGGATCTGCTGCTTATCATGATATGAACGTTGGTCCGTCACTGATGGGCGGTGATGAAGCTGGTGAGAGTTTGTCATACAACCAGCGCAATATCAAGAAGTGGGAGACAGATGAACCTCTTGGAGACCTGGCTACTATCTCTCCAGTACTCTATGCCAACATGTGCCACCCTGATCTGAAAATACAGTACCCAGGTTAGTGATGACAGAGCTTGTTAGGTGAGACATATTGATCTCCGCGCCTAGCCTAGGGGAGTCATTATTGTCTGTCTGTCCCGATGTCCGGATGTCTGTCTGTCACGCTCCTTCAAGTTGCTTATTCTTTTATTGTTTCTCGATGGAATCAAGGCATTTTTGGCCGTCAGTTCTCCATGTGCCCCTCTACAAAACTGTTTTCTTCGATTTTTGATTTAGGCCCCCTAAAGCCCAAAATTTACTCCCCAAAATTTGCACAAAATTGCCTATAAGTCGGCTTGTATGGCAGATAGACCGGAGATGTTTGGGCCTACCAGGGGTTTTCGGTGATGGCCAATTCAATGGAACCATACAAAATGTTGTGGGCCAACCCTTGTTGCCATGGCAACTAAATCTGGGCTAGGCGCAGAGATCCAGTCGCCTACCGGCTTGTCTGTGTTAATATGACTAGGTATATTTCTGATGGTAATGTTTGTGTATCAGGTGTATGTATGAGTGATGTAATGATTATTTTTAATGCCATTCTACATAATGGTAATAATATTCACTAGTGATACATAAGCTGTAAATAAAATGTAGGCTAACAAATAATACTGTTTTTGTAACCTTTTACAAATGTTTCAACTTGTTTGCTAGAATGGAGTGAGAGAGCAAAACAGATAACTAAACTGTGGAGAAAGGTACCATCTGATCAGAGAGCTCCATATCTGGCAAGTTTATATATTGCTGATGTATTTTATATTTTTGTCGGTAATTTAAGCACTTAGTTACGTGTGCCATTAGAATGTGTGCTGTTGAGAGTTTGAATGTAAGAAGTAATGAAATTGTGTTATTTGTTGTGTTTTTGTGATTTATGTGTGATACATTAGCCAGTCAGAACCTGTGATGACATAAGCAAGTTAGTGTTATTCTGTTCTGGTTAATGTCAGGAATTGAGTTTTGTTGAATTCAATGATGATTATGTTGTGCAGTGTGCACAATGTCTACATGCTGTAGACTGTGGTCATCTCTCATCTTGTATGACTGTGCCAATTAGCCTGAGCCATAGAACCACATGCAGGCAGCCAGTAAACTACAGCCACCATCGCCATTTATTTTACACATATGTGTGATAATGTATAAAAGAGTTGTAAATTTTTTTGTGTATGTTGAAATCAATTGCATATGTTTAATTACATTACAAGCTGAAATGTATGAGTTTAGTATGTCAGAAGCTTGTCCATCTGTTACTCCCTTCCTCTGGCCATTCACAGTAGTGTCTCCACTTACAGTTTTCGGCACCAACTCAAAACTTTCTTCTATACCTCAGCTTTCCGGCCTTCTTAACGCCCCTCCCACCCAGCACCTTAGATTCGGCAGGTCTCTCGCTGACATTGTGTGCTTTACAAATTTACTTACTTACTTACTTACTTATGACATTTGTGTGGTGATTGTGGCTTAGTGTAGTGGTTAGCACGTTGGCTTTATTTAACAAAGTTAATCAACACTGGGCCCAGTTAGTTCTTGGATGGGTGACTGTTTATGGTCAGGCAAATCATCTAGGTATGTGGCCAGCCACCTAGGTTGACTCACCCTTTTACTTTCCATGGGATGGCAAAATGAGTATCAGCTTTCGGCTGAGTAATGATAATAAATGGCGATGGTGGCTGTAGTTTACTGGCTGCCTGCATGTGGCTTTATGGCTCAGGCTGATTGGCTTGGTCCAAAGGTTGGTGGTCACTGGCGCTGTTTCTGCAGTCACCGTGTGAACCGGGTGAACTCTCGCAGTTTTCTGAGTACACCATAAATATTGTCCAATATTATAATATTATATTTGTGTAATTATGCAGCATATATTTTAACTTGTTGTTTGTGTTGATGTTACTAGGCAAAAGCACGGGACAACAGAGCTAGTGTTCGCATGCAGAAGGCCCAGAAAGTGAGTAGCGCCAATGCTTATGTGTGATAGTGTATAAAAGATTTGTAAATTTTTTTGTGAATGTTGAAATCAATTGCATATATTTAATTGTGTTTCAAGCTGAAATGTATAAGTTTCTTATGTCAGAAGCTTGTCCATTGCATATGCAACATAATTTTATCTGTTGTCAGTGCCAGTAGTTGGTGTATCTTAGTGTAGTGTAGACTATAATGTACTAAGTTGATGGTGCAGGAGATGAAGAGAAAGCCAAAAGATTCTGGGTCAGGAGGTGCTGGTCAGTCAGCATCAGCTGCTGCTGCTGAACAATCAGCTCCAGTCATCAGTCGACAACCTTCCCTTGACCAGTCGGGTATGTCATTTGCTCCATATGTTGTGGAATGAAGTTGAGATAGCTAGTCTAATAATGCATTAGTGTGATTGCTACTCATGCCATCTATTATCTGAAACATTGCTTAATTGCATGTTGGAGTACTCTTATGTCATGATTATCAGTTCACTGTAGAGTTGTTAGCTTAGTCTGAAAGTCTAGCTGCATCTGGTAATACGAGTATAGTCATAGATTGTAGTAAATGTGTATCATTATGTGTACTTATTCATTTGATATGATGCAGTTTTGTGGTACAGTGGTTTTTCATCATTGCAATTGTAGAATCATCCAATAATGGATCATCACACGTTGCAGATGAGAAAGGTTTGTACTACGGTAGTTTGCTGTTTTTCAATGACATATTGTACAGTTGCATACACAGAATGTGTACATTGTACACAATGCATGTAATATGTGTCATATGTCAAGTGCATTTTGCTGTGGCTAGTAACTGCTTAAGACATATTCTGCCACCCTGTATGAATCTGTTTTACATTCTGCATATTGCAGTTTTCAGTTGTATGAAAGATGTCCTAGAACCTAAGTAACTATTCAGAATTTTGTGTACTGGTGAAACAAAATGCAATACAAGAAAAAATTGATTCCTTACAGGACATTTGTGTCATTGGACAGTGTACGAGTGCATCTTGTTATAGTTCACATCATACATTATGATATGGTATGAAGTTAATTTTGAGAACAAAATTGTCACATTCTCAAGCAAGCTTTGATTAAAATCTGTTTGAAGTGTGGCAGTTAAAAGGTGAATAAAAAGAGTTGTGCATTCTTTTAGTCTATTACCCTTACCCTAATTGTCATTTGCATGCTGGTGACAGATACTGCAAAGACAGACGTTGATGGATCTTCTGCTCTGCAACCACAAACACCTCAAACTCCTCCCACACCAAACCAGTCCTTCCCATCGTGCACATTTCCACAGACTCCACAGACTGTGTTCAAGCAGCCGCATCCTCCTGCTCTGCAGTCTTCGCCAGTCTATGAAGCTAGTCATCCGTCACTTGTACCTGGCACACCACGGTCACCTGCCGACAGTTTTCCTCCGCAGCCGCCGCCGCACGCCATGGCTGTCGGTGGACCAGCAGAGCAGTGTGGATCTCAGCCCGGCTTACAGCCGGTGCCCGATCACTTTGTCCACCAGGCTGTGGTCCGGCCTGGGTCCACTCCCATTGGTGTTCCGAGGCCTGGTCCACCTGGTGCCGACGGTGGACAGTACATGCGTCCAACATTTGGAGCGCCTTTTCATATAGCCGGACCACCACGTTTTATTGATCGTTTTCATGGTCCTGCTGGTCATTCTGTTCATTCTTCGGGGGACCATTTTGGTGTGATTCCTGAACACTATGCAGCCGTGTCGTCTGTGTCTAGTCCAATTCCACAGAGTCCAGAAGGATTTCCCGTTCATTATGGTTCAGAACATTACATTCGGGGCCAGATGAATGCACCACGTGGAGCGTATCCTGTCGGTCCAGACATGTACATGCGGATACCAATGAATCCGCGTGCAGCAACTTCGGATCCATATGCACGAGCAGCACGGATGCCTCCGTCAGCATCTGATCCTCATGCTAGACCACAGCTGGCTCCGAGGTCTGTTGTTGCCGAGCATTATATGCCTTGCATGCCACTAACTCCAAGGCCATTGTCAAATGAGCCGTTCCCTCGTTTAGCCGCTACTGCAGCGACCACTGATCCTTATGCCCGACCACCACTGACGCCAAGACCGGCTGTTTCCGATCCATATGCACACTCGCCGGCCTCTTCCGATTCTTTCCCTCGTCAGCCAACCACGCCATTGTCAGAACCGCGTTCACACCCTTCTCCATCTGATCCATATGTGCGGACACCAATGACTCCACGGCCATCTTCAGAGCCATATTCACGACCGCCGTCGTCAGAGCTCACTGGTCAACCAGGCAGTGCAGTAGATGTACCAAGGCAGCCGAGTAGAGAGCTTACAGTCGAGACTTTGTCGTCACCTTCGGTACGTTGAATATGTATTTATTCTTCTTTCTCAGTAATGTTTTGTCATTTTTGTTTTTCTTCAGTAATTGTGTTGCTGTTTTGCACAGTTAAGAGCTTATTGAAACTTTTATATGTTAGCAGTACTTTGTTTTTGTTGTCAGATTATTTTTCAGTATATGGTGTTGTTGCCTTTAATTATGTGGTGCCAGTGGTGTGACAACTGTTGTTGAGATGTCTGTTCTATTATTCTAATGATTGGCTAGACAAGTGGGAAGACCACCCAGACACCACTGTATGAGTACAACTATAGGCTGTGGCAGTATGGTCCCCAGTCAGTGATTGCGGTAAGTTTGTTGCTTGGGGCTTGAGACTACAGCACACATCTGAATTAGAATCTTGATCTCTACTTGTTGAAGTCATTTCTTGGATTATCTTTGTGCATGAGGAGTTTTAGCCTGTCAATGCAGCATTTTCTTATGCACATTTGTGATAATAACTTACGTGCTGATGTTTTCAAATGATTCAATTGATTTCATTTCCATGCTGTGCAAATTTAGCTTTTCTTTCTAGCGGAGTTCTTCAGTGTTGTGGAATCAGTGAATGTGGTGGCAGTGGTTTTTTTTGATTGCATGTACTGGTGACTGAATGCATGTTCTCAAGAATTTGCTGAAATTTGTTGCTTGTCAGCTATATTTGAGTGATAAAATGTTAAAATATGCCGTCAAAGTACGAACACTCATGCACACATGCACACTGATATGTACTGTGCTTCTCTTCTTTTCTGTGAAATTCATCTCCAGTGGCAAAACTGAAATAACTTAAACAATGGTAATGAGGTGATAGTAGTATATTATTAATCTAAATTCATGCAATAACTCAGTCAGGGTAAAAATGTACACAGTTATATACAAGTTACAGTGTGAAACTGGAAAAGGACTTTAAAAAACATGCCACATGCATTGTGTGAAACACTGCATGTGGCTCAGCATGGAACAGTTCTTACGCAACACTGCATACCCGGTACTTTTTCAGCGATAACATATTATACATGGGATGAACACTGTGTTTCTGCAAGCAGTTAAGTCTCCTTTAGTTAAGTACATAATTAGTAAGTAGAAAACAATACTGCAAACTTAAAACAGATTAGGCACATTCTTTTAATGAACATATTTATTGAGGGTAACTCCATAATGACATCAAGTGTAAGTTAGTTTGCACTGGATATAGGGATCGTTTCAAGGCATGTGGTGCAATCATACTGTATTTCTGAGCCATTACGCAGGTACTTTTGTGGATTTTAAATGAGGACAAGAAATGCCAGCTGTCGCTGACAAACCCGCGCGATGTGAAACGATGCTAGCTTAAGTGTTCGAAAATGTGCAGAATATCGGTTATCGATACGGCCCATCGCAGTTAAGTTTTTCGGCAAGTCTGCTTTTCGCCATATATGGAAACGAGTAATGACCAAAACTTCCGGCATTAGGCGAACACTGAAGTCGTAAAATCCATTTAATTTTCATGGTCATTGAAAGTGACACCATTTAATAGCTTGTCTATGGTTTCCTATTACTGTCCTATAATAACTTTATCTCTAAAATGTACCGTTTTCGAGATACGGCGACATACGTGAAAATCGTCGATAAAACCTACCCCAATCTAATTTGGCATGTTCCTTGGGGGCAAATTTTTTGACGAGTCATACCTTACCAGAAACTGGAATCATGGGGCTATCAGATGGTGTACATTTCACGATCCTGCTTTCGCTGTGCCAGGCACAATACCGGCGTGTGATGGATAAAATTACTTTTGTAATGCATTCCCGGTCCGGTGCCGAGTAGGGAGGGCATAACAACCTCCACTTACTTACTTACAGACCGACATACACGTCGCTGTTGCAAAGACCACGCTACATACATACATGATACATACAAAAATTTATAACGCGCAACATAGTAAAGCATGTAGCTCGAATCAGAGGTGCGGGCAGTCGCTAGGTGGCGGATGCTAAGATTTGGAGAGTAGTGAGTTAAAATAGAATGATTTGAGGCGACGCTTGAATGTGCTAACGGAAGGAGCATCTCTGACGGATAGTGGGATGGCTATGCATAGTGTCGGGCAGGTAAAAAGAAGGGTGCATTGAGTGTTGAAGAGCAGTGTGCCGTATTAATTGCACCTTTGCACAAATGTAGTAGCACATTTATGCTGTATGTATATAGCCACATTCAGAGTTTGTGGTTGACACCACAGATTTTGTAGTGTACAACATTCTTATGCAAGTTCAGTTACAGTGTGATGAAGGTTTTGGGTGCCGTGTAACATATCGTAGGTTATTTTGCAGACAAGTCATTTCAGTCAGTTATTTGCACTGACCATAATTGACATATGCAGTGATGTGTTTGTGTATGTATATCCCATATGTGCACTTGAACATTATCGACTGTGTAGTGCAAGGGTCTCAGACTCACATTGTCACAAGCATTACTACTTGTGGCCAACAACGACTTACTTGAACGAGTAAAAATTTACCAGTAAACACAGTCACATGAGTGCCCTGAATTAGCATATAATAATGAACTCATTTGTCATAATGAGTAGATTAAGTAAACTTATTAAAGATTATTTCAATTAACAGTTGTAATATAGCTTGTTTAAAACAACTGATACACGTCATCATGAAAATGAATGCAGCCGACTGACTGGCTCATTGTATGCTGTACAGTGAAGTACTCATATACCCAGCGAAGTTTGAGACCCTTGGTATATTACGAGTTGTATCCCAGTTTCTGATGGAAAGTGAAAGAAGGCCGAGTTAAACTACTGTTTTTTTATGATGCATTGATAGATGGATGAAGATCAGTCTCGACAGCAGCAGCCTGATGTTCGCGAGCTGCTTGCAAAACATACGAAGCAGCGGCAGAGCAAGAAGAAGCAGGAGGAGTCAAGGCAACAGCAGCAGGAACAACAGCTAACTGCTGCCAATGGCTCACAGCTACCATTGAGACACTGGCCAGATGATGCTTCCAGTACGTCCCAGACACCAACCAGTATGTACAGGCAGTTCTGTTCCATCACATTTGTTCATGGTGATGTATAATGATAATAATAATACCAAGACAATGTTTATGGTGCTGTCATCATGACTTACAGTCATTGCGAGAGTTCACCCGGTTCACGCGATAAATGCAGAACAGTGCCAGACACTGCCGACCTTTGGACCAAGCCGACTGACTTGAGCCGTAAGCCCACCTATGGTAGGTGGCTAAGAAACTACATCCGCCATCGCTATGGATTAGACACGTTTTTTAAATGAACAAATGTATTGAGGGAAACTCCATAATCACATAAGTGTAGGTTAGTTTGCACTAGATAGAGGGACATTTTCAAGGCATGTGGTGAAATCATACTGTATTTCTGAGGCGTTCTCTGTGCCATTCTGATGTGTATATATTGACACAAGAGAAATATATACCTGTTTGTTGGTAGTGTTCTGCATTTGTTTTGTCTGCTTCCGATATGTTGTTTGTTTATTGCATGTGTAGAACCAGGTTTAGTTCCACATGAAGGACAGGCAAGGTCACCAATGCCAGAATATTCAGGACCCACTGTTGCTGTGACATATGCTGGCATAGATCCGGCAGTTCGACAGCCATATCAAGGGCAAATGCGACCTACAAAACCAGGTACAGTAGTCACGTTTTACAGTTTGAGAAGTAGTGGTTGTGTTGTGTCATCCACGCAGATCATATAAAAATTGCTTGTCTGTATCAGTTTGCTTTTGAACACAAATATACAAGATGCCTTGTAATCACCGCTTACAATCTTGAACTAATCTCACCATTAGGGTGTTTTAAATAAGCTCAATGTTATTATTTCATTGTTGTTTCTGTGCACTGTGTTTTGGGTGCTTGTGGCAGCAGCTTCCTGCATTTGTGTGACTGTTTGTGCTAATTCACAGTTTTGGTTGTCATTTTGTCTCAGGTGACATTGAAATGCCATTTGGATCACACGGAATGCTACAAGGTGAATCACATCAACCTTTTCCAGGTCAGATGCATGGCATGCGACCAGGCATGGGCGTTGGCCTGGCACAACCTGGCATACGCCCTCCTCACATGATGTCACCCGGTCATTACGCAATGACGCATCGGCAGATGCCACCATATTCTGAAGTCCCACGACCCGAGGTAAAGCCTAATTTTTGTATCTTCTTTTATAACAGTTGATGATCATAGTGTTAGACGCAGCGCACGTGCAACCTGTTGTATAGCCATTTTGCCATGTTCATGTGACAGCTGGTGGTCTCTGAAGATCTGCAAATGAGATTGCTGGAGTGTCATTTTTCAGAGGCCTGCACCCCTTTGACGCCCACATCCAACCAGCAGTCCTGGAGGCACAAAAGTCTAGTGATAAAGATAATTAACTTAAGCTACATGTTCTTGATGGTATCGTGATTAAACAGCCTACAAAATGTATTGTATTGTGTCGAAGATTGTAGAAATTCATGCCTTGTATTTCTGTGTTGCACAGTTGTATTCTGCTGTTCATCACCATTATGTAGATAACTTTGTACACTGTATGTGCTGTGTGTCTGGAATGTTTCAGGAACAGACTAGTACATCGCATGCTGGTATGTCTCCAATGCCTAACAGGCCTACAATGTATGCACAAGAAGGCGTCCAGCCGCCTGGCTATCATACACGCATGCCTACTTCGCACAGGATGCCTGGACCACCATATGCAGGCCATTATGACAGTGTTATGGTTGGCGGTGGTGCTATGCTGCCTCCGGGCATGTCACCTCAGCAACATCAACAGATGATGATGTCAAGTGGATGGGCTCCAGAGTTTTATCGACCTCCTGGACCAGTACCCACAAGTAATCGCATGATGTATCCAATGGCAGTTCGTGGCCCACCTCCTGCGCCTCAGAACACTGCAGCTGTACCTGTGACCGCCAGCATTGAATTGAGTCAAGCCGAGTCCAGAGCAACGAGTGGACAAACACATCAGAAAACTGATGCTGACGACGTGGGTGACAAATCTGAGGGAGACCAATTTGAAGATCTTATAGGTACAGTGCATTTCTATTATTTATCATGCAGGGGCATGTATTGCCATGGTACTAGCTGGTTGTGCTGAGCCTATGGTCATGATGGCACCTGTCTCAAACATTTAGAGCTATGGTCACTGCTGATCCATACTAGGAAACGATTTATGTGCTAGCTGATGCATCCCTCCTTGGTGACTTATGGTGATTCAGAAGGTAATTCAGACTTATCAGAATGATTTTTTTGTAATTTTCCAGTGTACAGATGTATGGATTGTAGAAGTTGGCCACAGTCATTTACTGCACGATAGTTTAGCATATCATCGTGGCTATCATGTGTTGGGTGTTTTGTTGTCTTTATTTACTTAACTCTTAATACTTAATAACTTAAGAACTGCCTGCTTTTTAGTAGTGGAAGTTGCTGTACCCATGTTTATCCATACATCTGCTTAGCCAGCCATCTCGGTTTAGTTTTCTTGATTTTTGTTGTTGTGTTTTAGGTGCTGGTGAGAACTTCAACATTTTAGAGTATACAGATCCGGAAATAGACAGCTCTGCTGCTGAGCATCATGGTAAGTCATTGGGTGATCAGCATCAGCCAGCTGCTCCAGCATCTGGAGCTTCATCCATGCAGGATCCCGGTACTTCTTCCTCAGCATCATTAACAGAATCCAGTTCAGTTGCTTCATCAGCAATATCTGGATTGTCCATGTCATGTGCTTCAGTCACCTCATCAACACCCGTGTCAGTGACTCCAGCATTCTCAGAAACAGCATCATCAAAACCTTTCAGTGCTTCCGAGACATCAGTTGCTAAATGTTCAGCTGCATCAGAAGAAGCTGTAAAATCTGAGGGGAGTCGAACGTGCGAGTCGTCTGCAAAATCTGTCCCAACTTCAGGCTTTATGACTACTGACTTTCAAGCGAAGTTTCTTGAATTCAGCCAGAGAAAAGCAGCGGGTGTCGCTGTAGGGCAGTCTGCACCAACTGATGACCTAGAGGCCGCAGGATCAACAAGTAGCGTGAAAGTCAAAAAGGGCGATGTGATGGTTACACCATCCACACTGAAGAAATCTAGCCCAGTAGCTGATGATTCGGTTGACTCTGTGGAAATGAAGCCTAGTGAGTGTCATTCATCCAGCAGTGAAAGTCAACAAGAATTGCCTACAACGTCACTGCCTATGCAGGTTGATGGATGTTGTGACAGTTGTTCGGATGATGATGATGAGGAGTCTGATGTTCTCTCTGGTGTAGAGATGACTGTGCCTTACATCAGTTACAGTGTTAATACACAGTATGTAGAATTCATGTATGAGGAGGAACCAGAACTTGTGGAAATATGGCAGTCGTCCATTGGATTGCAGGTGGATGGAGCAGCAGATGATGAGACAGATGATGCAAAGGATGATGAGGAGAAAGGCACATCAAACTCTAGTGGTGAAATAGTTACGGATAATCAGCTTCAATTGTCTGATGGGCCAGAAGCTGAGACAGCTGCTGCAGCTGCAGGTGCGGGTGTGAGTACCACAGTGGCACCACCATGTTCATCGGGAGTATCGGACAGTAGTTGTGTATCTGATTCAGCGGGTTTGCCTATTACCTCAAGTGAGTCATTGCCGCCAAATGAACATAAGCCAGTTGAAGTGCATTTATCTGCTGGTACTGCCAAGCAGCCACACATACCTGTTGATGCTTCCTCTTCTGCAAATCGCAACTTGACTGAAGACTGCGAGTCAGGAATAGCCACAACTCAGTTACTGTCAAATGTACATGTGCAACAGTCTGTTAGTATGTCGTCAACTTCTGACGTGCAGCAGGTAGCTGCGCCCACACAGTGCTTGCACCCTGATGCTTCCCAGACTTCAGAACATTGTGTGACAGGTGCATCTCCAGTCGTCAATACAGCAGCCACTCCGGCATTTGTTCCTGCACTAGTATCAGAAATGCAGTCCTCATCGGCATGTGCAGGTGCTCCGATGGCAGCTACTGCATATTCTACAGCTATGCAGCTTGAGCTGGTGCCACAGAATCCATCGGTTGCTAGCGATAGAGATGTTGTGCTTTCGAGGCAGACCATGAATCAACCACTTATGACCACTGAAGCCTTAGTTACCACTGAAGCCTTAGTTTCATCTTTGCAGTCTGTTGTAGTTCCATCAGTAAGTTGTTCTGCAGCAGCATCTATCACATCAAGTTCTGAAACGACATCTGTGAGTGTTCAGTCGGGTGTATCATCTCAGTATTTGCCAGTTGCTTCCACTGTCAACTCATGTGTGAGCACTTCATCTCAGGTTCTTGAGTCACACTCTGTGGCTGTTTCATCTGTGTCCATGGAAACAACTTCTGTTCTTTCCATACCAGGAACAAGTTCCACCATCACACCAAGCACTGCAGTTGTTGCTGTGTCTCTAACTAGCCATGTGGATAGTGGTAACAGCCTGTCTGCCACAAATCCAGCATATAATGGTGCCTTTCAGCTTCGACCAGAAATGCAGCATGCAGCATCTGTGCAGCAGTTTATGGGTCATCCACCTCGCTGCATGTATCTTCCACCTGAGTTTCATATGCATCGAATGATGCCACGTGGTAGTGATGGTATGATGATTCCAGCCGAGCAGTTACCACATGGTCCTCCACCACCTTATCCTAACAAACCGTTTGCTGGACCGCAGACATTCTGGGTCCGCCAGCAGCATCCTTCATCTGGAATGCCACCAGAATGGATTCGTCATTCTGGGGACTTTGGACACCGACCGTTGCCACCAAATGTTGGCTCGCATGAATGGTCCAGACCTCATATGATTCCGGCTGACTGGTCTGGTCGTCAGCGCATGCAGCAAGATTATATGTACTTTTCACAACAGCCACACCATCCTTCACAAGCACCGCATCAGTGGGTAAGACCTCCATACTCAAATATGCCAGGATTTCAGCTGGGCACTGCTGATGGAGCATCTATGCAAGCAGATGCTTATAACTCAGGTTACCAGCCGGTTCCTCGTAATACTGCTGCTTCTGCTACAGTCACACAAGATCTCCAAGTTGCACAGGGCATTAAATCACCTGGTAGTACTACCCCTCGTCCTTCAAGTCATCCATCTGGATCGCCGGTTCCTGCATCACCAGCATCCGCTAGAGTGGACATTGGTTCTCCTCTGTCTCGTTCACACACACCGCGATCAATGTCACGGTCAAGCACACCGCAGGGACCAATGTCTGGCACTTCTGGCATGTCACACACACCAGACCACATTGCACATCCTACAGCAGCTGCTGCTTCGCCTCATCCGTCAGCTGCAACACCATTGGCAACTGTGTCAACTATGCCACCTTCCAGCCCAATGGAGCAGTCACCCTTGACTTCATCGAGCTATCAAGCAGTGGACCATGTTAGTACATTGCCCAGTGACACACCTAGACCTGCTGTAGGAGATTTAACCTCAGCATCAGTATCTGGATTAGTATCTGCAGCTGAACCTGGAACAAGTCAGTCATCATTGGCAGTGATATCAGGGACACGTGCAGATAATCCAGCTGTACCACTTTCGGCTGCACAAGTGGGTGCATTTTCTCACGCACCTGCAGAGAACATGATATATATGCATAGGCCGCCACATGGCATGCCTGTGTCTCCTGAAATGCGTCGTATGACCCTTCCGGCTGGAGGACAGTACATCCCACCATCGTCTCAAGGCATGTACATTCCTGGTCATCCAGGAGGGCCAGGGACCACTGGAATGACATTTTACCGGATGCCATCATCCGCAGCAAGTACTCATTCGGCCATTGGTGCACTGCTTAATCAACAACGAGCACCTGTAGGAATGCCTGTTCACTATCCATCAGTTAGCCAAGCACCTGGTGCTCCTGTAGTGGAATCACGCTATCAGTTGGTACATGCACAAGATGTCTACCTGCCACATCCACAGCGACATGCGTACTCATCTGCTGTAACAGTTGCAGGACCTTCTGCATCCGGTGCTGGTAGTTTTGTGCTGCAGCCTCAGCAACGAGGTCCAGCACCTCCATTACCAGCAGAATCTGCCGGCCACTCTGAAGTACCAAACCAGTCCTCGGTGTTGCCTAATAGTATGCAAACACCACAGACACTGCGAGGTCCATTCCGCATGCCTCAGCAGTTGGGGCCTGGATCCATGCCAATGGGAATGCGTGTGGCTGGGTCAGCTACGCCCGTGGTATATGGTCCTCAGCGACCAGTTCCACCGTCACAGGTGAGGATGATTGCAGCTGCTGAGATGCGTCCACAGATGATTCACATGCCGAGGTCTTCAGTGACTGAGTTTACTGGCCCAGCATATCGACCAAGGCCACCAGGAGAGCAGCCATTGCTTCTCGAAGATCTGCTTGAGCAGGTTTGTTATATGCAGTTGTTCATGGTCAGGTGTAGAGAGACATTAAGTAGAATCTGGATGTTAGTAAAAGTTTTGCAGTTAACAAGAGCAAGAAACACAATGCCTCCATACCTACATGGGGTGGACACATAAAAGACATAGATTAAGCAAGATACTGTAGCAACTATAATAGGCCACAAAAATAAGCTAGTTATAGGGTCTTGTGCTGTCACCTCCATTCAGCTGTACTTATATCCTTGATAATAGAGGGTGTCGCATGCTGGAACCTCTGTAGCATCATATTGTGTGAATTTTGTTATGTAACTGTATTATATTATTTCAATTATACGGTTGCATTTCACTAAAATATCTTATCAGCAGGGTACTATAATATCACATAACTTTTGTCGAATTTCAGACATTGTAATCATTTGAATATGTGAACATTGATTGAATTATTGTTTTATGTTGTAGTTTTATTACACTAAAGTTTACTGCCATTTGATTGTTGAATTTGATTTAACGGACTTTCCTTTTACTTGTAACGTGATTTTGATGGACAGGAAAAACTGGAGCAGCGACGTCACGCGGAACAACATCAGCAGACAGTGACTTTACCAACGCATATTGAAGTGTCCACATCGGCTGCTGTGCAGTCGTCAACGACAGCTTCCGTAACAACAGCTGCATCCAGCAGCACTGATACAAGTGCTATCTTGACTGATGCTGATGTTGACAAGTTGAACGTTGATGTGATGTCTCCAGAATTTCGACAGCATCTGCCGATGGGTCCAACGGCACTGCCTGATGACAGTCAGATACATCCGTCACAGCAGCCTGCATACGATCAGATGTAAGTAAAATTAATTTACATCAGCAGCACTGCTGTTGTTTGTTCGGAGAGCTCATGCCTAACCATCTGTTACTGGCATAAATTATATTTGCAATGATAGTACATTCAGTTAGTTTAATTCAGACAATGTAAAGGAGTGAAAAAAGGAGCACAGGTGGACAGACAGAAATAAGCAACGAACAGTAAATGCGATTAGTAGAAAAAAAGGAAATAATTTTTATAAAAACTGTACATATATGTAACAGTAACTAGGGATGTTAATTTCGTTTTTTTCCAAAAATCGATTTTAATTTTGAAAAAAAATCGATTTATCGAATTTGTGCGTCGCTCACTGTTCAACGCCACTATTAGCGGAGTAGTCTTAACGTACTGCGCCGCACTCACACAGCGTACGTACTGTCCCTCTGAAGCTGCAGCCAGTGGCGGCGCCAGATCATAAATTCAGGC
>Ga0209781_1000174_pt1 | contig 15341 bp, 16 predicted proteins | sample WorMetHERISLAND1_3_FD_187386 | JGI IMG/M metagenome (GOLD analysis project Ga0209781, IMG submission 187386) | Marine gutless worms symbiont microbial communities from Max Planck institute for Marine Microbiology, Germany - Olavius albidus HERON... | ecosystem: Host-associated > Annelida >...
GTCGTCGCCGCCACAAAGTGCTCCATCAAACGATCACGCTTCCAACCACTGAGCCGGCTTCTTCTCGCATACATCCTGCAATCCTAGCCCAAGCATCTCGCTTAGCTAGGACAGCCCCCTGTTTTTTACCGTTTTTTTATGGTATGTTAGCCCTATAGCGCCGGTTGTTTGCGGGCCGCGAGGCTTTTGGCAGTGACCGGCGCTCCGCTGTGTTGGCGGGTTCGTACAGAACCTGCCTCTTGGGGCGTTCGAATTACGGACAGGCCGACGGGTCGGCCTGAAATGGAAAGGTACCGGCAACGTTGCCTGTAGATGGCGACGCTGCCGTCGTTCAGGTTTTTCCGGAATGAGCGCGCCGCGGGAACAAACCGACGGAAGAGTGGACCAGTAATGGCAAAATCACCCCAATACAAAGAAGGCGACTTTGTCGTCTATCCGACGCACGGTGTCGGTAAAGTCGAGAGCATCGAAATGCAGGAAATCGCCGGTCACAGGCTGGAACTGATCGTCATTTCCTTTGATAAAGACCGCATGACGCTTCGTGTTCCCGTCGCCAAGGCGGCAACGTCGGGCCTCAGGACGCTGAGTTCGCGCAAGATGATGGACGAAGCGATGACGACCTTGAAAGGCCGGGCCCGGGTCAAGCGCACCATGTGGAGCCGCCGTGCCCAGGAATACGAGGCCAAGATCAATTCGGGCAACCCGGTTTCAATCGCTGAAGTGGTGCGCGACCTGCACCGCAACGTCGGCCAGCCGGATCAATCGTTCAGCGAACGCCAGATCTACGAAGCGGCGCGCGACCGCCTGGCCAGCGAATTGGCGGCGGTCGAGAAGACCGACGTTGATGCGGCCACGGAAAAACTGGAACAGGTGCTGAAAGCGGCCTGACACCGCGTTTGCTTCATCGTTCGAACGGAAACGGCCCCGGCTTGCCGACGGGCCGTTTCGTTTTCCGGGCCTTTACGCGGGCGAGTTTTATTGATCGGTGACCAGCTTGACGTGTCGGCCCGGCGCCAGGCTTTCGCCCTTGTCCAGCGCGTTGAGAACACGGAACCACTCGCGCTTGTACTTCTCGAAGGGCATGGTCGCCGCCAGTTTGGCAACCGTGTCGCCTGGTTTCACGGTGACCAATTTGATGCGGAGGGGTTTGATGGCGGCCGCCTCTTTTTCGCTTAACCGACGGAAGCTGTAAGTCGTGCGGCGGAATTCGGTATTCAGTTTTGCCGTCATCTCCGGGCGGGTGATAAAGGCAAAGCGAAAGATTTGATCGGCACCGCCACGAACGACCAGCAGACGCACATCCCGATCCCCGACCGACGTGTCGAGGCGCGTACTTCCGGTGGCCGCGGGCGCACCGTTGATGTCGATGTTCTCGACCTCGCTCAAGGATAGGTTCCGGCCCCAAGTCCCCGTCAGGTAGGCCTCCAGGCTCGGCGCCCGGGCCGCATTCTTGCGTTTGGCCATGTCAAAGACGATCCTGGAGTTGGCGGGCCCGCGCGCGACCACCTGACTGGGCGAGTTGAACAGAACGAATCGAGGCGGGACGTCGAAGCGGAACCGAAGGTCCGGATGAATAAACGATCGCCCCTTTCGCACGCCTTGTGCGATGTCATCGCCGAACACCATGCCGTCGATTCGTTCAAGGTACTCGTCGCGCCCGCGCCGCGGATTGGCGACGCTTTTCGCCTTCGCCAGTTGGATGGCCTGAATGATGCGGTCTACCGTTCGCGGGTGGGTCGACATGATGTTGTGACTGACGCCGTCCTTGCCCTGCAACGTCGCCTCCAACGTTGAATGGGCATCGAGTTTTTCGAAGAAGCTGGTCATGACGTTGGGGTCATAACCCATGCGCGTCATGTAACGGACGCCAAGCATATCGGCTTCCAGTTCCTGCTGGCGCGAATAGCCTTGGATCGCGGCTTGCGCGCCGACAGAGGCGATGCGCCCGAGCCCGCTGGGCAGACCGGCGGCGCTGCCGATAACGCCGATTACGGTCAGCCCGATATTGGTCACCATTGTCGTCGAGTAACGCTGAGCCGTATGCCGGGCCGTGATATGGCCGATCTCGTGGGCCAGGACTCCGGCGACTTCGGCTTCGTCTTCGGCAAGCGCCAGGAGCCCGCGGGTGATGTAGACGTAACCACCGGGGACGGCGAAGGCATTCACCCGTTCGTCATTGAGTATGGTAAAGCGATAGGGAAGGTTGGGAACTTCCGAAATCGCCGCCAGCTTTTTGCCGATGTTGCGGATGTAGGCATTGAGCGGCCGGTTCAGGTACTCGCCGCCGAACTGTTTGACGATCTTCGGGTGTTCCTCGGCACCGACCCGAATCTCGTCGGCTTCCGACATGAACGCCGTGAAACTTTGCTGTCCCGTTGCCGGATTGGTGCTGCAACCCGCCGTCGCAAGCATCGCCAACACCGAGAATACCGTAACAAAACGCATGGATTCCGTTTTCGTGGCCGTCGATTGAATCGGGCTTGAACCCCTCGCGGATTATGAAACGCCGTCTCGTTGGCGGCAAGCGCCCAACGATCAATCGCCCGCCCCGACCGTGGGCGGTACGGATTTGTTCAATTGTGCTTCGCGATGGGCGACGTAAAGGGACGATGCGAAAATGGTCGCCGCGCCGCCCCAGGTCCATGAGTCGATGGTCTCACCGAAGGCCAACCAACCTAGAAGAACGGCAAACGGTAACCTTGAAAAGTCGAAAGGTACGACCGCCGACGCGTCGGCCTGGGCGAAGGCTCTGACCATGGCGATATGGCCAAAAATGGCGACTGGGCCCATGGCGACGATCCACGGCCACAAAGTCGTGGCCGGAGTCTCCCACACCCACAGCGCCGGTCCGAACGCGATCGGGGTCATCAGCAAGTTCATGTAGAAAACGACACGATTCGGGTTTTCCGTTCTCGACAAGCTCTTGACGATCAATAGGCTGGTGCCGATCAGTGCGGCGGCGCCAACGGCGAACCAGGCCCCAGGGCTCATCTCGATCACGCCGGGGCGGATGATGACGAGCGCACCGAGGAACCCGATCAAGGTCGCCGACCAGCGCCGCCCACGGACCTTTTCACGGAGCACCAACGCCGCACCCACGGTCGTGAAAAGCGGTGCCAGAAAGCTCAACGCCGTCACCTCGCCGATGGGCACCAGCGATATCGACCAGAACCACAGGAACATGGCACCAGTACTCACGGTGGCGCGCACCAAATAAAGCTTCCAGCGATCCGTCTTCAAGCCGTCCGTTCCGGCGACGGCCAGCCACGGCAACATGGCGACGAGGGCGAACAGAAGCCGGAAGAACGTGATCAGATTCGGGTGCAGGCCTTCGCCAGCCAAATGCCGGGCAATCGCCGCCAGAAGGGACAGGAATCCGCAGGAGACGATCATCCACAGGGCACCCTTGACCGGTGCGGCCAGGTTCGTTGACGGTAACATCACAGGGACCAATCGGGCTGATCGCTACCGAGCCGGACGGCCGCGCGGTCCCATCGTAGAGGCGTCTTCGACATGTGCAGGAGCGGCGACAAATGAGCGAGCCGGCCCCACGCTGTGTTGCTCTTTATCGTCAGATCGGCCACGTCCTCGAACCCCGGGTCGCGAAGGGTCCGGGGATCGTCGTTCGTTTCCACGCGTCCCAGCGAATCGATCCAGTAGCCGGTTTGCGCCAGCGACAGGCGGACGAGATAGCTGCCGCCGTCCTGGGCTCGCCGGCCCAGGGCGACCATGGCACCGAAGGCCGCGAGATAGCCGGTCACATAGTCAAGGGCCTGCCCGGGCAGATGTCCCGGGGAGCCATTCGATCCCTGCTCATCGGCGATACCACTGGCGCTCTGGACCAGGGTATCGAAACCCCGGCGCCCGGCCCAAGGACCCTCGTGGCCATAGGCGGACAAGGTCACGTAAATGATTCCCGGTCGCATGGCGGCCACCGCCTCGGGAGAGAACCCGCGCGCGGCCAGGCTGCCAGGGCGATAGGCCTGACAAAAGACGTCGGATTGGCGGATTAAGCTGGCAAGGGTTTCGCAGCCTCCGTTGGTATCGAGATCAACGTATGCGGACCTTTTTCCGTGGCCGGCGTCGATGACCAGAGGCTCGATGAAGGGGAGGTTGGGCGAAGCGATGCGCATGACGTCGGCGCCGTGAGCGGCGAGAGTACGCCCGCAGGTAGGGCCGGCCAGGACGCGTGTCAGATCGAGAACACGGACCCCGGATAAAGGCCGCTCGCCGCTCGCCGGCAGCGGCTCGGCCGGTCCGTCGCCGATCCGGATGATCTCGAATAGCGGCAGGCGGGAAACGGCGGCGGCCTGATCCAGGTTCCGCCATTCCTGAGCGGTGTGGACGAGAGCCGCACACAACCCTTCATCGGCAAGGACCTGATCGAGTTCATCGCCGTACCACCTCTTTACGGTTGCGGCCACCGCGTCCCTGGCGTTTTCACACTGGAGAACCCGAAGCGCGCCCCCGCGGTGGTGGGGGAAATTGCAGTGCAGTTGGACCCAACGATGGTCCGTCGTTTCGTAAAATCCGGATATCGGATCCCAAAGCTCGCCGATCACCCCGTCGTCGAAACGAAGGTACATGTTGGATCGTGTCGCCATCGCCCCGGCGCGAACGTCAATGGCGATCTCCTGATCCACGCCGCCGCGCAATTTCCAGATGTTGGCCGCGGCCAAGCCGCCGGCGCCCAGTGAGGCGGCACCCGCCGCGCCCATGAGGAAGGCCGTCGGTAAAATCGGATCGGCGCCGTCGATAGTGACCTCGTTGGCGCGCCCGGGATCGAGGTTTGCCGTTGTCAGGATTTGCCGAAGCGCGTTTTGGGGTGTCGTCGGGCCGTCAGTCATGGTATCGCCGGTTGTGGGAGGAGGACGCATCATATAGGCGGATCACCGACCCCACCAATCGTTTCGCCGCCGGAGAGGTCTCCGGGGTGAATGAAAAAACACGAGGGCCAAAGGGCGGATGACGGAACTCTGTGATCTGACAGCGACGGAGCTTCGTCGGGAAATCGGCGCGGGCAACGTTTCTCCGGTCGAGCTTATGGAAAGCTGCCTCGAGCGCATCGACACCGTCAATGGTGCCGTCAACGCCATGGTCGCCATCGACCGCAAGGATGCGCTGGCAACGGCGCGGTGGGCGGAAACAATGGTGCGGGATGGTGAGCAAGGCGGCTTGCTCCATGGATTGCCGCTCGCTGTCAAGGACCTGGAGAACACCGCCGGGCTCAGGACCACCTACGGATCGCTTTTATACGAAGACCACGTCCCCAGACGCGATCATCTGGCCGTCGGCAATGCCCGCTCGCAGGGCGCGATCATCGTCGGCAAGACCAATACGCCGGAGTTCGGTGCCGGCGCCAATACCCGGAACCGGGTCTACGGCGCCACGGGCAATCCCTTCGATCCGGACCTTACCTGCGGCGGCTCGTCCGGCGGCTCGGCCGTGGCATTGGCCTGCTCGATGGTGCCTTTGGCGACCGGATCGGACTACGGCGGAAGCCTGCGGACGCCGGCGTCCTTCTGTGGCGTCGTCGGTTTCCGCCCGTCGCCCGGGGTCGTACCTTCGGAAACGCGGCCGATCGCCCAGTCGCCGTTCTCGGTCCTCGGTTCCATGGGCCGGACCGTCGCCGATGCGGCCTTGCTGCTCGCCGCGCAGGCCGGCGGCTGCCGATATGACCCGCTTTCGCTCCGATACCGGCCGGAACTCCGTGAGCCCCTAAGACCAGCCGATCTGGGTAAACTTCGCGTCGCCATTTCGACAGATCTCGGTACGGCACCGATCCACCCGTCGATCCGGAGGGTGTTTGCCGAAAAAACCGACCGGTTCCGCCATGTCTTTGCCCATGCACAGGAGCTCGATCCGGACCTGGGTCCCGTCCACGACGTTTTCGAGATCATTCGGGGTGTCACCTTCGTTGCGGCGCACGGGGAGCGCCTCAATCACCACCGTGACATGCTGGATACCAATGTGATCGATAATACGGAGCGCGGGCTGGCCCTGAGTGCCCAAGACATCGCCTGGGCCCAGGTCGAGCAGAGCAAGCTCTATCGTCGCGTCATGGCGCTTTTCGACGAGGTCGACATCCTGATCTGCCCGGCCGCCGCGGTGCCCCCGTTCCCTCACGAGCAGCTCTATGTGGACGAGATCGGTGTGGAACGAATGCCGACCTACATGCGCTGGCTGGCCATCACCTACGGGCTGACCATGGCGACGCCGGCCGTCTGTGCGATTCCCTGCGGCGTCGACGATAAGGGGCTTCCTTTCGGTATCCAGGTCGCCGGCCCCAACGGCTCGGACCGCATGGTGCTCGAAGTCGCCCACGCATTGGAAAACTATTTCCAGGGCCTGCCGGCGTTGGCCCGGCCGGTACCCGACCTTGCCCAACTCAAGATGAAAGGTCCGTAACGGTGGCACACCGCGTCTTGATCGCCGGTTTCATGCATGAGACCAACACCTTCAGCGGGCTGCCGACGTCACTGGATTCGTTTCGCGCCCGCGATCTCCACTACGGAGACGACGTAAAAAAGGTGTTCCGGGGGACGAAGACCGAGATCGCCGCCTTCCTCGATGCCGCCGAGGCCTTCGAGTGGCACGCCGTGACGCCGGTGTTCGCCAACGCGACCCCATCGGGAAAGGTCGAGGAGGACGCCTTCCGCTTCGTTGCCGACACGATCGTTGCCTCGATCCGAGAAGAAGGGCCGTTTGACGCCCTGCTTCTCGCCCTGCACGGAGCCATGGTCTGTAGCCAAGTCGACGACGGGGAGGGGGCCCTGCTCGCGGAAATCCGTACCGTGATCGGCCGCGATGTGCCGATCGCGGTGACCCTCGACCTGCACGCCAACGTCACCGACCGCATGACCGAACTTGCCGACATCATCGTCATCTACCGGACCTATCCGCATGTCGATCAATATGAGATCGGCCGTGAGGCGGCGGATTTGGTTCGCAGGACCCTGGACGGTGAGATTAAGCCGGGGTCGACCGTGGCCCGTGGCGCCATGCTCGATGGCGCCGATCACGGGCGGACGACGCGCCCGGGCCCGATGACGGAACTCCTGGCCCGAGCCGAACTCCTGAAAGGCGAACCGGCCGTGTTGTCCGCGAGTGTTGCCGCCGGATTTCCCTGGGCCGATATCCAAGAGACCGGACCGAGCGCCGTGATCGTTAGCGACGGACCAAGCCCGCGGGCTTCGGAATGGGCCGAGAGCCTGGTCGACGCGATTTGGGAAAGCCGCGGCCATTCGACGATCGATCCCGTCGATGTGGAGACGGCGATGGCGCGCGCCGCCGCCCAGGGTGCCGGCAACGGCCCCCTGGTCTTAGCTGATTTCGCCGATAATCCCGGGGGCGGCGGGTACGGCGATGGGACCGGGCTTCTGAAGGCGATGATCGATTCCGATCTCGACAACGCCGCCTTCGCCACCGTCTACGATCCCGTGACCGTACGGACCTGTATCGATCAGGGTTTGGGGGCGCATGTGGTTGCCGCCGTCGGCGGTCGCATCGACCCGCGCTTCGGCGAGCCGGTGCCGGTGACCGGCCATGTGGTTGCCGTCACCGACGGGAAGTTCCGACTCAAGGGACCGATGATGGCAGGCTTTCCCGTCGACATGGGCCCGACGGTGGTGCTCAGGGTCGGCGGCCTCGACATCATCATCACCAGTGGCCGATTTCAGGTTTACGACCTGATGGTCTTCGAGCACGCCCGCGTCGATCCGGCCGCCAAGTCCGTCGTCGCAGTAAAGTCGGCCCATCATTTCCGCGCCGCCTACGGGCCGATCGCGTCCGACGTCTTGCTCGTCGACGCGGGTGGATTGACGTCGCGGAACTACCGCGATCTCCCCTACGAAAACGTCCGCCGGCCGATCTATCCGTTGGATATGGACTAACCGTTCGTTTCGGGGTGTTCGGCGTGCCGGGTTCCTTCGCCGGGCGTCAGGAAGACCATCGATGTCGCCCTCCGCGGCCGCGCCGTGTGCCAGGTCCCCTTCGGCACGACGATATAGGTGCCGGATTCGGTCATTCTGATGAGCCGTTCAGTACCATCGATCCACAACACGAAATCCATATCGCCGTCGACCATGATGACCGTTTCATCGCCGTTCGGATGGATTTCCCAGGCCGACCACGTCTCTTCAAAACGATGCTGCGATACCAGGATATGACCGGCAAACCCGTCGAAGTCGGTATCAAGGGCTTCGTAAAAACTGGCCGTCACCGGCCGTGCCAAAGCGGCTCCATCGGGGGTATAGACGAGCCGGGTCTTGTTCAGGTCGTGAGGTCCGGGTCGCGTCACCATTGCCATTGTGTCCCTTCACGCTTAGTCCGACTCTGCTGTATCCTGGTTCTCGAAGAACCTCATGAGTTCGCGCTTGTTGAGGCCGAAGTCATTGACGGCGACGACGGCGACGACGGCTTCGCCGTCATCGGATAGGGGCATGCGAAGGACCGGCGAGAGGATCGGCGGTTGGTTCTCCGGGTGTGCTTCGTTAACGGTGAGGATCGGTTTCCCGGTGCGCCGGATTTCCCGAAAACCGGCCATCAAGGGTTCGAATAGGGTGCCGTCCGGCAAGTCCCCGATATAACGCCCTGTCATTTCCATCCGGAAGACGGAAACCATCGCCGTTCCCCAAAATCGGAACTTCAGGTCATCGCGTTCGGGGTCATAATCGGCCACGATTGTGCTGGGGACCAGCGACACCGGCAGCATGGTGAGCTCGAATTCGATCCACGGCGGCGCGAACCGTGAGCCGCGAACCTTTTCCCAGTAGTCGAGAACCTTCTTCAGGCGCGGCCATTGGGCCCAGCCGGTATCGAGAGCCACGGCCCGGTAGGTGTCGTAGCGTAGCGGCATTTATGTCGCTTTTTCCTCCCGCGTACGATTATTCCTCTTGCCACCTTCGAAGTAAACGGTGACCGCGCCGCCCTTCATCCCGCCGTTCATCCGAAAAGCGTTCTGAAGGTCAGGTTGATCCGCTCGCCTACGGGTTTGGCGGTTTTCGGGATCGCGTGTTGCCAGTGGTGTTGGGTCCGGCCGTCCATCACAAGAAGGCTACCGTGTGGGAGCTCCACCGGAACCTTCGTTGATTTGTCGTCGTTGCGGCGGAACACGAAGCGCCGGACGGACCCGAGGCTAAGCGAAGCGATCACGGGGTCACGGCCCAGTTCCGGCTCATCGTCCGAATGCCAGGACATGCTGTCCCGCCCGTCGCGGTAGAGGTTCAACAAGACGCCGTTGTACGGTTGAGCGGCCCGTTCCGAAACGCGCCGTCTGATGCCGGCGAGGCACGGCGGCCAGTCTTCGGCCGGCATGGTCAGTCCGGAATAGGTATAGGGGAGGTCGCCGTACCAGGCGACGAGCCGCGGCATGGCGATTTGTCTTCCGAAGAGTCGGATGGACTCCGTCTTCCAGGCGATCTCTCGGCGCAAGCGGTGAAAAAGCAAACCGGCCTCATCGTCGTCGAGGAAACGGGGGAAGAGATAAACTTCGGCGTCGGCCATCGGAACCCGTTCGACGCAATCCGAACCAGCGGGTCCGGCGGCATTTGCGATGTCCATTCGTCGGTATGGTATGCGGTTCATGATTCCGTGCCTTGAACTTCGTAAAATTCTATCACGCCGTGAGCAAGTGACGACGGTCACTTGCCGGGTTTGCCAAAAAAGGTACGATCAAGAACCACGCGAGAAAGTGTGAGACCGGCAGACTCCAGAAGAGGAGGCAGAGATGTTCCAGAGACACGACCTCGGTAACGGCGTCCCTTCTCCCATCAAACCCTTCGACGACGACCGGCGCGGCACGCGACGGCGCCAGCGCTTGAAGACCTGGTGGGGTGAGGAGAGGCGCTCGGGAAAAGAACGACGGCAAGACGCCGACTGGCGGTTCGCATACATGCGGAGCCGTTTTGCAGACGAGGTCTTCTGAGGAAGATAAAGAAGGTCTAGAAACGGTACCCGTAGCGGACGCCGACGTTATCCATTCCCTCGTTTTCATCGTCGCAGACGCCGCCGTGCGAGATGTGGTCCCACATGCCCGAAAGGCTGTGGCGGTCCCAGAAAATGAAACCCAGTTCGATCGACTCTCGAAACAGCCATCGGCAACCGAATTCCCGGCGTTCGTCCGTATCCGTGTCCCCCGGTTCGGCGTGGAGCCGGCCGTTGTGGATAGAGAATCCAAGACTGAAGTCGATGAACAATGGACCCCAAGGCATCCACTCCCAGGTCAGGCACGTGTAGACCTGGTCCGTGTCATCGGAACTGGCGTTGAAGCTGGCGCCGATGTGGGGGCGCGGAGACCGCAGGATATCCATAAAATCCGGCGACATGAAAAGTACTTCCAAGTTGCCGTCGACGCCGCCTTCCTTCGGCGTGTCCGTGGAGATGGCGACCGAGTGTGCGCGGAGACCACCGCGAACCTCCGACAACCAACCCCAGCCCCCATCAGGACTCCCGACGGCGTCGGCCATTTCGGGTGCGGATCGTTGCGGGGACGCCGCCGGACCGGTAGATCGCCGCTCGGCGGCGGGTCGGTAGGGTTGCGCCGGCGCTATGGGCGCCGTGGGTTGAGCGGAAACCGGGACCGGTCGACCATCCAACCGCCTGGATGCCGCTTGTTGGCGGGCGATGGCGTTGGCGTAGACCTGATTGACCGGGGACCAATTTGCACCGCCCGCAGGCACAGCGCTGGCAGCCATCGCGTCCCAAGTGGGGACCGCAACCGTCATGGCAATGGCTGCCAAAAGGCAGGCCGTCAATCTGCTTCGCACTAACGCCATGATTCCTTTGGTCTTTTTTAGCGGACGCTTATAAAACAAGGTTTTCGCCATGGGCACAAGGTTTCAGTCCCGACAATTTCCGAAAGCCGTTTCAACCGATGCTCTCAAGTCGACCGGCGCCGTACCGGGTCAGGTGGATGATCTGATCCTGCGGTTCGTCGAGGCCGAGAATCTCCTCTTTCGACAACCCGAGATAGAGGCCGCGCAACATGCGCCCGGCGACACCGTGGGAGAAGACCACGAGGCGGCCGGCCGGCGGTTGTTCAGAAAGCCAATGTATGATGCGCTCGCGCAGGCGCTCGTAGCTCTCGCCGCCGCCGGGAATGACGTAGTCCCAGCGGCTGACCCGACGCCCGGCGACGTCTTCCGGGTAGCGTTCTTCGATCTCGGCCGTCGTCAGGCCTTCCCACTGGCCGTAGGACCGTTCGATCAGGCGTTCGTCGTAGATGATCCTCTCGACATCGGCGCCCGCCTCGTCACAAGCGATGGCGGCCGTCTGACGGCAGCGGAACTTGGTGCTGCAGTGAATGGTCACCGCCGACCAGTCGTCGATCTCGGCGGCCAGGCGCCGGCCGAAGCCACGCGCCTGTTCGCAACCCTTTAGGGTCAAAGGCGAGTCCATGTGCCCCTGGTGTCGGTCGACGCGGTTCCAGGTGGTTTGGCCGTGGCGTAGCAGGAAGATTTCCGGTTGGTTCATGACAAGGGGAACCCATTCGGCGTCGTGAAGAAGGTCGATGCCTTGTTTCCAGGTCCGGCGGCCTCAAGTCAAGGCGCATATATCCTTGATCTTGTTTCGCACCCTCTCGATCGGGGTCGCCCAGTCGCCCGGCGCCGGTTGGCGGAACAGGGTCATGGAGTCATACCAAGGCGTCGATTCACCCGCCAACGTCCAGCGCCAATCAGGTACGTGGGCGAGCAGGACCCAAACCGGGCGGCCGGTGGCCCCGGCCAAGTGCGCGAGCGCCGTGTCGACGGTTACGATCAGGTCAAGTTCGCCGATCAGGGCTGCGGTCTGGGCGAAATCGCCGAGGCGGTCACCGAGGTCGATGATGTGGTCGGCCAGGCCGGCAGCTTCCAGAGGGTCGCGCCCCGCCGCGAATTGCAGGGAAAAGAGACGGCAACCGGGCATGCCGGCAAGCGGCGCCAGGCTTTCGAGCGGGACCGAGCGTTTTGTGTCCGCTTCGTTGCTTGGGCTTCCGGCCCAATTGAGGCCGATGTTGAACGCTCCCTTGCTGGGCAGGCGGTCTTCGGGCGCAACGGGTACCGGCAGATAGCCCTCGGCGCCGGGGATCGTCTCTTGGGTAATCCCGAGGCGGCGGGGCAGGCTGAGTAGAGGGAGGTAAAAGTCGATTGCCGGTAGCGGTACGCCCGGAACCAGTACGCGGTCGACGCCGGGCGCGTTCTCAAGCAAGCGGACGAGGGGTTCCCGGCACTGCGTGATGACGGCGACCGCTCCTCGGTCCTTGAGGGCTGGCGCGAAACGGATGAACTGGATGGCGTCCCCAGACCCTTGTTCGGCGATGAGCAAGATGGTTTTGCCGGCCAGGTCCTGGCCGCTCTACGTCGGATGGTCCAGGGAGCCGCCCGGCGGCCGTCCGGCCGGTCCCGCGAACCGATATTCGTAGTCCGGCCAGCCTTGCCGGTAATCGCCCCGCAGCAGGTGAACGACTCCGCGGTTGTAAAGCGCCTCTCCATCGTCCGGGTTGAGGGCCAATGCCCGCCCGTAGGCGTCGAGGGCTTCGTCCAGACGGCCCAGTTCCTTGAGCGCAACGCCCCGGTTGTTCCATCCGGCGGCTTGGTTCGGGTCGAGAGCGAGACCGCGTTCGACGGCGGCCAACGCATCCTCGGGAAGATTCCGTCTTAAATCGGCGGCCGCCAGTCCGAACCAGGCGGCGACATTGTCGGGTGCGATGCCGGCAGCGCGGCGGAACTGGACGCAGGCCGCCTCCGCGTCGTCGATTTCGGCCAAGAGGTTCCCCAGATTGAGGCAAAGGTCCGCATTGTCGGGATTTCCGGCCAACGCCTGTTCGAACAACGATCGCGCAGCCGGCAGCTGGCCCCTGCTCCTGAGGATCGCCGCCAGGTTGTTGAGTGACGGGAGGTGGTCCGGGTCCTTTTCGAGATGGGATCGATAGGCTTTTTCGGCAGCCTCCAGATCACCGTCTTTGTGCAGTGCGAGTGCCTTATGAAAAGCGCTGTTCACGGGATGGCGGTTTCTCGTCGGTTGGCGGGCTTGCCGGCAGGACTTCACCAGCCGGCGATTTTCAGTATAGTCTTTGCGGCGTTCCAATGGGGGAGGAAATCATGGCCCACGGCATGGTCTCGGCACCGCAGCCCGAAGCGGTGGAAGCCGGCGCGCTTGTCCTCAGGGAAGGCGGCAATGCGGTCGACGCGGCGATCGCTTGCGCCCTCGTACAGACGGCCGTCGACCCGCAGATGTGCGGTATCGCGGGGTTCGGTTCCATGCACCTCTATCTGCCTGAGGCGGGCCGCCATCTGGTCCTTGATTTCCATGGTCGCGCGCCCCTGGCCGCGCGGCCCGACATGTGGCAGGACCGGATCGAAAGGGAAACGGAGGACGGCTTCGGTTTTGTCCTTGAGGGCCAGGTCAACGACCTCGGCTACGGCGCCATTACCTCGCCGATGACGTTGAAGGCCTTCGACGAAGCGCTCCGGCGCTTCGGTACCCGCTCACTCGCCGAGCTTCTGGAACCGGCGATCCATTACGCCGACGAGGGTTTCCTGGTGCGTCCGCACATGTCTTACTTCTGGAACCTGGTCGAAGGCGCGGGGCGAGTCCCGCATATCGAGCGCATCCGCCATTTCCCGGAAGCCAGGCGCATCTACACCGATGAAGACGGCAATATCCGCAAGACCGGTGCTGTACTGAGAAACCCGGACATGGCGAAGACCTACAGGCGCATCGCTGAAGAGGGTATCGGTGTCTTCTATGAAGGGGCGATCGCCAAGTCCATAGCCGCAGACATGGCCGCCAACGGGGGGCTGCTGTCGGCCGACGATCTGGCCGCAGTTGCTGTCGACGAGACCGAACCCCTATGGGGAACATACCGGGGTCTTCGGGTCGCCACCAATCGACCACCGGGCGGCGGCGTCATGATCCTGGAAATGCTCAACATCCTCGAACGTTTCGACCTCGCCGCCATGGGGCATAACTCGCCCGAATACATCGCGACCGTGTCGGAGGCCATGAAGATCGCCACCGTTGACAAGGACCGCGACGTCGGTGATCCGCGTTTCGTCGACGTACCCTTGGGCCGCCTGACATCGAAAGAATATGCGGCCACGCGTGCCGCCGAGATCGAACACGGCGATCAGTGCCACGTGCCGCGCCTGGGCGACGGCGCCGACATCAAGGACACAACGCAGGTCTGCGCCGTCGACGAGGGCGGCAACTGCGTCAGCCTGACCCACAGCCTCGGCATGCCGTCCGGCGTTATCACCCCGGGGTTGGGTTTCATGTACAACGGCTGCATGTGCGTCTTCGATCCGCGACCCGGGCGAACCGGCTCCATCGCCCCCGGTAAATCGCGATTCTCCGCCATCTGCCCGACCATCGTCTTCGATCGTGACCGGCCGGCCCTGGTCATCGGCGCGCCCGGCGGCACCTACATCACCATGGGCGTTCTGCAAGGGATATTGAACGCCGTCGACTTCGGTATGAACGCCCATGAAGCGGTGGCGGCGCCGCGGTTCTGTACGACCAGCGATACCATCGACATCACCAACCGCATTCCACGCTTCGTCGAGGCGGATCTCGAGGCCATGGGGTATCCGGTGCGGCGTTCAGCATTGAGCTACCATTTTGCCGGCGTTCACGCCATTTCCATCGACCAGGAGGGGCGCTGGATCGGCGGCGCCGACCCGGGCCGCGACGGTATGGCGTTGGCGGTTTGATCGTCGGTCGCGGTTTGCCGGCCACAGGCTCTTCGTGATAGGCCTTCCGTCATGAGGACAGCGTACCCATCGGAACCGATTGGCGGCACTGGGGCTCGACGAATTCCCGTCCCGGCCTAGGCTCTTGGCCGGGATCACACTGCACAATTCTCAGGGAACGACGTTCCCGCAATCCACTCTTCTTTCATGGTGTGCACATGCCTTGTCATGAACCGATCCTTCACCTTGTCTGCGGCAAGATCGCTGCCGGAAAATCAACGCTCTGCAACCACTTGGGCACGGTTCCCGGTACGGTGCTGATCAGAGAGGACTACTGGCTGACCAGAGTTTTCCCGGACACCATTTCGACACTCGAGGACTATGTCCGCTGCTCCAACCGCATCAAGGACGCGTTGGGGCCGCACGTCGTCGACCTGCTCGGTGCTGGACTTACGGTGGTTCTTGATTTTCCGGGCAATACACCCAACCAACGGGCATGGATGCGCGACGTCATCGACCGCTCCAGTGCATCGCACCGCCTCCACTAGGTCCTGTTGACAGTTAACGGACTATTCATGGTTGGTGTGATCGAGTGAGACCAGTGCAAGGTGAGGGGCCTGGTCATGCTTCGCAGGGAATTGACGGATGGGCAATGGGACCGGATCAAGGATT
>Ga0209781_1000176_pt1 | contig 15222 bp, 9 predicted proteins | sample WorMetHERISLAND1_3_FD_187386 | JGI IMG/M metagenome (GOLD analysis project Ga0209781, IMG submission 187386) | Marine gutless worms symbiont microbial communities from Max Planck institute for Marine Microbiology, Germany - Olavius albidus HERON... | ecosystem: Host-associated > Annelida >...
TCCGGCGTGAGCAAGTCATCGATCATGAGCGGAAGATCCGCTTGGCAAGGCCCCGCAAGCGCGATCACGCAGAGGTATGCGCCTCGCTTCCCTACCCCACACAGCATTCCGCCCGCCTCGGTTTTGCCGTAGGAGCAACGCCCTGGCATGCACAGCGCGGAGCAATTTCCGCCCAAATTAAAAATTTAATGATTATTAATCATATAGTTATATGATTATTGGTTAAGATAGACCCCCAATTAGACCCCGATCGAACTGAAATTCGACCCGGATCCACAGGTGTCTGGTTCGTGAGCGCGGAAGAAAAGGGAGCGCGGGAAGACGCGCTGGGAAAGGGATGAGGGGACTATTGATCGGGCGCAGTCAAACGCCTCCGATGCGGGATCGGAGGGGCTCGATCACGTGGCTATGGCTGGATTTGAGCGATTTATGGCGGAGCAAGTAATCAGCCTAAATGAGATTCGAAGATGTCCGATAAATCCAAGAAATCTCCATATAAACATACAAGAATGGTCCAATAAAGTCCTTAGCCGTCCAGTATAATCCATGAATATTGGGGGTCTGATCGGGGTTTTACGCGCGGAGTCCCCCATCTGGGGAAGATAATGATGCCGATTCACAAGCTGACCCCATGTAAGGTGGCAACCGCCGGTCCGGGGAAACAGAAGATGGCGGCGGCCTGCGGCTGGTGGTGTCCCGGACCGGCGGTACGGGATTGCCGATGCGGGCGCTGGTAATACCAGCGCCACACGAGCAGGTTGGGTAAATCGATCGGTCGTGTCCGAGGAGCCTCAAGCGTCGGGCGTCTCCAGAATCTCGCCCCGCAATCGGTTGCCAACTGAGGTCATCGATGTTTCACATGAGCAGAGAGGAAGAAAGTGCTCCAAGTTCATCACTCCAATCGACTTGAGGTTCTTCTTGAGGCTCTTTCCGTCCGGATCTGCGGAGCCGGCCTGGACCCCTTCGAGTCGGAGTTCATCGTCGTTCCGAATCAGGGAATGGCCCGCTGGCTATCGCAGCAGCTGGCACTGCGAACCGGGATCGCGGCAAACGTCGATTATCCGCTTCCCGCCACCTTTTTCTGGCGCATGTTGACAGCCTGGCTGCCCGCAGCACCGGAGCAAGACGCCTATCAGCGTGGCGCGTTGGTCTGGCGCATCTTCCGCTTGTTACCCAGGTTGATCGACTCGCCCCCGTTTGCGGACCTGAAGCGGTATTTGGACGTGGAGGGATCGGACCTGCGGCGCTTCGAGCTCGCGACCCAACTCGCTGATCTCTTTGACCAGTACCTCATCTATCGGCACGGCCTCTGCCTCGCGTTCGAGAAGGGGGAAGGGGAGGGTGATTGGCAGGCCATTCTCTGGCGGGCGATCTCAATGGATGTCGGCAGCGCCCACCGCGCGCGGCTGGTGTCCGACTTCGAGCAAGCGCTTGCGCGTGGCGAGGGGCCGGCCGTTCCCTTGCCGCGGCGGGTCAGCCTGTTTGGCATCGGCTCGCTGGCCCCGGTCCAGGTGCAGATGCTCGGCGCCCTGGCGGATCACACGGACGTTGGGGTCTATTATCTCAACCCCTGCCGCGAATACTGGGCCGATGTGGAGGATGAGCGCCGGCTAGCGCGACGGCGGGCACGGGCGAGCCGGGCCGGTCTCCCCAATCCGACGTGTATGCTCGACATCGGCAATCCGTTGCTTGCCTCCCTGGGCCATGCAGGACAGGTGTTCCTCGATCAGCTCCTGGAGCTCGGAGGCGATGACAGGGACGGTTTTGTGGAGCCGACCGACGAGAGCCTCCTCACCTGCCTTCAGCGCGATATGCTCGACCTCGTCGATCGCCGTGAGCAGAACCCTGCCATGCGCCGCCCGATCGCCCATGACGATCTGTCCTTCCGGGTGCACGGTGCCCATGGTCCGCTACGCGAAGTCCAGATTCTCCATGACCGGTTGCTCGACTTGTTCGAGAAGCTGCCGGGGCTCGAACCCAGGGACATCGTTGTCATGGCGCCAGACATGGACCTCTATGCGCCTTATGTGGCCGCGGTCTTCGGGGTCGTGGAGAAGTTCATGCGCATACCCTGGGCTGTCGCAGATCGAAAGCCCGGGGCGGACCAGTCAATGACGGAGGCGATCCGGTCGATCTTGACGCTCCACCATTCGCGACTGACTGCCACCGACGTCCTAGCTCTGCTCTCAGTTCCCGCGCTGCAGAGGCGCTTCGAGATCCAGGAGCAAACCCGCGCGCGGCTGGCACAATGGATAGCCGAGACCGGGATTCGCTGGGGACTCGACGAGAGCACCCGCGGCGAGCTCGGATTGCCGTCCGAGCAGCTCAACACTTGGGCCTTTGGGCTCCGGCGCCTGTTTATGGGGTACGCCATGCCCCCCGAGTGGGCGGATGCACCCTATGCGGAGGTCCTCCCCTTTGCCGACATCGACGCGGGCGAGGTTGATGTCCTTGGTACGCTCCAGTCGCTGATCGATGCGCTAGCCGAGTGGCGCCGACGGCTCGCCGTCAGGAACACCGCCTCGGGATGGGTGGAGGAAATCAATGGCCTTCTGGAGACCTTCTTCGTCTTTTCCGGCGACGATGAGCTCGCGCTCGTCGACACTATCCGTTCCGCGATGGAGCAGATAGTCGATCTTCAGCGCACTGCTGGCGTTGATGAGAAGATCAGCGCCGATCTGGTCGCGGCGATTTTGAAGCAGGCGCTCGAGGAGCCCTCGGGAGCGCACGGGTTCCTGACAGGCCGTGCGACCTTCACTAACATGGTCCCCATGCGCTCGATCCCGCACCGCGTGGTCGCCATTCTCGGTATGAACGCCGATGCGTTCCCGCGCTCCCAGCGCCCGTTGTCGTTCGATCGCATCGCCACCGAGCCGCAGCGTGGGGACCGCTCGCGTCGGCGCGATGATCGCTATCTCTTCCTGGAGTGCCTGCTCTCCGCCCGCGATGCGGTCCATATCAGCTGGGTGGCGCGCGACGCCCGGGACAACACGGCCCGCGCTGCGAGCGTCGTCGTCGACGAGGTGCTCGACTACATCGACGTCTCATTCCGAGTGCCTGGTGCCGAGAAGCCCCGTGACACGTTGGTGGTTCACCATCCCCTGCAGCCGTTCAGCCCGGAGCACTTCAACGGGGCGCAACCGCTTACGGCGAGTCACTCCGAGCGCTGGTGCGCGGCTGCCCGCGCCGCGGTTGATGGCACTGATGCTCCCTTCATCGACACGCCCTTGTCGGCGCCTGATGCGGGACTGCGCCAAGTCGAGGTATCGGACCTTCTGAGGTTTCTGCGCGATCCAGCGGCCCACTTTCTGCGAAAGCGCTTGGGCCTGAGGCTCCCCGGTTTGGAGGACGCTCAATCCGATGACGAGCCCTTCGTCATCGAGGCAGGCCTGGAGCGGTACGCGCTGCGCGGTGCGCTGCTGGCGGGGCGCGAGGACGGCCAAGGCATCGAGGAGATCCTCGTGGCACAGCGCGCGAGAGGCGCGCTCCCGCACGGGGTGCTCGGCGAGCAAGAAGCGTTAGAGCAACTCGAGACCATCGATGGGCTGTTAGCGCGCCAGGGCAAGTTGCGCGGCACCACTATCTCCCCCCTGGAGATCGACCTAGCGATCGGCGATTTCAGGCTCCAGGGAGAGCTGCGCGATCTGACCGACGCCGGGCTCGTTTTGTCACGCCCAGCCGAGCTCAAGCCCAAGGACCGACTCTCGGCCTGGGTACAGCATCTGGTGCTGTGCGCCCTGGCCCCCGGTGGCGTGGAACCGCGCACCGCCTACGTGGCCGAGGACTGCACTCTGATCCTGTCCGCGGTAGAGGATCCGACCTCCATGCTGGCGGATCTGCTCGAGCTGTACTGGGAAGGTCTGATGCATCCGGTTCCCTTCTTTCCCGCCTCCAGCTTCGCCTGGTTCAAGAAGCGCACCTACAAAGCTGTCGAGCCCCAATGGAACGGGGGCCAATACAACGAGGCCGAGAGTGAACGGCTCGCGGTGCGGATCGCATTTCGTGGCGCACATCCGCTCGGACCGGCTTTCGAGGTCTGCGCGCAACGCGTCTATCAGCCAATTGACGATGTTTCAGATGACATCAGGGCCGGCAAGGAGTCCTGACGACGATGCATACCGCTGACCCGCTCACCCTTCCCCTCGCGGGGACCGTGCTCGTCGAGGCGAGCGCCGGTACCGGCAAGACCTTCACGATCGCCACGCTCTACCTGCGCCTGCTCATCGAGGCCCGGCGCGACGTCGATCAGATCCTAGTGGTCACCTTCACCGACGCGGCCACCCAGGAGCTTCAGGAGGGTGTGCGCGGGCGCATCACAGAGGCCCTGTCCTGGCTGGAGTGCAGCGACCTAGATCCACTCGAAGAGCGGGACCCGGTGTTGCATGCACTGCTTACCTCGGTCCCGGATCGAGAGGATGCCGCGCGTTTCCTTGTCGACCAGCTCGCCCGCATGGATGAAGCCGCCATCCACACAATCCATGGCTTCTGCAAGCGCATCCTGGAAGCCTTCTCCTTCGAGGCGGGCACGACCTTCGCGATCGAGTTCATGGCGGATGATGCCGAGCTTCGCCGTCAGGGCGCGGCGGACTTCTGGCGCGCGCGCTTCTCGACGGCCTCGGAGCAGGAGGTCGTGTGGATTCGCGAGTGGTGGCCGAAGGGCCCCGCCAGTCTCCTTACAGACCTTGGGCAGACACTTGCCAGCGATGATGTTCAAGTGCTGCCCGAGGCGAGTGCAGCGGACATCGCCTGTGTACAAGACGCGTTCGCCGGTCTGCTCGATGAATACCGCGACATCTGGCCCTCGTCCAGGAACGATGTGGCTGACATTCTCTCTAAAGAGACCATCCTCAATCAGCGTTCCTACAACAAATCGGTTCGAGGCAAAGCATTAGCGGCAGGTGACGACGTTGCCAAGATGACCGGCATGCTGGATACGCTGCCGAAGGATTTCGACCGGCTCACGCCCGCGATGCTCGCCAAGCAGACGAAGCCTGGCGCCAAGAAGCCCCAGCATCGGGTGTTCGATCTCTGCGAGCACATTCAGTCTCTGTGCGAGACGACCGCGCGCCTGCTGCGGGCTTTGTTCTTGCGCGAGGCCCGCGATGCCATCCGCGCCACCATGGACCGAGAGAAGGCGCGGCTGCGGGCTATGTTCTACGACGATCTTCTCACGCACCTAGACCGCGCATTGTCCGGTGCGGGAGGTGATGCCTTCGCGGAGCGCATCCGCGCTCGACTTCCGGCGGCACTCGTCGACGAGTTCCAAGATACGGATCCGACCCAAGCGCGAATCTTCCAGGCCATCTACGGTGGCAGGGATGACTGTTGCCTGCTGCTCTGCGGGGATCCCAAACAGGCCATCTACAGCTTCCGCGGGGCGGATATCTTCGCCTACATGAATGCAAAGCGTGCCACGCGGGAGGAGGCCCGTTTCACGCTCGGCACCAACTGGCGCTCCAGCAGCCGAATGGTGCGCGCCTTCAACGCGCTGTTCGGCAACGCCGACAATCCGTTTCTGTTCGCGCCCAAGATCACCTACGAGGACGTCGCGCCCAGTCCGCGCGCGGACGGAAAGCCGCTGCTGATCGACGGCGTCGAGCCCGTGCCCCTGCAAATTCGCCAACTGCGGCTGACCGGCGAGAACGAGTCACAAAGATCGAAAGGCTGGATCCGTGTGGACGTGGCGCGCGATGCCTTGGCGACCCACTGCGCCGAGTGCGTAGCCGAGCTGCTTACCCTGGCGGACGCTGACAAGGCGACATTGGGCGAGCGGGCGCTCACGTCAGGGGACATCGCTATTCTGGTGCGCTCGCGCCACGAGGGCGAGCTGGTCCAGGAAAAGCTGTGCGCGTGTGGCGTCGCGAGCGTGACCTTGAGCCAGGACTCGGTCTACGGATCGGAAGATGCCGAGGCCATGGGGCTCGTGCTCGAGGCAATCGCCTCCCCCCAGGACGAGCCACTGCTACGCGCGGCACTTGCGACCGGTGTGCTCGGGTTCGACGCCCATACCCTGGAGTCTCTCTCGGAGCAGGAGACCGAGTGGGAGGACGTGATTGACCGTTTCATGGATTATCGTGCCGCTTGGGAGGAGCGGGGATTCATCGCGGCGTTTCAGGTTCTGCTGGATCGGGAAAACGTTGCGGAACGGCTGCTGGCGCGTCCCGACGGCGAGCGGCGCCTCACCAATATCCTTCAACTCGCCGAGCTCCTTCAGGTTGCCTCGCGCGAGCACGGCAGCATCGCTGCCCTGCGGGCATGGTTCACGAAGCAGCGCGCCGGCGTCGACACCGCGCGTGGCACCACCGACGAGGATCAGCTCAGACTCGAGACCGACCGTGGCCTGGTCACGATCATGACCCTGCACAAGTCCAAGGGGCTCGAGTTTCCCGTCGTGTTCCTGCCCTTCGCCTGGTCTTACTACCAGGGGGATAAGAAGCGAAGGCCGTTGTTCCACGACCGCGAAGGCGGCAACCTGCATCTCGACGTGGGATCACCCGAGTTGGAGCAGAATCGGACACTGGCCAAGGTGGAGATGCTGGCCGAGCAGCTCCGCCTATTTTACGTCGGCGTTACGCGCGCGGCGAAGCTCTGCGTCCTGGGCTGGGGGAAGGTCAGCGGCGCCGATGGCTCGGGCCTAGCCTATCTGCTTCACCAGGCTCCGGATTCCACACCGGAATCGCCGAATAATCGCCTCAAGAGCCTGGGCGATGACGGGATTCACGACGACCTGGCGGCGCTGGCGACCGCAGCCCCGGAGTGCATCGAGGTCGGCTACGTCGAGGATCCGACGGGGCGACACTGGGCTGGCGCCCCCGTGGATGCGGGGACACTGAATCCTGCACCGTTTTCGGCCGTGGTGGAGGGCGCGTGCCACTGGCGCGTCTCGAGCTATTCCAGCCTGGTCGCCGGTCGCGATGCCGAACAGTTGGATCGGGATGCCACCGACTCGTCCGCTCCGGCCGGGGAGGCCGCGTCAGAGACCAGCGTTGAAGCGGCGCCCGTCGATCCGGTGTTCGAGCTCCCGGTGGGCACTCAGTTCGGCGTCTTCGTGCACAGCCTGCTGGAGAAGCTGGACTTCACCGTGGCGACCGGTGAGACCCTGTTGAAGTACATTGCCGGCTGTATGGCGCGCTACCGACCGCTCGGCCACCACGGGGATGCCAGCGGGGTGGATCAGATCTCGGCCCTATCGACCTTGATCACGCGTGTCCTGGATACCCCGCTGGGAGAAGGCGGGGAGCCTTGTCTGCGCGCCGTCTCGCGCGCGGATCGTCTCGACGAGCTGGAATTCTATCTCTCCGTGTCGTCACTGAGCACGGGACGGCTCGCCGCGGCGCTCGCGGACGATGCGCGCTACGCGCATGCGGCGGATGGACTAACCTTCGCCCAGACGCGAGGTCTGCTGCGCGGATTCATCGACCTGGTGTTCCGACATGACGGACGCTTCTACGTCGTCGACTACAAGTCCAATCTGCTGGGAAGCTCGTTCGATGATTATTCGATCACTTTCATGGCCGAAGCGATTCGCGACCACGGCTACGACCTTCAGTATCTGATCTACACGCTGGCCCTGCACCGCTACCTGCGACAGCGCCTGCCAGGGTACGACTACGAGATCCATTTTGGAGGCGTGCGCTACCTGTTCCTGCGCGGGATGAATCCGGCCGCCCCGGCTGGCACCGGCGTCTGGTCGGACCGCCCCTCTCGCGAGATTATCGAGCGCCTCGATCGGCTGCTCTCAACGACGACCGAGGAGGCCGCATGACTCTACGAGATCTGGGTGGCGCGATCGCGTGCGGAGCGCTTCGATCGATCGATGTCGAATTCGCTTGCCAGGTGTGCGAAATCGGGGGAACGGACGACCCTTGTGTGCTGCTCGCCGCGGCACTTACAAGTCATCGTGCAGGGCAGGGTGACGTCTGCCTGCCGCTACCGGATTACGCGGGCCACGCAATCACGGGGCAGGGGACCCACGCCGACACGGTCCAGGCGCCGCCTCTCGAAGAATGGCTTGCCGCGTTGCGGACGGCGTCGGTGGTCGGAAGTCCCAGTGTGCGCGCGCCACTCGTACTTGACAACGCCGGGCGCCTTTACCTCGCCCGCTTCTGGCACCTGGAGGACAGGCTCGCTGCAGCACTACGCCGCAGAATCGGCCACTGGCTGGTCGATGTGGATCGCGCCCGGTTGCGTGAGGGGCTCGACCGACTGTTTCCACCGACGGCTACCGGCGGCGAGGTAGATTGGCAGCGCGTCGCCGCGGCACTCGCCATCCTTAGACCCGTCTGCGTAATCTCCGGCGGGCCGGGGACGGGCAAGACTCGCACCGTGGCATCGGTGCTCGCCCTGCTCCAGGAGCAGGCGGCCGAGACCCCAGTGCGGATCGGACTCGCAGCACCGACCGGGAAGGCGGCGGCACGCCTGAGCGAGTCCATCGCAGAGCAGAAGGCCGGTCTCGACGTGGATCCGGCGATCCGGGAATTGATTCCCGATGATGCTCTGACGCTACATCGCCTGTTGGGCTACCGACCTGGTCGATCGCTACCAAGCCGCGGCCGGGATAACCCTCTGCACGTGGACGTACTGGTGGTGGACGAGGCATCGATGGTGGGCCTCTCTTTAATGAGCAGAACCCTGGAAGCGCTCCCACCGCTAGCACGCTTGATCCTTCTGGGTGATCGCAGCCAGCTCTCCTCGGTGGCCGCGGGCATGGTTCTGGGCGATATCTGCGGGCGCGGTTCCTCCCTGGGATACTCTGCGGAGAAGCTTGCCGCGCTCGCCGACGTAGGCTGTACCATTCCCCGGGGACACGCGTCGCAACACGCCCCCGCGCATCGCGGCGGACTGGCCGACCACATCGTAGAGCTGCGTAAAAGCTGGCGATTCGATGACGCGAGCGGCATCGGCGCCGTGGCATCCTCAGTGAACGCCGGCGATGCGAGCCGTACCCTCGAGCTATTGGGAAATTCGGCGTTTCCGGATGTGGAGCGGCTCTCCCGGAGCACTGAGAGTTTGCGGCAGATCGTCCTCGATGAGCTTGTACCGATCTTCCGCGAAGCAGTTGCGGCGGAGACCGCTGCTGAGGCGCTAGAGGCGCTCAACCGGTTCCGGATTCTCAGTGCGGTGCGGGAGGGTCCGTTTGGTGTAATTCGTCTCAACGAGCTGGTGGGCGCCACGTTGGAGTCGGCCGGCGTCATACGCCGCGAGGGGACCTTCTATGTCGGTCTGCCGATTATGATCACGGCGAACGACCATTCCCAGCGCCTATACAACGGCGACGTCGGAATCATTCATCCAGACCCCGATGCGAACGGCGCGTTGCGCCTCTGCCTGCAGACACCTGACGGCGTGCGTCGCGTCCTCCCTGCTCGCCTGCCGGCGCACGAGACCGCCTTCGCCATGACGATTCACAAGAGCCAGGGCAGTGAGTTCGGCACTGTTCTGCTGATCATGCCCGAGAACGACAGCCCGATGCTGACGCGTGAGTTGCTCTACACCGGCATCACCCGAGCCCGGGCACGGGTCTCTTTGATGGCTGATCCTTCCGAGATCTCGGCCGCATGCTCGCGCCGAGTCGATAGAGCGACGGGTTTGTTCGACTTGCTTTGGACGGAGTCCGATGACCCGGCCGACGAAGGGGATCTTCGATTGGCTCGAAGATTAAGCGACGCGGAAACGTGTTCATGACTGTCTCGGGACGTCAAGATCACGATTCTGGCCATCTGCATGGTATGCAGTGACGACTCGCGATTACCGCATCGAGCCGGTCATGTTTCCGTGGCATTGGGCGCGGGTTGAGCGACGACACATTTGGTTCAACGAGACGGGATGCAGTCCGCCGCCAGCGCTCGCTGAGAACCATGGCGCTTCACGGCAAGCTAGATCCAGCTTTTCCCCGACATGATCCTCCAAGGCGGTGAGGCGGGCTTGAGAACGAAGCTGATCCGCATCGGGATGGAGACTTCGCTTGGTCAGGGGGGAGTGCTTAGAATGCGCCCCATGGCTCCTTGTGGAGGTGGACTTGGGCGTACCACGACTTCCGGGCGTGGAACTTCCCGCCGCTGAGCTCAAGCCACTTGCACCTGCGCTCTGGGGCAGGCCCGTCCGGGCAGATCAGGGTTGGATTTGAATTTTCGCCCACAGAGGACTGTCCGAGCCGTTACCAAAACCAAAAGGAAACAACAGTTTCGATCATGGTGGACCGCGGACGGTCAACTAGACTGCGGACGCAAACACCGTCCGCGCAGTCATCAGAACCCACGGGAAACGGAAGAGGCCCAATAAGAGCAGAGATGAAGCCCATGGCGACTAAATGTCAGCCCACCAAGAAATGCGATCCGAACCAGATCACCATTATCGACAAGCCCGGCTAGGATCAGGCCATCACCATCGCCCGCATCGTGCTGAGTCCGACCGTGCAGGCCGCGATCACACTCAAGGAATACGGAAAGCCATGGCCCACAAGGGCTGAAACATAACGGTGAATTTTCCAAATGATTTCGGTTAAAAAATCCGGAGGCGAACATGGACGGCATGGGGAGCGGACGGCGCTGGTACTGGGGCACGAAAAACTCTACTGACGACGACTACCGATCCATCGACGTGCGGCTCTAGAAATGGAATGCTGGCTCGCCCCGCATCAATCCTTTTTGGTATCCTTCCATCCGTGCCAATTCCACAATCGCTTGCGATGTATTCCGATTCCCTACTATGAGTGCGTCCCGTGTGAGACCAATCCGTACCGAGCAGGACTACACCCGTGCTCTTGCTCGCCTTGAAGCGCTCATGGATCGGGAGCGTTCACCGGCCGAGGATGACGAGTTTGACGCGCTCGCAACCCTCGCTGAGGCCTATGAGGACTGGCATTTCCCCGTGGATGACCCCGATCCTATCGAGGCGACAGAATACCGCATGGGGCAACACTAGGCGAAGCCATGCCTCGGAGATCACAGAAGGTGGCCTTCCTGTCGCAAAATAGGAAGCTGAAACAGGAAAAGAAGGAACGGAAGGAAAGAAAAGAGGTGTTGGCGCAACGTGAGTTAGGGTATAGGGACGGTGAAAGGTTTGCACAGTCCGTATTGGAGATGATGCCAGAGAAGTGGGATACTCCGGGTCTCAGGCTGAGACCATCCCTCACGGCAGAAAATCTGTCCAAATCTTTACAGTATTTATCCAATGGCTTGCCGGCATATAGAGCGACCAAGATATTGAAAGATTCATTGACCTCTATTGCCGCAGAGGAAAGTTATCATTTACATTGTTCATGATGAGTCATCATTCTTCCGGTATCCGGATGTGACCGCAATGTCCGCCCATCCGTACCTCAACCTATCCCAGTATCCCTGCGCCGGCGGGCAACCGGGATGCCCCTACATCCAGGAAGTCCCGGAAATCCCCGAAGCATGGCGCCTTCCAATCCAGGCTATATAGGAAGATAAAGGCCTATCTTAAGAAGCAGGATTACTTCGAGTCCTCCTTCAATCAGGCCATCTTCGGGCCGGGGTCTGAAACCGCCCCGGGCGATTCTCCGCTCCCCACGAGCACGCTTCCTTCCACCCCTTGCCCAACCTCTTCCCCGGCTCCCACACCTTGCGAAAAGCGCCGCGGAAGCGGTAACCGCTGCGGGCACGATCCGAAAAATCCACAGCTCCTCGACATCCCGATACCGGAAAATCGCCCAAAATTCATCCAGGAAGCGGCAAGAAAGTTACGGTCGCACATTGAAAAACTCGGATTACTGCCGATTCTAAATTTCCACGCCGATGGACGCAAAGTCCGCAGCGAGCGCCGTGATGGCATCGGCGTGCTTCTCGTCGCGCTGGTACTACATATGGATTTAGCCACCGGGCGCGTGGGCTTCCCGACGGAACATGGCTTCTTCAACTACACGATGGAACACCTGGCGACCTGGGCGGGGTTAGGCGAAAGGCGCGCGGCGCGAATCGTAGCGACGCTCAAGGACGCCGGGTATCTCGCCGTGTCCCAAATCCGGGAACGGTTGAAGGATGGCTCCAGCATCTGCAACTACATGCTACGGTTATGTTATGCAAGGGGAAAATGGGTATTTCAGGCGTTCACGCCTTTCGGAAGCCAAATTCAGAATGATTATGCGCTATGTTTGCGCATGATCATGGCGCCTACGATCATGCACGGTAGGCCATCGCAGCCACAGCTGACGACTGGGAGCCGGCTGCAGCTCTTTCATCGAAAAGCAATTTATTCGTACTTACCAGATGTCCGCGCAAATAGGTTGTGTTAAGAGGCCGGCACGGATATACCGAAAGTAGATCGACAAGCCTTTGAGCGTCGAACGCAACATGTCCGGTCTGCTAAGCAGCGCCGAATAATTCAGGATTGCTACTCGGGAGGAAAGACCAACCGAATGCCGGCGAAACCGTGCTGGTCACCGGATGCAGCCCGGTTGCGAAAGCTGGCCCGACGCAGGCAGCCTTGGGTGTGCAGACTGGCCCCGCGGAGACTGAATCGGTCGCCGTCGAAGTCGGCCTGGGAGATCGAGCTATCCGGGAAGGGCTGGAACTCGGGATAGGAGTGGAAGGGATTCGCGCACCACTCCCACACCTGTCCTATCCCCTCGATCAGACCCGCGCGTGCCATCACCTCCCACTGGTACTCGTGTTGCAGCACCGCCCCACTCAGGTCCCCGGCCAGCTCGGCAACCCAGGCGGCAAATGCCTGCGCCTCGTGTCGGGAGAGCCCGGCGACCGGCGCTTCGGGCTGCAGATCCGCGGGTCCCTGGAGCCCAATGCCGTACCAGCACTGCGCCCAGTCACGGCGCCAGTGCAAGGGGGCGACGACCCCCGAGCCGTTTCGCCAACGTCGCCCCGTCTCACTCCAGAGGCGATTTTCGTGATACCCACCCGCCGCCATGAAGGCCAGAAACTCCGCATTGCTCACCGGCCGTTTGGCGATGCGAAAGCCTGACAGCTCGACCGCCTGGGGCGGCAGCTCGTTGTCATAGGCAAAGGGCTCGCCCCGAGACCCGACCCGGTAGTGACCCTGCTCGACGACGACGAGATCCGCCGCGGGGAGCCTCGCCGTCAAGGTCCTTTCCACACGATAGCCATCATCCTGCTGCTGCATCCGGGCCGCATGCAGCACCATGAGCATGCGCTCGTAATCGCGGGCCCCTTCCTGGAGCAATAGCCATTGCAGCCGGTCATCCCGCAGCAGATCACTCGTCGGTAACGCCCCCGGTGTGGCCAGTCTTCGCAAATGCTCATCCTGAATCTCGGCGGCCCAGTTGAGCAAATGATCCGGCGGCGGAAGATGGGCCGATTGCAGCTCCGGGTCCATGGCTCCGGGGGTGAACAGGGGACGCACCCGCTCGGTGAGGTCGGTGTCGCTGGTCAGGATCTTACGCAGCCAGTAGGTCTCTCGATACACCGAACGCCCAAGATACCAACCGAGCGAGGCGAGCCGCGGATCGAAACGCCGGTTGGCATGGGCCGCAGGGATCCCGCGTAAGAGGTCACGCATCATCTGCTGCAGGCCGCTAAGCTGGACCAGGAGCTGGGGAGATGTCATCGTTACGGGAAATCCGTATGGATAAAGAAAAAGTCGACCATAATCAGGGTGGTCGACTTCCATCACAGCCTACGGCGAGAGATTCTCCCGCCGTCGGTTTTTACGCCACGTCAAAGCTTTGTTTTGTGGAACTCTACACGGCGCTGGGCAACGGAGTATGGATCGACGCCCGGAAGCAGCTCATATTCGCCTTTGGACTCGGCGGGTGCCAAGTATTCCTCAGGATAACCCTGGTCAATGAAATAGTTGCGAACCGCATCGGCACGTTTCTGACCCAGGTCCAGGTTGTACGCATCAGAGCCGTCAGCGCTGGTGTGCCCGACAATGAGGATGCGCTCGCGGTCCGGGGTCGCCTTCAACTGGTCGATATACTCATCCATCTCCGCGACCTGACTCAGATCGGCGATGCTATCCGGAATGACGTACTGGTTGAGATTGAAGTTCAGCTCTACCACCTTATCCGGCTTCTTCTCCTGCTTCTTCTCCTGCACCGCGCAGGGAGCAAGACCAGCGGGTCCGGCCGTGCTCTTCCAGCACCCGCTATACCTGGTAGTCCAGGCGGTGCCGTCCGTCCCTGTCGACCACAGGTTCTCGTCCGTTGACCCATAACCCAGGGCAAGAGGGGTCGCCAGGGCAAAGGTCAGTGCCACAAGGGCCACGTAGCCCATGGCGCGAAGGGGTTTGTTTGCTTTGCGCATCTTGGTTATCTCCCGTAGTTGGTCATATTCGGTGCTTCGGCATAGGTTAGGATAACATGTAGGTCAAAAACAACAAACCTGTGAATACCGTCATATCGGCCTGGACACGGAAGTCTCCCAAGCATCGTCTCCCGGAACCAAAAACCGGAGTCATGACATTACGATCCGACCATCGATCAACTGCTGTCTGACAAAACGTTTGTTCTCGTTGCGTAACTCCTTGTAAGGAAATGAAAGACAGCCACTTTAACAACCACTTTAAGAGTGTCAGCGATTCGAATCACCTCGCGCATCTCCCAAATACCCCCTTCTGGGGATATTGGGGACCCGGTTATGCACATCGGCACGCTCGTTTTTTCTTAGGTCATTGACTCTTTACCGATGCATGCGTTTCGTCGAGGCGCTGCGCGGTACGACGGCAACCGCTACAAGAAGACATTTCCCTGTCTCGACCAATACCTGCGTATGACCTTCGCGCAGTTAACCCCTCGCGAGAACCTACGCGATATTGAAGTTTGCCTGCGCGCCCAGAAGGACAAGTTATACCACAGGGGTATCCGGGGCAACGTTTCCAGAAGCGCCGTGGCCGATGCGAATGAACGCTGAGATTGGCGTATCTAGGCAGATCTCGCTCAGGCATTGATTCGCACCGCTCGTCCCCTGTATGCCGACGAGGACTTGGGGCGTGATCTCGACAACGCGGTTTATGCGCTCGATGCCTCTACCATCGACCTGCGCCTGTCCGTCTTTCCGTGGGCACTGTTTCGCTCAACCGAATCTGCTGTCAAGCTCCAGACCCTGCTCAATCTTCAAGGCAACATCCCAACCTTTATCCATATCTCCGACGGTAAGCTATACGACGTCAATGTCCTTGATCTGCTGATCCCGGAGCCCGGCGCCTTCTACATCATGGATCGTGGCTACGTGGACTTCGAGCGCCTGTTCACGTTGCACAGAACAGGGCGTTTCTTCGTCATCCGCG
>Ga0209781_1000177_pt1 | contig 15185 bp, 7 predicted proteins | sample WorMetHERISLAND1_3_FD_187386 | JGI IMG/M metagenome (GOLD analysis project Ga0209781, IMG submission 187386) | Marine gutless worms symbiont microbial communities from Max Planck institute for Marine Microbiology, Germany - Olavius albidus HERON... | ecosystem: Host-associated > Annelida >...
CAGGGGTTTTAAAAAGTTGCAATTTTTACCCCAAAAGGCACATGTGTTCGTGAATCCACGTCGTTTGAGCCATTTTGCGTCAAAATCGGTCGAGGGGTGTGACCTCCAGGTCGGTTGGGGAAAAAAAGTAAGAAAGTCACAGAGCCTCCCATAGGAAAGACATGTCGCCGTTAACACAGGGCTTGAACTACCGTTCAGCCTGTGATGTACACAAACGTATGACTCAAATCCATTGCTCGAATTCCTGTACAAAGGTATGTTTAATTCAAATGCATACTGTCGATTTAGTCACTTCCAGTTAATACAGCTTACCCATATTATACGCCTCACGTGATCCCACTGCTACCACACCATGCTTATAATAAACACCAAATACTACATGGAATAGAATGATTCCCATTTAAATCAAACAGGTCTGCATGTGTGAAATTGTCAACAGCCTAGGTGGGCCTATACTGAGCAGTGCCATGCCGACGCATGAACTAATAATATTGCACATAGCAGTAGCTCTCTGCTTTAGGCCCTCAGCCACTAGATGCAGAGCTCTCTTACAATGTGATCAATTCAAAACAGTGATTTTGAAAGTAAGTTACAACTCTTTTCCTCCTGTGGCAAAGATTTATATCAGTCTTGCCTCAGTGTGAGTGTATGAGTGCACTCTTAGGCGAAATCATGGCTTTTTCCAATGCACAGTCAAGCCAAAGCAGTTTACAGAGGCTGCAGGAATGATGACATGGCAAACCATTTCTCAGCTACGAGTTGGCTGACTGCACAGGCTGCTATATGCACATTCATTCAAAAAAGATGCACCACCTCAAAGACTAGTGTTAAATAACGTAGGTCTGCATTTGTGTATTCTCGCAGTGCTTAGAGCAGGATGACAGCGCCATAACAGCAACAGTCCTCAGATACATACCCTTCGTCCTCCGTTTCATACACATGCAAACATGTGGTTATGCATGCGAGGATAGTTCTGCATCCAGGGCCTGCAGCGTTGACATACCGACCTAAGTTATTTAGATGGTACTGATACTATAAAAATAAAAATATTCAATGTAGTAATAGTGTATCCTATAAGCATAATTATCATGTTCCTGTAATATAGAATTATGCATAAAAGTCTCAAGACTACAGGGCTCATGTGGACTTTGGTATAACACTGTCCCAATGGATAAGCAAATTTGTGACGAGAGGATGGAGAGAAGGTAGCAGATGAGTGGGGCATAGTGCGGTAGCAGTAGGTTGACGTGAGGCCTGTAAAATGGGTAAGCTGTATTAAGTGGAAGCGAAAGTCTGTAACTCAATTCATTAGATTCCTCGAAGTTAATCTCTTAGATTCCTAAGAGCCACACTCACGTCTTCATCATTATTGGCAGCACATAAAGACAGACATGTACGTTGGAATGGTGGTAATGTTTCGCTCCAGAATATGCGGTATCCACTGTAAACATTAAGTAAAACATGATGTCACAGAAGAGGAAGACTGCCGGCAGACGGGATTATGAACTGGGGCATCGATGACAGGCTGTATAGCCAATGTTTTGACATGCACTTGAATTAAACATACCTTTGTATAGGAATCTGATGACTGGATTCAGAGTCCTCAGATTCGTGCATGACTACACGTGTGTACATAGCATATAGGAATGGCATACAGCACTGTGTGTGAATCTGAGGACTTGGCCGAGTCCTCGGTTTAATATACAATACATGTGCATATACAGAAAGCATGTGAGATTGTATATGTAGGCATCTGAAGACGACTAGACTGAGACCTCAGATTTATTATACACAGGGATACATTCCGAAAGCTTATATAATCGTATACCAATCTCAACACCAAGTCCTCAGATTCGTACACAGAGGTTGTGATTTCTTTGTGTTTGCACGCAAGATCTACCCAAGGTACATGCTTTTTTGATATAATGTACAGTGTACATTATATGAAAAAAGCGTGTACCAAGACTGATATAAATCTTTGCCACAGGAGGAAAAGAGTTGTAACTTACTTTCAAAATCACTTTCAAAAAGCATGTTCCTTTAGTAGTATACACTATTCGGGTGTTCTAAAAACTGGACAAAGTTTACTTAATGCAATTTTGTAACTCTACGTCACAGAGTCATGCAGTTTTCTGCAAAATGTGCAGCAAGAAACAGTTTATACGATAAAGACCAGAGTATGAATACAACCATTGAATATTCTTTGTTTTTCAGCTGGCAAGTGAACTATTTGAAAACAAAATTAACAGTAAAATTGGTAGAATCAGTTCTTGTTACAAGATAATGCAAAGTGCGCCATTGCTACTGTCTCTCTGCAAACTTTGCAATTACTCTGTGAACATCCCAGCCTTTTTCAATTCGCAGAGCTTTAATTAATAAGCGATCTTTGACAATTCAATATAACATTTTCATTGCTTAAATACAGATGACTTCAGTTCTGACATGCAGCTACTTATGGTCAGTTCACCAAAAATATTAATCAACTAGACAAATGTTTTTATCGGTTGGTTACCAGCAGTCTTCAATGCACATATTGATGCAAATGTTGCAATCTTATGACGAACGGTTCAAAAATAATTACATGTTACTTTGTGAATTTTTTTCGGAGCACCCTGTAGGTCTGCATGCATGGCATTATCCACAACCTACTTTACCTATATTGAGCAATGCCATGCCAAAGCACAAACTAATGTTGCACATAGCAATAGCTGCCTGCTTTAGGCCCTCAGACCCTGGATGCAAAGTTCTGCTAAACTGCAATCAATTCAAAACTGTTATTTTGAAAGTAAGTTTAATCCTCACATCCTCAACCATATGTTTGCACGTGTATGAAACTGAAAACGAAGTGTATGTATCTGAGGACTGTTGCTGTTGTGGCGCTGTCATCCTGCTGTAAGCACTGAGAATACACAAATGCAGACCTACGTTATTTAAGTGTTAGTGATTCTATTCTATGTAGTATTAGTATATCCTATAAGCATATCATAATCCATGTAATCTTTGAGGTAGTGCATCTTTTTTTGAATGAATATGTATATAGCAGCCTGTGCAGTGAGCGAACTTCGTGGCTGAGAAATGTTTTGCCATGGCATCATTCCTGCAGGCTCTGTAAACTGCCTTGGCTTGACTGTGCATGGGGAAAAGCCTTGATTTCGCCTAAGAGTGCACTCATACACTCACACGGAGGCAAGACCGATATAAATCTTTGCCACAGGAGGAAAAGAGTTGTGACTTACTTTCAAAATCACTGTTTTGAATTTATCACATTGTAACAGAGCTCTGCATCTAGTGGCTGAGGGCCTAAAGCAGAGAGCTACTGCTATGTGCAGTATTAGTTCATGCGTCGGCATGGCACTGCTCAGTATAGGCCCAACTAGGCTGCTGACAATTTCACACATACAGACCTATTTGATTTAGGTGGGAATGATTCAATTTCATATAGTATTTGTTGTTTTTTGTAAGCATGGTGTGGTAGCAGTGGGATCACGTGAGGCCTGTAATATGGGCAAGCTGTATTAATTGCAAGTATGCAATATGCGAAAGTCTGTGACTCAATTCGTTAGATTCCTAGAAGTTAATCTCTTAGATTCCCAATAGCCACACTCACGTCTACATCATTATTGGCAGCACACAAAGACAGACATGATGGCACAGAAGGGAAGACTGCCGGTAGATGTGATAGTGGACTGGGGCAGTAAATGGCAGACTAAATCGACAATATGCATTTAAATTAAACATACCTTCGTATAGGAATCTGAGGACTCTTAAGTCCACAGTTTCATACATCTCTGTACACTGTACATACAGATGGCATATAACACGCTGTGTATGAATCTGAGGACTTCGATGAGTCCTCAGTTTCATATACAATACATGTGCATATACATAAGGCATATGAGATTGTATGTTTAGGCATCTGAAGACTAGACTGAGACCTCGGATTTATTATACAGAGGGGTACATTCCGATAGCTTATATTATCATGTACCAATCTGAGCACCGAGTCCTCAGCTTCGTACACAGAGGGTGTGAATCATATATGCCTTCTGTATATGCACATGTATTGTATATGAAACTGAGGACTCAGCCAAGTCATCAGATTCATACAGTGTACAGAGATGTATACAATAACGATGGAGTCATGAGTATGACTTAACAATCTAAGAGATAAACTTCTAAGAGTAACCACTGTAAACATTAACTAATGTTGCACATAGCAATACCTGTCTGCTTTAGGCCCTCAGACCCTGGATGCAAAGTTCTGCTAAACTGTGATCAATACAAAACTGTTATTTTGAAAATAAGTCTAGCTTTCTGTATATGCACATGTATTGTATATGAAACTGATGACTCAGCCAAGTTCTCAGTTTAGTACACCATGGTACATCCTATCTGTATATACAATGTACACACATGTATGAATCCGAGGTCTTAAATCCAGTCGTCTGATTCCTGTACAGAGGTATGCTTAATTCAAATGCATATTGGCGATATAGTCCGACATTTTCTGACCCAGTCTGCTGTCCCATCTGCTGGCAGTCTTCCCCTTCTGTGCCATCGTGTTTTACTTACTGTTTTATAGTGGTTACCACAAATTCTCGAGTGAAACATTACCACCATTCCAACATACATGTCCGTCTTTATGTGCTGCCAATAATTATGGAGTCATGAGTATGACTTAACAATCTAAGAGATAAACTTCTAAGAGTCTGATAAATTGACTCACAGACTTTCGCATATTGCACACTTCCAGTTAATACAGCTTACCCATATTACAGGCTTCATGTCATCCCACTGCTACCGCACCATGCCCCACTAACCTACTACCTTCTCTCCATCCTCTTGTCACCAATTTGCTTATGCATTGGAGCAATGTGATACAAACGTCCGTATGCACCCTCGAGTGTCGAGACTTGTACGAATAATTCTATACTACAGGATCATTTATGCTTGTGGGTTATTTACTAATTGTCGGCGGCGCCTTGCATAGCGGTGCAGCCAATTATGAAATAGTCTTCTGTGTTAACCTCTGACCTTCTAAAATGCGTCTGTGCGTCCGTCTGTTCGCACTGAGCGTCGCATGGGCACGGCTGGACCGGGCGGCTGGTCAGCCCAGATGGAACAGGCTTGCATCGCCGACTATGCATTCGGTCTTGGACCTGAGGTAACATCTAGTAGTACATGGAATAGAATCAGTCCCATCTAAATAACACAGGTCAACATGTGTGGCATTGTCAACAGCCTAGTATGGCCTGTACTGAACAGTGCCATGCCAAGTCACGAACTAATATTGCACATATCAGTAGCTCTCTGATTTAGGCCCTCAGGCACTTTATGGTGAGTTCTGCTAAACTGCAGTCAACTGAAAACTTGTATTTTTTAAAAGTAATTTACAACTCATTTTTCCTCCTATGGCAAATATCTCTGTCAGTCTTGCCTCAGTATGACCGTCTGAGTGCACTCCTATGGTCATAGGAGGCGAAATGAGGCAAAAACAAGGCTTTTTCAATGCATAGTCAAGCCAGGGCAGTTTACAGAGGCAGCAGGAATGATGCCATAGTACGACAATTCTTAGCATCAAGGTTGGCTCACTGCACCGCAGCGGCAGCTGCCTCAATGACTACACCTGTGAAATACATGTGTGGTGAAACTGGGAACTTTGTACTGAGCCTGCTATTTGCCAATATAACACAAATCCAAATCTGAGGACGTGGTCTTCAGATTCGTACACAATTGTATAAGCTATCAGGATGTACATCTATGTAAAAATCTGAAGTCTCAGTCTTGTCCACAGATCCCTAGACATGGAAGCTGTGCTATCGCAGGGAAACCCCACGACGCTGCTGTTCGCACTTTCGCATTATACATTGTCACTTTTGCATTTTCGCAGTTTTGAATTTTTGCATTTTCACAAATTATATTACCCGGCATTAAACACCACCTTCATTTTGATTCGATACCGTGGTGCAGATGCATAAGCATTATACTGCTAGTTTGCAGAATGTCACTTGTGTATGATTAAACTTAAATGATGATGTTTGATGATTAAAATTATAGAAATCAGCGTTTTCTTCAAAGTTTTTCTCTTCATGTCAAAATGGAAACAATTACCGTGACATCAGTTCCGAGTTGAAAAAATCAAAATAACTGCAAAATTTTGGATTCCGGCTATTTGTTTACTTCGCCGCATTTACAGTATAAATGACCTTGAATCTCGCTTACAGGTCATCAATTTTCGTGGCAATCGAAAGCCCATACACGACTTTATATTGGCAGTTAATAGTAACTTTCTACATTCAGCCATTTCAGTGATATTGCGGCTTTTGTACGCCAACAGCCACTTTTTCCATACCACACCCCACTCAGGCTAAAATTTTGGGATGTTCCCCTTGGAGTAGACCCATGATGTTGGGGTCCCGTGAAAGTATTTTCGACAAATTCCAATGTATGTGATCATGGCGCAACGTCATCACAGACAAAAGGTCAATGTATCGTAGGATTACCGCACTCTTGCGTACCATCGCGTGGTAAAAGTTCATACGCCTACTATATGTGCACACATATTGTATATGAAACTGAGGACTCAGCCAAGTCCTCAGATTCATACACAGTGCTATATGTCATCTGTATGTACAGTGTACACACATGTATGAATCTAGTGGACATAAATCCAGTCCTCAGATTCCGATACAAAGGTATGATTAATTCAAACATGCATCAAAAATTGGCGATTCAGTCTGCCATTTACTGACCCAGTTCACTATCCCATCTGCCGGCAGTCTTCCCCTTCTGTGCCATCATGTTTTAGTTACTGTATACAGTGGTCACTACCAGTGATGTAAACAAGACCTTTTGTCAAAGACCAAGACCAAGACCGGAGGTTACCAAGACCGGAGGTTTTAATATCAAGGTGGACCTGTGGCTCCACGACTAATAAAATAAGTCACGTTCTGAAATTCTAATGTAATGGAAGTTTGACAACTTAAATGAATGAGTGGGATAACACCAGCCCAAATCATTGATGGTTGTTGAAAATTACTGCTTTTGCTTCATTTACACCAGAGCATATTTCAACTGTGTAAGTGGTGGGACATTACATTATGTCCTGATTTACTCAGTGCACCATCAACGGTACACTCAGTGTGTTTGAAATAAACCTAATCAAAAGCACTCAACTCAAATGTTATATGGTCAAATTAAAAGCAGGAAAAAAGGTTGAAAAGTCACCACTCATGCACATGTACAAAGTATTATATACAAAGCGTCAAAAATACAGTGTGTCCTCTAAACATGTCCCCTGCACATTTGGCAATACAACGTTGGGGTAATGAGACAACCTGTACATTGCAGCTGCCTCAGTGACTACAACTGTGAAATGAATGTATGGTGAAACTGGGGACTTTGTACTCAGCCTGCTATTTGTACATACCACACAAAGAGATCACAGTCACCCTCTGTGTACGAATCTGAGGACTCGGTGTTGAGACCGGTACAGGATCATATAAGCTTTCAGGATGTACCCGTGTGTATAACAAATCTGAGGTCTCAGTGTAGTCTTCAAATGCCTAAACATACAAAATCATATGCCTTCTGTATATGCACATGTATTGTATATGAAACTGAGGACTCAGCCGAGTCCTCAGATTCATACACAGAGCTATATGCCATCCCTATATGATACACACATGTATGAATCTGAGGACTCAAATCCAGTCCTCAGATTCCTATACAAAAGTTATGTTTAATTCAAATGCATGTCAAAACACTGGCTATTCAGGCTACCATTGATGCCCCAGTTCACTATCCCGGCTGCCTGCAGTTTTTCCCTTGTGTGCCATGATGTTTTAGCGGTAGTTGCTGTTTACAGTGGTTACCACAAATTCTGGAGCGAAACATTACCACCATTCCAACATACATGTCAGTCTTTATGTGCTGCCAGCCAATAACGATGTAGACGTGAGTGTGGCTCTTAGGAATCTAAGAGATTAAATTCTAGGAATCTAATGAACTGAGTCACAGACTTTCGCATATTGCACACTTCCAGTTAATACAGCTTACCCATATTACAGGCCTCACGTGATCCCACTGCTACAGCACCATGCCCCACTAACCTACTACCTTGTCTCCATCCTCCTGCCACAAATTTGCTTATGCATTGGGACAGTATTATACGAAAGTCTGTATGAGCCCTGAAGTCTCCAGACTTTTGTGAATAATAAAAGTCTTCAGGATTATGATATACTAATACTACATGGAATAGAAAAAAATTATAAATAACGTAGGTGTGCATGTGTGGCATTGTCAACAGCCCAGTTGGGCCTATTATGAGCAGTGCCATACCAATGCACGATGTAACTGGGACAAAATAACCTTTTGCCTTAATAAATTTCAGGGAGTCTATAATGGTCTCAATCTTGCCACCGCTGGTCAAGACTAGTATAATTACTGTATAAAAATCTGCACACAATAGTGTCAGCAAGCAGAAACAGCACAGGACAGCCAGTATTCATTAATTTAACCCTTCGACGGAAAGTCGGGGTCAAATTGACCCCATACCTTATAAATTGTTTAATATTGAAAAATGGTTTTAACTTATATAGACCAGATTTCGCGACTTTTAATATTTATTTATTGCCTTCAAACTGACACATTTAGTTCATGTTCATGCCGATAGGGGGCGCTCCTATTCAGACGTTCTCGACACCCCCTCCTCCGCGTGACTCGTGTCGATGCCATAATGACCCGTAAAACCTTGACACTGACTAGTGATTTCGATGAATTTTAATCGCAAGACATCTGTAAAACTGAATACTGTCTTCATACCCATTTCTACAGGATTTAAGTGCGAAGTGACAAACGGACATGCCGACTACTTGAAGTGAAATCCGTTTTGGTTACTTACTTATTTACTTACCATATCTCCTACTGCATTGCGGTATTTTGGTCTATGGGTTTATATTACATCGACGTCATTTGATGAAAAATGTCGTGTGAATTGGAATGTGGCGATATTTTTGATAATACTAATTTCCTATTGGTGGTCCATTGGAACCGAGCCTCTATCTGTAACGGTTTGCGAGATGTTTCCATTTAAGTATATATGAGACATGACCTTGACCTTTTCGGGTCACGTGACCTCACCGGGCACGTGAGCGTTTGATACCCCAGGTGCGATGTCCTATAGGTGCTTTATTGTAACTGAGCGACTATCTCCAACGGTTTTCAAGATATTCGGCCCCAACACATGTTCACGAACACACGAACGAACCAACCAACAAACATGACGGATCGCAATACCTTCTGGCGGAGGCAATAAAATAATACTACTAGCACCTCTTCCCAGTGAGATCAGCTGGTTGGCATTCGGAACTCCGCTTAAAACTAATAGAATACACCATAATATGCGTGGGGTCAAAATGACCCCGGCTTCCCGACGGAGTAATAAAATTGGGCTTCCCGTCGAAGGGCTAACCTGCACTGCACATACTGGCCCAATTACAGCACAGCCAGTTCAATAGACCAACTGAAGCTTACAGACAATGGCAATTATAGGAATAATAAATCCGCGCTGGGGTATCATGTCAAACGGCCAAGTGCAGCGTCTGGGCGGCATGGATAACTGACATGAAACAGGCGCCAAGACTGCGTAGACTTGATTTGCCGCTAAATATTGAATTTGATATTGGTATTCATGATTTGGTGGTTTGGCTTAGCGGTAACGCGTTGGTCGCGATCAATGAAGTTACTCTACGCCAGGCCCGGCTAATACTGGGATGGGTACACCATCTCGGTATGTAACCAGCCACCTAGGTCGACTCAGCCTTCTACCCTCTGTGGGACGGTAAAATGAGTATCAGCTTTCGAGCTGAGTAATAATAATAAATGGCGATGGTGGATGTAGTTTCTTAGCTGCCTACAGGCGGGCCTATGGGTCAAGTCGGTCGGCTTGGTCCAAAGGTCGGCGGCCACCTGGCGCTGTTGCTGCATTCATCGCGTGAACCGGGTGAACTCTCGCAGTGCTCTAAGCATGATGACAGCACCATAAACATTGTCATGGTTATTATTATTATTATTATTGAGTCGTGAGTGACTCGTGGGCACATCGTGTAGAAACCACCACCTTAAGATATGCTTAATAAAATTAGCTGGAGTTTATGAATGGGACAGTAGATCGTATATACTGTTGGATTCAGTCTTACATAGGGGGTTTATACAGTATTCAGCTTAGCAGCATATTCTTGGGGGGTCAGTATAATTTATACTGACCCCCCAAGAATGTGCTGCTAAGCTGAACTGGGAGGATCGAAAAATTCACTGGGGGTTCAACTCCCCGGGCAATTTTATTCCAACCCTGTTAATAACGAATTAAGAAATACACAACATGAACTCACGGCTCACAACAGCTTTTTAATAGCGCGTTAGCATAGCAAGCTATGCAAGCGCTGGTATAGCCAGAGAAGGAGTGTCCGTCTGTCCGTCCGTCTGTCTGTCTGTCCGTCTGTCACACTCCGGTATTGTATCAAAATGAAGAATGCTAGCGTCATGATTTCTTCACCATCCGAGAGCCTGAACATTTTAGTTTCTAAAAATATCTGGTTCACCACGAAATTCGAAATGGGTCACCCCGAGCGAGGGCGATTTATGAGACTGGGGTGGGTAAAATTTGGCAATTTTGACGATTTTTTTTCGACCAATAAACCACCATATCTCCTAAACGGTGCAAGATAGGACGAAGGTTGCTATTGATCACTAAGAGGAAATCGCATACGCGCTTTCGATTGGTACCAAATCAACGACCTTGGATGACCCTGAAGTGACCTTGGACGGCTATTATGCGCTCTGTTGCATTACACTCACGTGTTTTTCGGAGCCCCCCTACAAAAATTTGAATGAAGATAGATCTATACTATCAGCAACAGAAATGTAGCCCAGGTATCGCAGTTTCTAGCGAGATAAAGTTTATGCGGATATTCGCAGGGGTTCGCTGGCCAGGGGGCTTCAAATGAGAGTGGGGTCGTCGGAAATGGTGATTTTCGCTTATTTTACCCGCTATATCTTCCGAACCTTCACATCTAATACCACAATTATTATATTATGTTACGTAGTCCCATAGTCGCTCTTCAGTGAAACCAAAGTAGATGACCTTGAATGACCATTTTGCGTTGAAATGTGTTTCGGGCTCGGCAACTAATGAGTTGGCGTTTCTGGCTTTCGCCATACTGTTGAAAACTGTTGAAAAATTTGTAGAGCTATCTATACACTGTCAGCGACAAAATTGTAGCCCAGCGAGCCTAGTTTCTAGCAAGGCAAGATGTAGGCCATGTTGAAAATCGCGGGGGTTTGCTGGAGAGGGGGCGATGAGAGTGATGAGATGAGAGTAGGGTCGTCGTAAATGGCGATTTTCGGTTTTTTCGCTCGTTATATCTTCCGAACCTTCACATTCAAGGCCACAATTATTATATTGTACTATGTAGCCCCATAGTTGCTCTTACTTGACACCGAAACGGGTGACCTTGAATGACCCTGAATAGTCATTTTGCGTTAAAATCTGGTTCGAGCTCGAAATCCAATGGGTTGGCGTTCTGGGTTTCGGAGAAAACTGTTCAGAAATTTAGAGCTACGCATAGACTGTCAGCGGCAAAAAATGTAGCCCCCACTGTACTGATGATATAAGTGTTATAGGGTTATTCACTGCCGTGTCCCCCAAAGACGAAGCGTCAAAGCAGTGAACTGCATTCATACTCAAATTTCTCACACATGCTGTTCACTGATATAAAAAATAAGTAAAATACAAGAATAACTCTGCTGGAACTTGGAAGCAGGCAAAATATGACGGACATGGATACTAAACGGGTTAGAGGTAAATGCATAGCTAACGCTCTGATTTGTCAGCTTTGCTGAATTTTCTTGTCTATACTTGGCGACAAAATAATCGACAAGCATTTTGGACCCAAGTGTAAACATGCGGTGTGGGTGGGGTATTTACATGTACACGCTACGACAGAAGTAAATGCAAGCTTAAAATGACCTACTGGCTGCCGTGATAAATTTCGCCGAACTGAGGCTAGTAATTTTCTGCCAGGTTACACGCACTCACTCAGTTTGCCAAACGAAGTCTAGAATTAACACATAAGAAATGGAAGTGCGAAGCGGCTCTGTACCCAATGCGTACAGAGCCGGAAACAAAGACCAGTGGTCGTCTGACGGCTCATGCAGAAGGCAGCGATAGGCGTCGTCACAGTATGGCGGTTACCGAAGGTCCCGAGCGAGGCGCGAAGGCGCAAAGCGTCGGAGCGTCGACGGGGGTGGGTCTGGGGAGGGGTGCTTTAGCCCCTCCCCAGACTGGGGGTCTAGGGCTTTGACCCCAGGAAATTAAAAAAATCAACGTTGAAGTCGCGTATTTTTTAGCATTTTTGCAAGCTCTTCTGTAGTGGCGTCAAAGCAGGATTAGACAACAGGACCAATAAAAACGTCACCCTTTGTGTTATTGCAATAACTTTGCCTTTATAATGTTAATCAATGTTTGACAGACTTACGTTGACGACCGATACAGGAAATTTGCAACAAGATGTGTAGTAACCCACCTAAAGTAGTTTGTGTTATGCCAAAACGTAAAAACCTTTGTCTGTTTACTGCTGTTAAATAGGGGGCGTCTAGCTGTCCCCCCTGAATTTATGGAGCAAGTCCCCCTTCCTTCCCCTCCTCTCCATCTTTTCTTTCCGTCTCCCTCCCATCCCTTGCATTACCCTATCCTTTTCTCTGTCCTCCCTTTTTCCGTCCCTTTCCCGGGGACCTTCCCCCCTAAATCCAGCTAAGGCGTGTGTGGTGGCATTGTATAAGTTCCGTCCCAGTCGGAGCCAAGGCGACCTAGAGATTTTGTGCACTTATATGCCTCAAATGGTCTCTCCTGAGTGCTGTTGTGGTTTTAATTGTACACAATAACGTTCCTGCAAAAGTTATAACAACACAATCTCTGTTGGGGGAGCTGAAATGTTTGGTGGGGGGGAGCCCCCCCCCGGCCAACACGCTGGCTACGGGCCTGCTCCTCTACTGGGTTGCTTGCTCTTAAGCCGCCCTATTTCTAATCCTAGTCATATTTAATTAGCATTCACATGTAGTTTAGTTGTCGTACTAATAATTAGAATCGTTATTTTTTCCATTAAACTTGTTATTTTTATCTATAATAGTTGCTGTGTTGTCGCTGCCGTTAGACGTTAAATCCAAGCCTCTTAGTTAGCCAGTGGATTAACGAACATAATTGTTTTAGACTACCACAAATCTAGCTTGCTATGCTAACGCGCTGGTAAAAAACGACCCTACCTCGTCATCAGATGGCTGGTTACGGGCCTGCGTGTGCTCCATTTGTAGGGAGGCTGGACCGACGTCTGAGGGCTATAGCCCGGAAAGCCCCCCCCCACCGCTCGTGGCGCCGCCACTGTATGGAACTATGGACAAACTATTGTACAGACTACACAGTAGGCCTAATTGATGACTGTTAGGGGTGAGGGTATGTGGGGGCCTGGGTGCGAAACCCCAGAGGGGTCCAAGGTCTGCAAATATAATAGGCCTACAAAAAGAAAACAAAAAATTAACTCATTTCACGTTTTGATTGGGGGCCCTCTTGGGACACATGAAGATGGCGGGACCTATTCAATAACATTGTACCCGTAAAGTTCACAGAGAATGGCAAAATAGCATATAAAAATACACACTGGCTACTGTACCGTCTTAAGACGGTACCGTAGACGACGAGATTACGAGTACCGTCAAGACTTAATGTACTTATCTATGGTAATTTGCATATATATTACCGTTTCCGCTATGGGTAATTTTAAAATGCCGTGCCATTTCGTGGTGAAATTTTGGCTTCGTGGGTCGTTTAGGGTTAGGAGTTGGGGTTAAAACCAGTCTAGTTATGCTGCGCGGTGGTGAAATTGGGGCGTAGTGGGTCGTTTAGGATCAGGGCTGGGGTTAAAACCAGTCTAGTTACCGATAGCGAGAACGAGATTATCTTGAGACTTGACGGCACCGTAGCCTCGCCGGCTACGGTACCGTCAAGTCTTGATGGTACCGTATCTTCATACTAGCCGAGCCGGCCCCCTGTCTACGCCACTGTATATGGGGCAGATAATTATCGCCAATTAACGGTCGTCGGCTGGGTCGACGATCCAGCCGGCCGGGCCGGATTTTAGGCCTGGTCGGGCCGGCTTTTAGGCAGTCCGGCAGGGCCGGGCCGGTTTTTAGGCAAGACCGGATTAACGAATTATAAATAGGCCAACACAGCATACCTTGGAAAATGTCCTCAGATTCTAACTAGGAGTGTGACTGTGCAGGGCCGGGCCGGTTTTTAGTCCAGACCGATCCCGTGCTTCAGACGGCGTGTTTTGTTGTACACCTATAAGGACTTTAATGCCTGCTTTCAGAGCTGTGAGTGCTGGTGGCACCAAGTCACAGGTACCTGTCGCGCTAATTCCAGCCCCGATAATTAGTGCTGCAAGCGCCGATGGCTGGTTGTTGATAAGGCCTTTGTATTATTTACACTGCACAAGTTGCTTAAATGCTGAAAATCAACACTTTACGAGATACATAACAACAATACGCATTTGAAAACATTTATTGCCATTCAAAACACTTACTTGGTCTCAATCGTATGCCGTTCAAGATGGCGTCACGCGCACATGTAATCTGTTGCACCGCGCTCCAGTCGCCACGCCCACCTCAGCGTAGGTGGCAGCACCATACGGTAGCCGTGTGAATGGACACACATGAATTCATACATTTCCAGGGTAAACGAGGACCATAAACTAGAGACCAATCCCTATTCACCAACGAAAGATGGGCGTGGTTTGACAGGTTTCTAAACGAGGACGTAAAATTGTCCTCGGATTCTGGCTGGGAGTCCTCGTTTAGAAGGTGAAAAATCAACTCTAAGTCCTCGATTGACAATGACGGACAAACTCACACACACACACACACACACACCAACATACGCCAACAATTTCGACAAATCGCAATACCTTTTGGTGATAACTACACCGAATCCGAACAGGATTCCGGCGAAATTCTAGCTGAATCGTAACGGGCTTCAAGCTGTGTTGAAGCATGATTGATATAGGATTGAAGCGGAATCGATACATGAATGAAGCAGAATCGTCGCGTGCGACGACTCTGATGGAAACAAGCGT
>Ga0209781_1000178_pt1 | contig 15126 bp, 10 predicted proteins | sample WorMetHERISLAND1_3_FD_187386 | JGI IMG/M metagenome (GOLD analysis project Ga0209781, IMG submission 187386) | Marine gutless worms symbiont microbial communities from Max Planck institute for Marine Microbiology, Germany - Olavius albidus HERON... | ecosystem: Host-associated > Annelida >...
GCCTTCAACGCGCATTTCCAAAGATATAGTGAAACTATGTCACTGTCACTTGATGATCAATTTTAAAAGGAAATTCCAATGAAAAACCCAGTTAATGGGACTGGTTGCGGTAATCAAGACCTTAAACTGGTAAATTCCGTAAAAATTTACCACTACCACTACTGTCCGGTGAAATTATCAAACAGATTCAGCTGGTTATGGGTATAGGCAGTATCACTTATGGATTCCATTCTAGTAACCAACAGAGCTAGAAGAGTGTTTTCGAATAAGGTCAGGCTCAGAGTCTGTAAAATTGTGTAGAGCTCCAATTTGCTGTCAAGGCGATCTTGATGATAGCGACGAAGATGTAAGCCGAGATAGCGATCCAAATCTGGCTTTTAACCGCGTTCTCGGAGGTCCCTAGGTGTTGCTTGATCCACTTGAAGAACAATTCAACTTGCCAGCGGTATCGGTAGAGATCCGCCGCCATCTGCACTGGAATGGCGAAGTTGTTGGTCAAGAAGTTGAACGTCTTGCTAGTCTGAACATCGTGGTAGCGGATACGGCGTAATGGCAGGGGGTAGTCACGCACGGACTTAACTCCGCCCAACACAATGGTTTGATTGTCAAGTCCCGCCAGATTATAGACGCGATTTTTGAAGAGGTTGGACTGTTTTTGGTACTAGTTTCTCATGGCTTGAAGTGGAATGAGACCTAACGCCTTTTGGGAAATGTGTTGATTATAGACCTGGACGTAGCGTTTGATGGTATCGGTCAGGTGCTCGGTGGAGTCGAAGCGGGTGGTGGCCAGAACGTCGGCGATGCGCCCGTTGAAGCGTTCGATCATGCCGTTGGTTTGGGGAGTTCTCGGTTTGGTGAGCCGGTGCTCGATGCGGTTGTCGGTACAGACCCGATCGAAGGCATGGGCACCGGTCGGCTGGCGCTCACCGGTGGCACAGAAGCGATCAGTAAATTCCTTGTTGTCAAGATCACGCCTCAAGTCCTCGTCGGCATACAGAGGGCGAGGGGTGCGAATCAATGCCTGAGCGAGATCTGAATAGATACGCCAATCTCGGCGTTCATTCGCGTCGGCCACGGCGCTTCTGGAAGCGTTGCCCCGGATACCCCTGTGGTACAACTCGTCCTTCTGGGCGCGCAGCAAACTTCAACATCGCGCAGGCTCTCGCGATGGGTTAACTGCGCGAAGGTCATGCGCAGGTATTGGTCGAGACGGGAAAATGTCTTCTTGTAGAGGTTGCCGTCGCACCGCGCAACGCCTCGACGAAACGCATGCATCGGTAAAGAGTCAATGACCTGAGAAAAAACGAGCTTGCCGATGTGCATAACCGGGCCCCCAACAGCCCCAGAAGGGGGTATTTGGGAGATGTGCGAAGTGATTCAAATCGGTGACACTCTTAAAGTGGCTGTCTTTCATTTCCTTACAAGGAGTTACGCAACAAGAACAAATGTTTTGGCGGACAGCAGTGGCTACTGAAATCAATTCCGGCGACCTTTCTGCGCGAATCGAATTTTGTACCCGTGGAACATTCGAATCGATTCGTGTGATTCATAGTTAAAACAAAGGGTCTAGATAACTTTAGTATCTTCAGATGTCTGCTAAGGTTATGTTATCCAAGGGAAAAAGCAGGTATTTCAGGCGTTCACTCCTTTCGGAAGCCAAATTCAGACTGATCATGCGCTATTTTACGCATGATCTCCCGGCCTCGGAGGAGCACAGGAAAGGGAGGGAGCGTAAGGCCGAGCGGAAGTGCGGCGCCCCCCGGTAGGCGTAGGGCCGAGCGTTTGGCCGGAGTGCGACGCGTGAGCGCCGGTGGAGACGAAATGCCAGGCCATGCGACACGGCGTCAAGTCATTGCGGGAGTTCTGGTGCCGCGCGGAGTGCGCGCCGGGACGAACGTGGGCCGCCGAAGGCAATGGCCGGCGCCCCATTGTTTGCACCCGAAATCGGACGGACCCCATTTCGGGTTGCACGAAAAATAGCGACGCTCCGGCTAGAATCGCCCAGCTTTGTGACGCCTCATCGCCTTTTTCCAGCGAGGTTGAAGGGGATAAATCCTCTTCTGGCGTTCGCCGTGTTCGGGGAAAAAGGGGCGTGGAGCCGGGGGTAAAACAATCATCTTCGGGAGACTGGAACGGCAGGGAAAGGTCTACACGGAGATCGTCCCGGATACCTCCAAGAAGCCGCTACAGGCCGTGATTCGGAGCCAGGTGGCCTCCTCCGATAGCATCATCCACTCGGATGGCTGGAGGAGCTACAATGGGCTGGTGGATATGGGTTATCAGAAGCATCTCCACGTCCATCCGTAACGAATTTGCGCGAGGCAATTGCCATATCAACGGCATTTAATCATTCCAGGTCATATGCTAAACGGAGGCTTGCAAAATTCAAGGGTGTTCCCAAGCATACGTTTCATCTACACCTCAAAGAATGTGAGTTCAGATTTAATCATCGAGAGGAAAATCTCTATGATAAAATACTCTCTGCTGAGCGAAAATCCTCTCTAAAGTTATCTAGACTTTTACACTTTGTACAAATTCTGAGCCTGACCTTATTCGAAAACATTCTTCTAGCTCTGTTGGTTACTAGAATGGAATCCATAAGCGATACTGCTCATACCCATAACCAACGGAATCTATTTGATAATTTCCCCGGACAGTAGTGACCTGGCATTTGTGGGAAATCGGCGATCCCGGAGAGCGAGTTGCCCTGGTAAGCCCGTGCCGAGCTGGGGATAAATTTGGGGATGGGTAACCATCCACAACTCTCAACTTACTGAAATAAAAACGGATTTTTCTTCGCGATTGGCGGAGAGGGAGGGATTCGAACCCCCGGTACGCTGTTAACGTACACACACTTTCCAGGCGTGCTCCTTCAGCCACTCGGACACCTCTCCCGGGGATTGCAGGCCTTGTGGTCGGCATGGTTGTCGATTGTGCGGTGCCGGATAAAGCGGTTGCGGATCAATAAAGAATATATGAATCCGCCTACCCATGTAAACTAGTAGTCTTGTCCAACATGAAAAAAGAATCTGAAGGGTGGAGCTGATTCCAATGCCAGGCCATGCGAGACGGCGTCAAGTCATTGCGGGAGTCCTGGTGCCGCGCGGAGTGCGTGCCGGGACGAACGCGGGCCGCCGAAGGCAATGGCCGGCGCCTCATTGTTTGCACCCGAAATCGGACGGCCCCCATTTCGGGTTGCGCGAAAAATGGCGACGCTCCGGCCGTGCCTGTTCCCGCCACCCACATCGACCACCAAGGCAAGGTGCGAAAACGCTACCCCTAGCACGAGATGGACACCCCCTATGACAAGCTTAAGCCACTACCCAACGCCCACTCCTTCCTCAAACCGGACGCCACCTTCCAACTATCATGCGGATTTTTCACTTAGTTATGCACAACTCTTCAATGAAAAAATGATATTAAGAGTAGTATATGTTTACCCTTCCCACTGCTTTTGCCATCCCCGGTACCGGCATCCGACACTCCCTGTCGGAATGACGGGGGGAGCTGAACGATTACGGATACGAGAGTACATCCTCTTTACCGGCGGCATCCGTATGGACAATGCTGAAGCTATGATCGCGTAAGTCGGCCTTCAGCAGCGCCGTATTCCCCTTGTTCTCCCATTTCAGGTGCAGGCGGTGCGCATCCGTAGCGCCGACCTCCAACTTGCCGTCAAATGCAGGGGAGATGTTACGCAGTCTTATGAGCCGTAGTTGGTCCCGCACAATGGGCTTGCCGAGCCCCTGCTCGATGTCGCTCATAGTGAGGGCCGAGCGGTTGATTTCCTTGTGGCCCCCGGTACCGCCCTTATCGGCTGCGGAATAGTCGTTCTTGCCCGCAAATAGATCCAGATACCATACCTGCGGGATACCCGGCATGAACAGCTGAATCGACCGGGCGAGACGCAACTTTTGTTCATCTTCGCCCAAGGCGCTGAAAAATGTCGCATTGACCTGATAATAGGAAATCTTTTTTCCATCCGCGCCGTATAGATTCTTTACCCGACCACCCCGGTCGAGGATCCGTTCAGTAACGGCGTCGATCTCTTCGTCCGATAACAATCCCTGGTTCGAGAGGCCTATGATGTCCCTTCCTTTCAGGTCGAGTACCGGGATGCCGTCGTGACATCCGAGCATGTTGACCGTTTTGATGCCTTTTTGCGTCAGCTCGTCGATCCAGCGCAGAAGGTGCTCGTTTTTACCACGATCCAGCGCATCGATGACCAGGCCCGGAAAGAAGAAGTCATAAATGGGAAACCCTTTATTTGCCACCTCTTCATGCAGCCCGTAGCCGTATTCCGAATGGATTTCCGGCAGGAGGATCAAGTCATATTGATCCGCCATCCGCCTCAGTCGCTCCAGATAGTCCCAAGTACCCGGTTTGTTGAAGAAATTGACCATGCCAGGTTGCTTGTGCAAATAAGCGAAGGCATCCAGTCGGATCAGGGTCGCGCCGTAGTCGCGCAGCTTTTTCAGGGTTTCATCGTAAAACTCCCAGACGCCTTCCGAGCAGGCATTGAGATCCATTTGTCCCAGGTAGTTGCGTTTTCTCTCGATGACTGCAACGACGGCTTCCCGGTAACCGGAAAACCTGCCCAGATCGATTGCGGCAGGCGTCCTCCTCGCGTCGATTGCGGCATTGACGGTGGCGGTAATTTCCTCTGCCTGATCCGGTCCGATCCCTTCGATATCCGCCAGATCTCGAGGGGAGATCCACTGATGTTTCACTTCCTGATAGAAGGTATTCCAGTAGGGCCGGTCCGTTCCGTCCGGAAACCGCACTTTCAGAATCGGCAGGCCGGGCTTGCGCATGAACAGCAGCTGCAAACAGTCTTCTCTAGGTATGACGTAACCTTTATCGCCCATCTCGCCGTGGCTGTGCCAGAATTCATTCCAGTCGATAAAGAAGTTTTTGTATTCCGATTCATCTCCGTATTTCAGCATGTCCTGAAACTGGGGCGAGCCGACGGAAAGATGATTCAATACAAGGTCGAACTTCAATCTGATACCGAGCTTGTCGAGTGCATCCAGATCCTGCCGGGAGACCAGCTCGGGATTGAGGTCGTAATCGATAACGGAGAATCCGCGGTCCAGGTCACTGTTGAAGAAGGTAGGCAGAATGTAGAAGAGGGAGAAGACGTCTTTGAATTCCGGCCTTTCCAACATACTCACGATATCGGATAGGCTCCCGCCGATGCTGTCGGGATAGGCGTTCAGCATAACTCCGTTCGGAAGGTCTTTGTTCATGGAAGTGGTCTTAGTATTCATGGCAACCTGTTATTCTTGATTCTTAACGACGACCTTGAGCCGAATTGAGAAATCGAACAGCCGTGCGGGACGGGGAATATGGGAAACAACCGACCCTTCCCGCCCCCGGCAGTCGAAAGCGGAGCAAAGTTACCTTATTTCCATGATCCGGGGCAATATGCCTGTTCGGCGTGGCCCCTGTTCACGGGACAAACATCCGTCCAACCTTCTATCCGATCGAGTAGGAAATCTTGCAGGCACGTGCCCGGCGGTACGGGTGGACCTTGTTGTAGAGCAATCCGTAGGCGCGGGCAAGCCCGCGCCTACGGAATCGAGAGGAGTGAGCAAGGGACGCGTTTCCGGTTACCAATCGCCAGCCGGAAGCTGGTGACTGGCGACTGGTAGCTGGCAAGAAGTCCGCGCAGGTAGACTGCAGGAGGGATAATATGGATGTAGGTTGCGTTAACGCCGGTACTGCCTGGCCGTAGATCAACGCGCCTTTGGCGTCGAACGCAGCACGTCAGCGGCGTCTCCATTTAATGAATGCGTTAGAAGCACCTGACAGGTGAAAATACCTCACTGCTATCCGACAAAAACGTTTGTTCTTGTTGCGTAACTCCTTTGCTCGACTCAAGAGGTTTTTCGGTTCCGATCAGTCAATTCTTATGGGTTCAGAACGCAAGATCCGCCGTTACGCCGCTTATTTCCATGGTTGGGCGACTGCCTTCGGCAATCACGACAAACACGTCGACGAAAAGCGGGACCTTTCGTGGTTGCTCGGTGAGGGTCGGATCGGATTGATATTGACGCCTCGGGTTGAGGCCTTCCTCCGCCCCCTGTTTCTGAGCAACCGCGAAGCGGGTCCGCCCCAAGTCGAGCTCAGACCCGGAAGGCTCCGAATCGCCGATACGACGCTTCGATACGATACGGAGAACCAGCCCGGGCTCGACACCGTCATGGATCTATTGAAAAGCGCGGATGACCTGCATTTGCTGCAGACCTATCATGTCATCTACCCATCCGGTACCCGCATCCTGACCCTGAGTCGCCAATCTCCTCTAACCTTGGTCTATCGTGAGATCGAGCCGCTGGCGCTGCGCTTGATCTGAAATCATCCGTAATTGGCTGCCAGGGGTTATTATTGGCATTTGAGTTAGCGGTCAGCTGCTTGTCGTAGGTCGGGTTAGGTGCGCCTTCCGAGGTTGGTGTGTGTCAGCGAGATTAAACGCGCCGTAACCCAACAACGCCATCTCTCGAATCCGCAGCTCATATCGAATGTCGGGTTACGGCGCGTTCGAAGGTGTTGGCATCCTTCGCCATCGAAGGACGCGCCTAATCCGACCTACAAGACTTGAAGTTATCGACGTAAAGGTGCGAGAGACGTAGCGGCGGAGTAGATTGACCGGCTGGTGTCGGGGGTGGAGTTCGCTTGGCTTGGATGGTATTCATACTGCAAACTTACCATGTTCTCCATCCATCCGACACTCAGGACGGATAGTTAGTCGTAGGATGCGGTGAGCGCGGTTGGTTGTTCAGAATAGCACCATCGAGAAGGCGCGAACCGCATCAATGGACGCCCGACCAGCGGCGAACCGCATCAAGTGATGAGTGGTGAGTCGGTTTTGCCATCCCTGGCCCTGGATTCCGCCACTCCCTGGCGGAATGACGGCCTGATGGTTTGTTGGTTCCCGGTAGCAGGTCACTGACCGGCAAAGCCTGTGGCTGTGAGCAATATTTCCGTGATGAGGCTTTGAGCTTCAACGTTGAGGCTCTGAGCCTCAAGGATGAGGTTTTGAGCCCGTAGGATGCGGTGCGGTAAGCGGGCAGGGATGCCTGCGGCGAACCGTATCTTTGGAGGCGTCGTGCCCAACATATCTGTCATCCTGAACGCAGTCCGTCGATACGGTTCGCCTCATCCTTGGCCTCACCGCATCCTACGGGCTAACCCCTCATGACAAAACACTATCCCCTCATCCTCGTCGACGGATCATCCTATCTGTTCCGCGCCTATCACGCCTTGCCCAAGCTGACCAACTCGAAAGGGGAGGCCACCGGCGCGGCGATCGGCGTGCTCAACATGCTGCGCAAGCTCAGCGCGGACTACCGGCCCCGATACATGGCGGTCGTCTTCGATGCCGCCGGCAAGAGCTTTCGGAACGCGATCTTTCCCGAATACAAAGCCAACCGGCCACCCATGCCGGAGGATCTGCGCGAGCAGATCGCTCCCCTGTACGAGACCATCCGCGCCCTGGGTTTGCCGCTGCTGGTAGTCCCGCAGGTGGAGGCGGACGACGTTATCGGCACCCTGGCGGTGCAGGCCGCGGCGGAGGACCTGGATACCCTGATCGCTACCGGCGACAAAGACTTGGCCCAGTTGGTCAATGACCGCATCACTCTGGTCAACACCATGAATGATGCAGTGCTCGACCGGATGGGTGTCATCGCCAAGTTCGGGGTCCCGCCGGAGCGGATCGTGGACTACCTGAGTCTGATGGGAGACAGCATCGATAATATCCCCGGTGTGCCCAAATGCGGACCTAAGACGGCGGTCAAGTGGATCGAGGAGTTCGGTAGCCTGGATGGCGTGATCGAGAACGCGGACCGGGTCAAGGGCAAGATCGGGGAGGGTCTGCGGGAAGGCATCGACCGGCTGCCCCGCGCGCGGACGCTGGTTACGCTCAAGCTGGACGTTCCCTTGGACCTGGGACCCCGAGACTTGGCGCCCACCTCCCCTGACCCGGATCGCCTGCGCGGCTGGTACGAGCGCTTCGAGTCCAAGCGCCTGTTAGCGACCCTGGGGGGGGAGTCTGATGCGGAGCCGAAAACGGACTACGAGGTAGTACGCTCAAAACAGGCCTTCGAGACTTGGCTCGAACGCCTGGAGGCCGCGGACCTCTTCGCTCTGGATACCGAGACGACCAGCCTAGATTACATGCAGGCCAAGCTCGTGGGCCTGTCCTTTGCCGTCGAGCCGCACCGATCAGCCTATGTCCCGGTAGCTCACGACTATCCGGGGGCACCGGACCAGCTCGACCGGGGCTGGGTATTGGAACGTTTAAAACCCCTGTTAGAGAGTCCGGCCTGGCCCAAGCTGGGCCAGAACCTCAAGTACGACATGAGCGTGCTGGCCAATCACGGCATCCGCCTGGCGGGGATCGCCCAGGACACTATGATGGAATCCTATGTGCTGGCCAGCACCGCCACCCGCCACGACATGGACTCCCTGGCGAAAAAATACTTGGGGCGGGACACCATCCGGTTCGAGGACATCGCGGGCAAGGGCGCCAAGCAGCTTGGCTTTGATCAGGTCCCCATAGAAGAGGCCGGTCCCTATGCCGCCGAGGACGCGGACATCACCCTTCTCCTGCACCGGGCACTGTTTCCCCAGCTGCAGGCGGAGCCCTCCCTGCTGAATCTCTATCGAGAGATCGAGATGCCCCTGGTACCGGTGCTCTCGCGGATGGAGAGAAACGGCGTGCGCGTAGACGCTGATTTACTCGCCGCTCAGAGCGCCGACCTGGCCGTGCGCATGCAGGACCTGGAGCAGGTGGCTTTTGATGCGGCGGGACGCAAATTCAACCTGGGCTCTCCCAAGCAGATCGGAGAGATCTTTTTTGGGGAAAAGGGGCTGCCGGTCATCGTCAAGACCCCCAAGGGGGCCCCCTCGACTTCCGAATCTGTACTCCAGCAGCTTGCCGAGCAGGGACACGAGCTGCCGCGGCTCATCCTGGAATATCGGGGATTGGCCAAGCTCAAGTCCACCTACACCGACAAGCTACCGCAGATGGTCGATCCGAGCACCGGCCGGGTACACACCAGCTATCACCAGGCAGTGACCACCACCGGCCGCCTCTCCTCCTCCGACCCTAATCTGCAGAACATCCCAATCCGCAGCGAAGACGGGCGACGCATCCGCCGGGCCTTTATACCCAAGGCGGGCTACCGCATCCTCGCGGCGGACTACTCCCAGATCGAGCTGCGTATCATGGCCCACCTCTCCGGCGACGAGCGCCTGCTGGCCGCCTTCGACGCCGGTCTGGACATCCATCGGGCCACCGCCGCCGAGGTCTGGGGAATATCGCCCCAGGAGGTCTCCGGCGACCAGCGCCGTTCCGCCAAGGCCATCAACTTCGGGCTCATCTACGGCATGTCCGCGTTTGGCCTGGCCCGCCAGCTCGGCATCGAACGCCAGGCGGCCCAGGAGTACACGGATCTCTATTTCCGGCGCTATCCGAAAGTCAAGGAATTCATGGAAAATGTCCGCGAACAGGGGCGCAGGGATAAATACGTCGATACTCTATTCGGCCGCCGGATTTACCTGACCGACATCGACCACAGCAACCAGAGTCGGCGGGTGGGTGCCGAACGCACCGCCATCAATGCCCCCATGCAGGGAACGGCCGCGGACATCATCAAGCAGGCCATGATCGCGGTGGACCGCTGGATCCAGGACGAGCTGCCCCCGGTGTGGATGATTATGCAGGTCCATGACGAGCTGGTGTTCGAGGTAGCGGAAGAGTCGGCGGAAGCCGCAGGAGAGCGTATCCGCAAGGAGATGGAAGCAGCGGCAGAACTCCGGGTGCCGTTGGTGGTCGACCTAGGGATCGGAAAAAATTGGGAGGAAGCGCACTGAATGCCGTTGCCCGTGTAGTACCTAGTTTCGATTGATGCCGCGAGAATCCTCACGGCTGACCTTCCCTGGTTCCTGGATTCCGGCTCTCCCTGCCAGAATGACGGGCTTTCACTTCACCGTTCTTTGAAATCAATGGATTAGTTTTTAGGGTAGCCCTGAAATCTACAAGATAGGGCACAAGGTCGCGCTAGACTTTGCTTGCCCTGTAATCCTTTATATTGCAGCACTACCGTTTTTAGATAGCCTCTAAGCACTATCCATGGGCTTGGGCGGGTTCGCAGATTAAAACGGGCACTTCGAATTCTGGTCGAGTGTAGAGCACCTAGAGCACGGGCAAACCCGCGCCTACCGCGGATCCGGGTCGTGTCGGAAGTAGGCGCCGGCTTGCTGGCGCTCACGCGATCAGTTGAAAATTTACCACTACCCGAATTTTCAAGGTGCCCGCAGCCGACCCCGCCGCGCCGCGTCAGCCGGTGTACTTGGCCGCCACGAAGTCCCAGTCGATGATCTTCCAGATCTCCTCCAGATACTTGGGGCGGGCATTGCGATAGTCGACGTAGTAGGCGTGTTCCCAGACATCGACCGTCAACAAGGCGATCTTGCCCTCGGTCATGGGGGTGCCGGCGTTGGAGGTATTGACGATCTCCAGCGCACCGTCCTTGCCCTTCACCAGCCAGGTCCAGCCGGAGCCGAAATTGGTCGTGGCAGACTGAGTGAACTGCTTCTTGAATTCTTCGAAGGAGCCGAATTTGGCTTTGACGGCATCGGCCAGGGCCCCGGAGGGCTCGCCGCCGCTGTTGGGGCTCAGGCAGCTCCAGTAGAAGGTGTGATTCCATACCTGGGCGGCGTTGTTGAATATACCGCCGGAGGATTTCATGATGATGTCTTCCAGACTCTTGCCCTCGAACTCGGTGCCGAGCACTAAGTTGTTGAGGTTGGTGACATAGGTCTGGTGGTGCTTGCCGTAGTGATACTCGATGGTTTCCTGGGAGATGACAGGTTCCAGGGCCCTCTTGTCGTAGGGGAGTGCGGGCAGCTCGTATGCCATGGTAGTAGTCTCCTGTAAGAGTGTTATACGTTTGCCGGTTATCGGCGGAAATCCAGGCCGGATGCCCGGGTCTTGGCTAAGGCTATATCCGACTAAATTGCTCAGCAATCAGAGGATGGATTCTAGTCACGACCCTAGGTTTTTGCAACCACTTTGACCTGAGCGCCAGTGCCATTAAGGTACTCCCTAACCGGCGCTGAGTCCCTCGGGGGGTTAGGAGGTTTAAGACCCCTCTCCCCAACCCCTCTCCCGGCGAGGGTGTCGCAAAAGGGGCACGGTATGCTGTGCCCAACGATCCCGTTTCCTCTGATTTTGCTGGTAAGGCCCCATCTCCTACCAACCAGCCGTTGGAAAGCCTGGGTAGGTCGAAATCGGGATCGCAATCGGAATTTCGATTGCGATCCCGATTTCGATCTCGATTTGGGCTTTTACAACACTCTTCCGGAGGGAGAGGGTGAATGAGGAGCTGTTGACTTCAACATGAGCTATTTTGTTTCAGGTAGTGGTAACCTGACTCGGCTTTTCCAACGTCTGAAATCAGCCGTTCGGATCTAAATGTCAACATATCCTGATATCTTTCCGGAAGACGCCGAGCTCCTTAAACAGGAAGCTCACGCGGGTGATCAATTCCTACTGCGCCTGAAAGCCCTGGAGTGTGCGCGGCACGCCCGGCCCGGCTCCTTCGTGCACCTACAATGCGATCCCCGGCTACCGATGCGCCGGCCGCTCTCGATCATGCGTGCTGACCCGCGGGACAACTGGATAGAGCTCCTCTACAAGGCGGTCGGTACCGGCACCCGGCTCCTGGCGTTGAAGCAACCCGGTGAGCGCATCAGCCTGCTCGGGCCCATCGGCCGCCCCTTCCAGCCCCATCCCGAATACCCGCGGCCCCTACTCATCGGCGGCGGCGTGGGAATTCCCCCCATGATTTTTCTGGCTGACGCCCTGCGCTCGGACCGGCGCTTCCGACCCTTCGCCATCCTCGGCTCCGAGGTCCCATTCCCCTTCTGGCCACGTCCATCCCAACACCTGGTTCCGGGCCTGCCGCCGCCGGTGATCGCCGCCATGCCCCTGCTCGACGACTGGGGCATACCTAGTCGGCTCACGAGTCTCCTGGACCTTCCGGGCTGCTTCCGGGGCTATGTCACGGATCTGGCGCGGAGCTGGCTGGAAGGCCTGGACGAATCGACCCGCGCCGAGGTAGCGATCTTCGCCTGCGGTCCCCACCCTATGCTTGAAGCAGTCGCCACCTTGGCGCGCGAGCTCAGACTGCCCTGTCAGGTTTCCCTGGAAGAATTCATGGCCTGCGCTGTAGGCGGCTGCGCCGGCTGTGTCGTCCGGGTCCGGACCAAGCAGGGGCTGGCCATGCAGCGCGTGTGCGTGGATGGGCCCGTATTCGATGCTTATGCCGTCTTCGGGTAGCTGTTGTATTCCGACTCGTGCCCTTCCCTCGGCCTCGAGCTCGGCAGGTCTCTCTTGTCTGTCCGGCGCCAGATCGTCCGGGTCATGGTAGGGGTCGATATATGTATATAATAGGTCCAAAAAACAATGATGTAGCAAAACATGAACGAACGACTTGAGGTATCCTCCCCCGGCGGCAAGCAGGTCGATGTCCGCATCCGTGATTTCGAGATCGCTACGGATCAACCCGTAAAATCAGGAGGCGAGGCATCAGCGCCCCAGCCATTCGATTACTGCGTCAGGGCCAAACACCTGCTTGAGTGCAAGGGCATCGAGTTTGACGAGATCCGTATCGACACCGATCGGGAGCAAATGCAGATCATGATGAAATGCAGCCGGCGCCACACGGTTCCTCAGATCTTCATCGACGACTTTCACGTCGGCGGCTTCGATGACCTAGCGACCCTGGAGGTACGCGGGGAGCTTGACCCCCTGCTGGGGCGATGAGCGCGAACGCCGCCGCCGGGGATACCGATTTGCGCTTGGATAAATGGCTCTGGGCCGCGCGCTTTTTCAAGACGCGCCGGCAGGCAGTGGAGGCCATCAACGGGGGCAAGGTCCAGGTCAACGGCCAGCGCACTAAACCGGGAAAGGTGATCCAGGCGGGGACACACCTGGTCATTCACAAGGGCTCCCTGCAATGGGACCTAGTGGTCAGGGGCATCTCTCGGCAGCGCCGGCCGGCCTTCGAAGCCGCCCTGCTTTATGAGGAGAATGAAGAGAGCCGCCTCCACCGCCAGGCGTTGGTGCGGGAGCGGCGAGAACGCAGTGCTTCCATGCCGGAGGCAAGCGGCCGCCCGAACAAGCGGGAGCGACGGATGATCCATCGTTTCATCCGTAAATCGGGTAGCTAGGTGGTGTTGGACATTCAGCCCGTAGAATAACCTCAGCCTTGAGCCCATCTTGCTGAACGCTTGCCTTACCCAACCTTGTATGTTCTGTTTCCAGGGAAATGCCAAGGAAGGTTATAAAGGGAATTGATGGAGAGAACCTGGGGAAGCCGTCCCATCCTGAGGCCTCGAGCCTGAACGGACAGATTAGCTCCCCGCCCTCTTCGTCCATGCCGGAGAGTATCTGAGGCCGTGAGTGGTGCTCGTGAGCTTGCATACACAAGGTCGGTAGACGAGGGTCCAGGGTCGGGGAACCAAGTCACCATCCTAACGGGTTTTTACTCACGGGAGAACCGAACATGAAGGTCGCCGGAATTGATGTCAGCAGCAAAACCGTTACTTTGGTCATCCACCGCGATGGCCGCATGGAAAAGCCCTGCGAACTCAGGAACACCCCCAGGGCTACGCGACCCTGGGCAACCCGCCTGCGTAAGGCGAAGGTGAGCCGTGTCTGCCTACTAGAGGCCAATGGTGATCAACCCCAAGGCCGCCAAACGCCCGGCCTCGATCCACGCCAGCACCCGTCCGGCTCCAACGCGAGCAAAAAGTCCCACCTGTCCGAGGCCGGGAACCGTTGCTTGCGGATCGCTCTCTATATGCCCGCTCTCAGCGCCGCTCGCTATGACCCCAATGTCAGGGCCTTCTAGCGCCATCTTTATCGACACCCGCGGCCTCAAGGAGCTTCAGGCTGTCTGCGCGGTCATACGTAAGCGCTTGCTCGCCATCCATGCCATACTTAGAACGAACTCTCCCTTCGACAGCCGCCGCTTCTTCTCATCCACTGAAACGACCACTTAATAAACCCAACTTTACTACTGTACAGGGAAATTATTAAATAGATTCAGTTGGTTATAGATATGGGCAGTATCGCTTATGGATTCCATTCTAGTGGACCATCAATCTGATAATATAGGATAAAGGCATTTGAGCTTGATCCGTGCATCTTCCGCGGTAAAGCGCCAATCGACGGGTTGATTGGATTGGTTCCGGGTTTCCGTCCATGCCTGGACTTCGGAAGCGATCGTCGCGAGATCCGGTAGTCACCGGTCCAAGCATTGTCGTCCTAACACGCTGAACTCACATTGTTGAGCCAACCTGCCATGCTTGGGAATGTGACGCATTCTAAGTTGTCCAACAGCGATCGGGCCACGTGCGGTGGGAACGCTTTATACAGGGAGGCGCCGCCATGGGGGTTCAGATTGTCTATGCCTAAGGTGATACGGGTTGCCTGCGGATAATCTTCTTGCACCAACCGCCGGACGCCTTGCGCCCATTGCTCGGCGGTATGATTATCCGCTATGTCGATGCGACGCCAGTTCTCGAAGGGGGCATAAAACGCCAGCAAGTGGGCGACGCCATTCCATTCATATTCCACGTCGTAGCGTTCGCTCTGCCCCAATTTGGCCGCGGTATCGGGTCACGCGCTTCGCGCGCGCATTGCTCACTGCTCTCGTCCATACGCACCACCGGATAGGCCGGATCAGACGCGCGCCGGTACATGGCCAATACCGTTTCCATCTGGCACACGAAGGCCGCATTCGCAGGCGCGGGAATGCACTACATCCGCTTCTGCCAGGGTTTGATGGCGTTTTTTTTTACACTTGACGCACGGTCTATCGATTCCACCACCTTCAATTCCACCAAGCGATCCCCCAACAATCGTTAAGGTCCACCGGGCATGTCCCGCCGGTGGCTCGCTACAGGCGATACTCAGCCTGATTTGGTATGGGACTTGGCGCGGATGACGAAAAAAACGCCCTATTCTGTGCAACGTGAACAGGCGCCCGAAGTCCACATGGCCACGATCCATGATGTAGAAGGCGCCGGGCTCCGGGATCAGCAGAA
>Ga0209781_1000179_pt1 | contig 15113 bp, 17 predicted proteins | sample WorMetHERISLAND1_3_FD_187386 | JGI IMG/M metagenome (GOLD analysis project Ga0209781, IMG submission 187386) | Marine gutless worms symbiont microbial communities from Max Planck institute for Marine Microbiology, Germany - Olavius albidus HERON... | ecosystem: Host-associated > Annelida >...
GTGCGCCTTATGGCGACGCAAGCCCGAAATCGGAGGGTCACACTAAAGACTAAAGCCAGAGCTTAAGGGCCGCCACGACGAGGCCGCCGACGGTCAAGGTGGTGGCGAACGACCACGCCATGAAGCGATGGTGCGCATCGAGGAGGAGCTCAAGCACCAGCGCGAGCTCATCAAGACCGTTCTGGAGCAGGGGGTTATTGCAAACGTCGCCCTTGTCATCGTTGTTTCTTCAAACCTCCCTCGTATCCGACAAACAAGGTACTTCGTTCCCTTCCCTCGTCAACAGCTTCGCCGTCCTCCAGTCGCTTCGCTCCTTACGGCCCCTTCGGGGTGACTTCGGTTCGGTCTCTCAGTACATGATACCTGTGTCGGCTCCGAGGGAATGCCGCTCTGTCTCACCAAGGGAATGCTCTGATGCGGCAAGAATCAGTGGCCTCTAGAGCCCTAGAGCGCGTTACAAGGGCCTAGGAACGGAAGTTCAGTGGATAAGCGATGCAGTTTGGCAATTACTGAGCACTTCTTGAATCGCCTCGGCTTCCTCGCTATCCATACTCAGACCCCAACGATTCTTGACCTGTTTCCAGGCGCGGGCGTAGGCACAGTGGTAAGCCTGATTTCTCGGCAACCACGAAGCCGGATCACGTGCGCCTTTTGAGCGATTCGCGCCCCGGTACACGGCGATCAGCGAGTTGGCATTGGCAAGATCGTTCGCAAAGGCACGCTTGCGCGACTGATCCCAGGAAGCCGCCCCGCTCTCGTGCGCTTCCTTGAGCGGCACCACGTGGTCAATATCGAGCCTGCGTGGATTCGTGAAGGTACGCCCGGTATATGGGTCATGCCACTGACCGGCAATCACACGGCACCCTCTAGGCCCTAGCGTAACGGGTACGTGACTTTCGGCGATCAGCACTTCCTGGCGTGTATTCTGACAATCCTGGTCGGCATCGGCCCATCGGGGAAGATAATCTTTGCGTCTATACGGTACATCGTCCGTGTGGGGTTCTCGGTGACAGTGATGCTGATGCTCACCGGCTTTCCGGTCATGATGGCACCCGGAATGATCTAGTCCGCCCCAGTGAGCATGGATGATTTCGAAAGGGACGACAAAGACAGGAATTGCCATCAGAGCGATCCAGAGTCCTAATTTTTTCCAACTCATATTCATGATCCCCCCTTTTTATACGACAGCTAGCCCATGAGGCGGCCAAAAGGAACCTAAATCAATGCTAATGGCCTCGAAGGGCGGAGCAACCACCTGATCGGTGCCGGAGAAAAAACCGCCCTTCACCCAGGTACTACCATCGAGTCCGTAGACCTCTAGGGCAATGATCAGTAACACAACGTCGCGATTTTGGCACTGTACAAACCGCTTCATTAACTCGACCATTTCCTTGTATTGGCTGTCCTGATTGCCGCCTCCTTCCCTTGTGTACTTGTGCATAGCGTAAAACGTCTTACTGCCAGTCTGCCAATTGAAATCAAGTGACTTGCCTGGCAGTTTCCGATTCGGCGTCTCTGATTCTATGTTTCCGTATGATGATACCTTTACCGCGTTTTTACCAGATTTAGGTAGCACTTTGAAATCCCGCACACCGGGCAGGGTGCGTATCCAGTCCGCTGCGATAGCTTCATGGAATCCGGTTCGTCGCGGTTCCTTCGCGAACCAAGCTGCAAACATGCTGTCATCCCGTATTTTGTCCAGTACGTCATTTTCCGTGTACCCGAACCGCCATATAAAGCCCTGTATCCGCTTTATCAGCCTGTTTGTCCGACTGGATGCCTCCTTACCTACCTTGTTGTGTGCCTGCCGCCATGCGTCTTGTTCTATCGCCTCATAATCAGGCGGGTGACTATGATCAACCGACATGATGAATAATGCCCCTCGCCAGTGACCAATCGCACCGGCGCCGGTACTTCCCATCTTTTCGTATGCCCTTGTAACAGGTCATCAATACATCATGAGTCATTTCTCTGAATGCGTCCATGATCTTGTTCCATTCGCGAATCCTGATCTGTCCATCAACCATGAGTTTTGTAATATGCCTGCCGGTGGTTTTTACCTTGTAGTTTGCTAGCTCCGCAACATCACAAAACTGGATAGATGCCTCTTTAGTGTTGTCCAATGCAATCAGTCCTACGTTACCATCAGGATTATTAAATTGTACGGCTATGCCGACTTTTATTGGTTCTGGGCGCAACTTTCTAATCATGGATAGCGGGCCGATCCATTCTGTCCCGGACCATATGTCAACATCGCATATTGAATCTGGAACGAATAGCGCAAACCCTACTGGGTTCTCCGTTTCGTTGAACATCTTTGACGTTAGGGATATGAAAGTATGCAGTCTGTCTTGAAACAGGTTAGCAGTAATAAATGACTCCGGTATCAGTGCCGCGACATACGGGCAATTATCAAGACACTTGCCTAATGCGTATTTATACAGATCATCGTACTTGCACTTTGGATAAGGCAGCCCCCGCACTGTCGAGCTATTCTTTGCCAGCCAGGGCGGATTTGTAATGCAAATCTCATAGCCCTGTGGGAAATCTTCCAGTGTGTCGCGCATGACTACATCGGAATCCGCAGGCGATATGTCAAAGGATGATGCCTGCTTGCATAGTCCCATATCGGACAACATGTTTATCAGGCTGTTACTGCCAGCGAATGGTTCCAGGATATGTTTATCCGGCAACCCTGCTATTTTTGCCCAGTCAATAAAAGGTTCGTTGCGGAATGGATTGCCGCTCGTGTAATAGCGTCCATTCGACCTTTTACAATCTCCCATGACTACCTCCCCTTTAAGCAATCAGTTCGTGGTATTTCAGTCTCTTTCTGACCATGCTACGGGCAGCGGCGGCCATCTGATCGATTGTATATCCAGTTCGCGGATATTTTTCCGACCGGAAAACTCGACTATATAGCGGTCCACGTGCTTCGCTCTACAGTGATTGTATGCATTACACTATATCCTCAGTTTTAAGGGGTATACCATCGTAGACAAACCCCGTCGGTTTATCAATGGTGTCTTCGTTTTTATTCGCACTCTTTATGCTTTCTGTTTTCTGTGTTTCGCTAATTGAGATTCGTTGTATCCCCCCCTTTTTTTTTGCGGTAGACTTTTTAACCTTATCTCCCATGTTCTCTCGGAAATAGATTAAAAACATATTATACCCTATTTTAATTTCACCATTCGATGAAAGGCATTCCCATATTTTCTTTGCCGGGTATCCTTGATCCATAGCTTCCTGGATTTGATCTTTCTTATTTAAGAAATCAACGCGGCCTAACTTATTGGATTTTGTTAATTCCTTAACCTCCCTCCGCTCTTTCTTGAGGGCTTCAACCAGATCGAATGCGTCTTTGTGCATTTTTATGTGTTTTTATGTGAACTATTGGTTTATATTACTCTATATTTATACACAAATATATTTATATGTCAACGATTTTTCTAATCATATGTGTTTTACTTAAACTTTTCTTTGTTTTATTTTGCAATCCCTTGATTTAAGAGATACGTATAAGCAGGATAGGTGTTCGGTCCACCGCCGCAAGCGGCGGCGACCCGAACACATGAATACTTACTCGCCTGCGGCTCGACGTTGTTTAGGAAGGCCATCGTTCATGTCGGAAGACCTAAACGTATCCCCATTGCTATTCGAGACACATTAAAGCAATTTGACAGTTCTTCGACAGTACATTGCCCTTCACTCATATGCTTGGCAATAAGATCTCGCGGCATTAGCAAATCGGCTGCAAACCGATTGGCATCGATTTCCTGCCGACTGCTAAATCCTTCAGATCGTAGAAGATAATTATCTTCATGATGATCTCCGATTTGCTCACGATGAAGCAAAAAGTGCCCAATTTCATGAGCAGCTGTAAACCGCTGGCGCGTAACAGGCTCGTTTTTATCAACGAAACAAACAAAGCCAGATTCCGTCTTATACTTCTCATCATGCACCAGCATGCCAGACACTCCAGGTGGCAAATTAGCCTCATAAACCGCCAACCCAAATTTAGACGCAACCGTTGCCACATTGACTGGAGCGGACTTTGTATGCTTATCGAGAATCGTCTGCTGCTCGGTGGTTATCATCATCGTCTCCTGGTTTGGGAAGGAACTCGGACTTCTCCTGCTTTCGTTTAGGAGCTTCAAACTGCTTAATAACTACAGTGTTTTGCCACCTTTTTTCGATCACCTCCGAAAGCTTGTCCTCTATCATCTGCTTGAATTCTTCACTTTTGGTGTAGTTATCCAAATACTTATTAGCTATGTTCTTCACGGTATTCACAGCCGCAGACCTTATGGTGACCCATCCGAACACAGAAATGATCGCGAGCAATACGGCGAGTAGGCCGAGTACCCACATCGACAGGTTCAACAAGGTGGAAATGGTCTGCATTGAAATTTCGGTAATCTGCAATGCTTCGGTTGCCTGGATGACTTCCACTGGAGAACTTGACCTCTCGACAAGATGATCTTTGATGCGCGTGATGTCTTCCGTAGCGAGGTTCGGGACGGTCATTGTCGTCTCCGTTCTTCCGGGATTCCATCGTTATCGAAAGAGCGGAAATCACACGTGGGAAATCCGCTGCATCCCCACCAGAAGACGCCCTTTTTTCTCGCGGGTCTTCTGACCAGTCCTTTGGAGCACTTCGGGCAGGTAAATTTATCCGACGGCTTGAACGCCGGTTTGCCGTTCACATCCGGTTTCCCTTTTTTGTCGGGGAACGTCGTCTTGCATTCCGGGTACAGCGAGCAACCCCAAAATCCCCCGTTTTTCCCCTTCCGTTTTTTCAGGACTCCCTTTTTGCATACCGGGCATTGCGTACCGTTCGTTTGCGCGGTCATGTTCATTCCTTCGGTTTTAATCCGCTCGATTTCACCGGATACAACGGCGTCCACATCTTTGATAAGATCGGAATATTCGAGCGTTCCATCTTCGATCTGACTTTGCTTTTCGTGCCAGAGCGCGGTCATATCCGGTTTCGTGGCAAGCGTGGGCAGCGCATCGTAGAGAGATCGCCCAAGCTCGGTGCTGACGATTTGCTTGGATTTCTCGGTAACGTAGTTCCGCTTGAACAGCGTATCGATATGAGTAGCCCGCGTCGCCGGGGTTCCGATTCCGCCCATTTCGTCTGGCTTATCGGCGTCTTTTTCCATGAGTAATTTGCGGATTTTTTCATCGCCTACATATTTGGAAACCCGCGCTAAATCCTTGAGCAGGGTTTTCATCGCGTAGCGAGGCTGAGGCTTGGTAAACGCCTCGGTCGATTCGGCGCTTTTGATTGATCCTTTATCATCGACGGCGAGGGGTTCCAGGTTCAGACGCGCTTCGTCCGCCTTCGTTTCATTCCGATACAGCACCCGCCAGCCTGGATCGACATCGACCCTTCCTGTCGCGGTCAGCTTGTGATCTTTGGCCTGGAACGTTACCGTCGTTGATCTGAATTTTTCCGGGGGATGGAACTGTGCGACATAGGCCCGCGCGATCAATTTGTAGACGTTGATTTCTTCCGTAGACAGGGCCTTGAGAGCGGGGACGCTCAACGTCGGGATAATTCCGTGGTGAGCGCCGACTTTTTTAGAATCGAACGCCTTGCTTTTACGGGCCGGATCGCCGGTTGGCAGGTCGGGGAGTTGTTTCTCAATCAGCGCCATCAATACCGCTGCTTCGGCGTGCCGTTCATCGTGCAGATAGCGGCAATCGCTGCGGTTATAGGTAATCGCCTGATGGTCATCCCGCAGCTTTTGTGTAATTTCGAGTACTTTTTCCGGTCCGTAATGCCAGAGTCCGCTTGCGTCGGCTTGCAGCGCGAGCAGGTTATAGGGGAGCGGCGGGGCTTTTTCATGCTCCTTGGTATTCACCGAAGCGACGCGAACGGGCAGACCGGTCAGGGAATCGGCCAATTTAGCTGCGAATTCCTGATCGCTCAGGCGACCTTCCGCATCGGTGGGGTCCGACTCCGCCGTGGCATATTTCGCGGTGACCGCCATGCCCTTTTCGAGGTCGATCAAGGCGGAGACATTGTAGAAAGCCTGCTTTTTGTGCTGTTCGTATTGCCGGTCCCGGTTTACGATCAGTCCCAGGATCGGGGTTTGCACGCGCCCGACCGAGAGCAATTCTTCGCCGCCTTGACGTTGCCATTGCAGCGTATAGGCCCGCGTCAGGTTGTAGCCGTACCGTTGATCGCATACCCCCCTCGCGAGTGCGGATAGAGAAAGTCCCCGGTATTTCGCGTTATCCTCCATAGCGGCGATTGCCTTGTGTACCATGGCGGGCGTGTTGTCGTTAATTAAGACCCGCTTGAGCGGTTTATTCGTCAATTCTGCGTATTCGAGGATTTCATCAATCAGCCGTTGTCCCTCCGGGTCCGGGTCTCCGGCGTTTACGATTTCATCCGCCTGCTTCGCCAGCCGGATCACCGCTTCGAGTTGCTTGGCTCCGTACTCGGAAGCAACGGGGGCATGGGAGATCGGCCAGTCCATCGGTAAACGATCCAAAGACCAACGCTTGAAGGATTCGTCATGTTCCTCCGGGTCGGTCAGGCGCAGCAGGTGGCCGGATGCCCAGGTAATGCAGGTCTCCCCTCCATCCAGTTCAAAGGACGCTCCAGAGGGATTCTGGGGGCCGCCCAGGGCCGTTGAGATCGCCTTGGCGACTTCTTTTTTTTCGGCGATGTATAGACGCATTGGAAATCTCCTAACAAAGGTCGAAAATACTTTTATTTCTCGTCTGATATTCTTCAATCATCTCATGCCAAATCTGCGCTTTTCTTCCTTCCTTTCTTCTTTCTTGAATCCATGCTTTTAGTTCTTTTAGGTCTTCATTGCTTGCTTCTCTACTAGCGGAGATGATAGATTCAGCAACCACGCCTTGAAACATCGCGCTTTCAAACAAATCCTCAAGATTCTTGATCTCTTTTTTATTCATTGAATTTCTCGAAATTATCTCTTCCTTAGTCATCTTTTTAATACAATATTTGATTTCCCTAATCTCCCCTTCATTCATTGATAGGAGGTTTTTGAGTTCTTCGATCTCTTTTTTATTCATTTGGTTTCTCCTTGTCGTCTACCCCGGTTATACTTCTCGGTTTCGTTCATTCATTGCATGTCTCCTGGAAACGATTAGAAAACCCACAGCGGTCGCACGACGGCCTGAATGGTCGGGAGCGGAAGGGGACCGAAATACCGCGAGTCGTAGGAATCGGGCGCGGAATCGGAGAGCAACCAGACCATGCCGTCGGGAACGATGCCGGAGGTTGCCGTCGAGGTTTGGCTGCTCAAGAGTTTGCTCTTAGGAACCAACCAATAGGTAACGCTCTGATCTTTGCGGATCGGATACGTGGCTGAGTTGATCCATTGTTTAGCGGGGGCCAGATTCTTCTTGTCCCGCGCGGACAAGGGCGTATCGGGTGAGAAATAATCGGATTCAGGCGCTCCGGCCACGGCAAGACCGGAAATTACCAACCCCGCGAATCCCGCTATTGTTAAAAAACGCATCGCTTCATCCCCCAAAATCACGCGCCCAGTCGAAATCCCGGACGAAAATACCGAGCGGATTTGTCAAGATATTTTTGGCGTCTACCGCGCCCAGGCCCGCCGTCATCGTTCCCGACCACTGCGTCGGAGATAGTTCCGCGCCGTTCCGCGCACGCGGAGATTCGACCCATTCCACGCGGTAGGTGTTTTCGGACAGGGCGAGGATTTGGCGGACTTCGACGGATACGGTTTCTTCCTCGGCGCGTTCCATGGGCGTGTGCTTGCTCAGCCACTCGCTGATCGCCGTATAGGCCGGAGATTGCGGAGTCAGGTGCGCATACACCGCCTCGACCCACCGCCGTTGCACGGCGACATCGGCGGAGACGGAACGCAAGTCGCGGAGAAATCCGGCGAGCGTGGCGCGGACAATCCGGTCATCGACGGCGCGTTCGGCAGCGAGCATGGAAACTGCTTTGACCCGACTGTCCGGGCCGATCTCGACGACGTAGGGGATCAGTACCGAGCGTTGCGCGAAATAGAACGCGCCCCCGACTGCGACCATCACGGCCAGGACGCACAAGAGCGCGACGAGCCGCCATTGCCGGGCCTGGGCGAGATAGCTGCCATAGCGTTCGTTCCATTCCCGCCGCGCGTTTAGGTAAGGAGAGTTCATGTGTCCGCTTCCTTTGACTTCGGAGCATTTGTGGGAGACTTAGGTTTGGCCGGAGTTTTCGAGATTGGCTAGGAGTTTGGAACCAAGGCCCCCTGTCACTCCCCCACCAGCTGCCGGTGAGTTCATGGATCCCGGCGCTCCCCCATCTGCCTTCGGTACCTGGATGAGATCGGCCTTTAGGCTCTGAGCCGTTGCCGCATTGGCGAGGATTTTTGCGCTCAGGGTCCCGGTCGATGCCTTTGCCAGATTCGCCCCGGTGCGACCGAGCGTCGCCATGCTGTTTTTAAAGCTGGCTCCGACGCCAAGAGGCACGCCGCCGGTAGCGGCGGTCATGGCTACATTCGCCAGACCTTGCGAATTTGCGAGTTTGTACGCTTGCTGAATGGCCGCCGTACCGGCAACGGCTGCTCCGCCCACCGCTGCTGCGCCGCCAGCCGTTGCTGCAAGCATCCCCCCAATTGAGGGCGTTCCGCTGCCAAGCGAAACGCCATTAATGAGTCCCTGCACAATATCGGGGATCATCTTGACCAACATCAGGAGCAAGAATAAAACTCCGACAATTGAGATTGCACTCATAATCGCAATCTTATCTTCTCCTATAGCCCAACTATGAATAAGCTGCTCCCCGATCCCGATCACAAGGAATAGGGCGTACAGTTTCGCGCCGATACTAACGCAGTAGGTGATATAACGGCGTGCATACTCATCGGTCCAGTTGGTACTTCCAAACCCCAGGAAGATCACGCCCGCCGCCGTTACAATGTACGCCTCGGCCATGGTTAATAAGCAATAGGCGGCGATTGCCGCGTAAATGAGGAAAGCTACAAGAGCGATAATCGCAAGAAGAAGGGGCGTGATGGGGTCAAATCCAGTTTTGACAGCTATTATCTGTCCAGCTAACGTAAAACCACGGCCCAAAATACCAGCCGGATCGAGTGATCCACTGCCGAGTGTTGAGGAAGCTCCCGCCGCTTGATTTCCGATCCACATAAATCCGTTGATGAGAGCGGCTGACCAGGTGTCGGCGTACATAATCACAGCCAGGAAGAACCCGACGGTCATAACCATTTTGACGAGTTCCACGAGGATTTCCTGAAAGTCCGCGTTTTTCAGGACCATCTGAATTCCGGTCCACATGAACGCAAGCAACGCGAGAGATAATAGAAGCCACTGCGCCGCTCTCTTGATCGGATCGAACCATCTATTCGTCTGTGCACGAAAGGATCCTTGTAAATCCGATACGGTTTCCTGCGCCATATTGGGACTTGGCGCGGCTGGTGGAACAATGGAATTCCCAACACTGGGAAAGACAATGCACAGCGCGAGCACGATCAACAAAAAAGAGCGGCGCAAGATCATCACTTCATCTCATTGCGCATCAAGGGCGTTCGGGTGCACTTCCCCTGATGCTCCCCGTGATTGGCGCATTTTAATATATGCCTCATTCAACTCTTTTTGAGTCGGGTCTGAGAGTCCGGTCATCAATTTAGCGTTCCTCAATTCCTGTTCCGTAATAGGTTCCCCGTTTTCTGGATGAATAAGCTGATCTGGTTCTCCCGTACAGCCCACGGCTGCCCCAAACGCCATTATCAGAAGTACAGATGCGAGGGGTTTCTTCGAGCGCATGGTTAGTTCTCCCATTGAGGTTTAGCGAAATGACCCATCGAGTTTCAAACCAGTAAACTCTCTGGGTTCTGATAATTCTACCGGCGCAAAGGCCCGCGCAAATCCGGCGTCTGATTCGGCCTGCCGGTCAATTTGACTTCCCGCTTGCGCGGTCTGTAGCTGGATTTGCGCCATTTGCAATTGCCGCAATTTTTGAAGCTGATCGACTTGGATGTTTCCGATTGCCGAACCCAACTGGAGCAATTGGTTCGTGCCCGAAGCTGTCTTGAGCTTTCCCTCGATTTGAACCATCATGCGGTCTTCGTCCCGGAAGTGCTTCGCTTGCACCTTGGCGGACCGCAAGGCTCCGAGAATGGAATCATGATTCGAGGTCACCCATCTCTTATAGCGGGAAACCAACGTATCGTAATCGGCTCCCGCCATATGGGTTTCCCAGTTCGGATGTATTTCCTTGTATTTCTCGATCAACCCTTGGTTATTATAGGCAACGGCATCTCCATATTGAATGGCTGCCCGTAATTCATCGAAGATTTCTTTCATTTTTCCGCGCATAAAAAGGTCTGAGTTACCCAACAAACGATGATCTAGAGCCGCAAGCCGTTCGATTTCATCCACGGTTCCTTGTACTGCATCGACCACTTCCTGAATCTCAAGTTGTCTTATATCCATGCCATATTGTTTTTGTATAATCTGCCGAGCTACGGAAAGGGTTTTACCGATATTGCCCTTCCACCCTGAAAACCCAGGCGTCCAGTACGCCGTGCCGAGGCAGAGGACCAGAACGGCGAGGAAGCCTGGTTTAATGTAGCGAGTCATAGGCGATCCCCCGTTCGTTTAACCAGACGGAAGGCCAGCGCGGCCCATGTTGTCTTTCCAAGACCCGTACCTGCTCCAGGTCTTCCGGGCTGGATACGCCACAGAAAGCCAGCGCGATGGGGCCAAGGGCGAGATTGACCCGCCGTCTTCCCTCTCCCCGGACGAAATACTGCCGTTTGGGGATCATGTCAGCGATCAATCGGATTTCGGTTGAGTTGCAACCCAACCGTTTATAGAGCGGGGCAATATCCTCTGAAGTCGCTTCTCTGTTCGCAAGAAAGATTCTGGTTGGGCAACTTTCAACCAGGACATCGAGAATCCCGGAATTGGCGGCGTCGGAGAGGCTTTGCGTCGCCAACAGCACGGAGCAATTGGCTTTGCGCAGTGTTTTGAGCCAGGTTCGGATGGTGGCGCGGAAGACCGGATTGCCGAGCATCAACCAGGCTTCATCCAGAATAATGAGGGCCGGTTGCCCGCGCAGTTGCCGCTCGATGACACGGAACAGGTAGAGCAGCACCGGTAAGCGCACAGTGTCATACCGGTTCATGAGCTGGCCGATCTCGAAGCAACTCCACGAGCCGGAAGCCAAACCGTCGTCGAGGGCGTCAAGCAATTGTCCGAGTGCACTTGCAATCGTGTAAGGCTGTAAGGCGTCGCGGAGTTCTTCGTGCTGCAATTGGATTTGCAGCGTGGTCAGCGTGCGTTCCGAACCGCTGTCGCGCAGGCCGACCAACGCCTGATGCAATTCGTTGCGATGCGACGAGTTGACCGCGACGCCTTGAAGTTCGAGCAACACGCCCAACCAGTCCTCGGCCCATCCCAACTCGCCGGGGCGGTCAAGCTGCGCCAGCGGCGAAAAGCACAGATCGGATTCGTCCATATCCCCGGCGATGTTGTAATGCTGGCCGCCCACGGCCCGTGTCAGGGCTTCGAGCGAGTTCCCTTTGTCGAACGCAAACACGGTTGCGCCTTCATAGCGGCGGAATTGCGCAGCGATCAGCGCCAGAGCCGTTGATTTCCCCGCTCCCGTGGGACCGAGCATCAAGGTATGCCCCACGTCCCCGACGTGGAGATTGAGCCGGAAGGGCGTGCTGCCATCCGTCCCCGCGTGCAGTAGCGGCGGGCTGCCATCGGGATACATCGGGCATGGGGCCTGATCCCTTCCCGGCCACACGGAAGACAGCGGTAACAAGGTGGACAAGTGAAAGGTATGCAGCATGACGCGCCGCAGGTTTGGGTTCGCGTGCCCAGGCAGGGAGCCGAGCCATGCTTCGACGGCGTTGATCGTCTCGATTCGTCCGTTGAAGCCTAGATTGTCGATGGTCCGTTTCACTTGCCGTACGGACTGCGCCAACTGTTCTTCGTCTTCATCCATGAGAACGACAACGCTGGTGTAGTGGCCGTACAGCACCAGGCCGCTACTCGCCTCGGCCAGCGCGGTTTCCGTCTGCCCAACCATCTCCATGGCGTCTTGATCGACGTTCTTGCTGACTTGCTTTCCATGGAAGATTTGATCGAAGAACCCACGAACTTTTTGCTGCCATTTCCGGCGGTAACTGCGCAACATCGTTTGCGCATTCACCGCGTCATGGAAGATAAAGCGCGTAGACCACCGGTACTGTGAGGGGATTTCTCCGAGCGCGTGCAAAATGCCCGGATAGGTTTCAAGCGGAAATCCATCAATGGAAATAACCCGGATGGATTTACCCTCGATGCGGGGGATAATCCCGAAATGGAAATCGTGTCCTGAAATCAGGTAATCGAGGTACATTGGGCAGGCGGGCAAGATGATCGGATGCCCTTCGCCGCTCAATGTACCATGCAAATATTGTAGAAATTCATCGTGTATGCGCTCCCCGCCGTCACCGGCAACCGAATGCCCCTTCATACGCTCCAATTCAACGACGCTCGAAAGCCGGTCCTCGAATTCAGATAATGCCGATTTGAATTGAGCGATGATTTTATCGGCGATCAGCGCATGGCTTTTTTGTGGGCCGCCCGTGAAGAAAAACCCGGCGACCCGCTCTTGCACGACGAGCGGGGGCAGATAGGTCAGCACGAAGGCATAGACGGATTCATAGTAGGCCCCTTCCTGTCCGAACTGCCCCCGGCGTTCCTGTTCGATGAGAGAGGTAATGGGATCGGGAAACGCATTGTCTTCGGGTTGCGGATAATTCCTGGATTTCACGCGCAGCGCGTCTTGGTGCAACATCCACTCGCCGCCCAGGCGCACAAAAGCGGAATTGACCACGCCGCAAATCTGATTGACTTCAGCCGGAGGCACCGCCGCGAGGTCCTGGCCCCGGTAGAAATAGCCCGCCATCAGGCTTCCGTCCTTGTTGAGGACAATCCCATCATCGACCACGGCCCCCCAGTTCAACAGATCGGGGAAGCCGGTCGCCCGGCTGCGGTATGGTTTCAGTGCGTGCAGGCGCATCGGTTTCAGTGCCTTCTTCCGTGCCGCGCGCCGGGTGCGAACGGCGTGGCGTGCGCCGGGTAGAAATTCCGGTACTTGACGTGCCGAACGTACACCTTGCTCAGCACCGGGTCCGCTTTCGCCATGGCGCGTAGTCCGACAACCGAACCACCCCAAAGACAGACCCCGGCGACTGCCGCGATCAAATCCATCGCCACGACGATCAGAACCACGGTCAGCAAGCCGACCACGAGGAACAACTCGCGCTCACAACCGAGCATTGAATCGGGCCGCATCAAGGCCCGATAAACCGGCAGGCGCATCAATTCATCCGGCGATGCGTTCATAGGGTCACGGAGGTCGTCCCGAACAATGCGGTCAAAAACGAGGAAGCCGAAAGAATCAGCGCGATCACGAATACGAGCATGATGACGCGGCGCGTGAAATCACCCATTTCCCCGCCGAAAATCAGCGCCACTCCGGCAACGACGACGCCGAGCAGCGAAATCGCCATGGCAATCGGACCGGTCAAACTGGTTTTGATTTTTTCCATGGGTGTTTCCCATGGCATTCCGGCGGAACCGGTCGCAAAAGCCGGATCGGAGACGAATAGAAGGCCAACGATGATGAGACCTCCCACGAGGCCCCAAAAAAGCAATGGCCTGAAATCAGCTATAGGCATAGTGAATCCCTCTTGTTGATTGAATAACCTGTCTCGGTAATCCCCGTCACGTCGATGATTTCCCTGACGCGGCGCTGGCCGCGTTGCTTTTCCATAAACACCACCAGATCGACCGCCTCCGCGATCAACGGCGACATCCCGACGGCTCCTGCTTCCGCGATCAACTGTTCCAGCCGGATCAACGCCGCTTCGGCGCTATTGGCGTGGATGGTCGCTACCCCGCCGGGGTGGCCGGTGTTCCAAGCCTTGAGCAAGGCCAGTGCCTCCGGCCCGCGCACTTCTCCAACCAGGATGCGGTCGGGCCGATAGCGCAGGCTGATCCGCAGCAGCCGCAACATATCGACATCGGAATTGGCGCGGAAAATCAGGGCGTTCTCCGCTTCGCACTGGATTTCCGCCGTGTCCTCGATGATGAGCACGCGATCCTGCGGGCACAGCGTGGAAATGCCATGAATGACGGCGTTGGAGAACGTCGTCTTTCCGCTGCTCGTGCCACCGGCCACCAGGATGTTCGCTTGCGCCCGAATCGCGGTCAGGATTGCTTCGCGTTGGGTGGCGGTCATCGCGCCCCGCTCAACGTATTGTTCAAGCGGGAAGACCGAAGACGCCTTCTTTCGGATTGCGAAACTAGGATTTTCGACAATCGGTGGGAGCGTGCCCGCTACGCGGGAACCGTCCAGGAACAACTCCCCTTCCAAGAGCGGCTGCTCGCGGTTAATCACCGTATCGAGCGAGGCGGCTATCGTCCCTAACAGATGCTTGGCATTGACCGCCGTCATTGTGCCGATCCGCGCCATTTCGCCCCGCTTCTCGACCCACAGGGAACCGTCGGGGTTGAGCAGAACCTCAACAACCTCCGGGTCTTCCAACGCCCCTAAAACGTCTGGGCCAAGTTCCAGGAGGAGCTTGCGCAGAAGGCGCGTGCGGTGGTTGTCGGAGGCTGTAATCATAGATGATACTATTTCATATCTAGTATGATACTATTTCATATCTAGTATGATACTATTTCATATCTGACATAAAAAATAAAAATTTTTTATGGGATAATAAGAAAATTAAATCCGCCATTTATGAATTTTCGCCGTTTCATGGTAGCCAGATTTTTCTAAGATATGGGTCGCATTTTCGTTGAAAACGAAAGACAATTTATAAAGAAATTTAACTGAAATATTCTTCCTTCCTCTCTCAATGAGAGATAAAGAGCTACACGATATTCCAGAGCGTTTAGATAAATCGTCCAAAGACCATCCACGATTCAACCGAAGTTCCCGTAGATACCTCCCAAGCAACTGCTCTGGAGTCATAGAAATTCTCCACCGAGAGGAAACAATGAAGATGACAAACCTTAACAAGATCGTTACCGAAGCATTTGCTATCGAAGCGGAGGAAGCGCGACTGGCCGGTGCGCTCGCCTAT
>Ga0209781_1000180_pt1 | contig 15105 bp, 16 predicted proteins | sample WorMetHERISLAND1_3_FD_187386 | JGI IMG/M metagenome (GOLD analysis project Ga0209781, IMG submission 187386) | Marine gutless worms symbiont microbial communities from Max Planck institute for Marine Microbiology, Germany - Olavius albidus HERON... | ecosystem: Host-associated > Annelida >...
ACGCCACACCGTGGTGGCATCCGGAACTGCGTCTCGATGCCCAAACCGAGAAAACGGGCAAACGAGAGCCGATCGCGAATCCGGTACTCTACCTGCTCGTCGGCCAGGTTGTAGAGGGTCTGTAAGATCAGCATTTTGAACATCAACACCACGTCGAACGGCTTACGCCCCGCGTTGGATTTGTGCGCCTTCTCGTGTACTGGCTCGAGCAGGGGACGAAAGCGCTCCCACGGGATCGCGGCGGTCAGCCGCTAGCGGGTCGCCCAGCTGGCTGAGGCCTGTAACCGGTTCTCACGATCAAAGAAGCTGCGTTGGCCCATGGTTTTCCCCTCAACGAGCGTTTATCTTTGGACGAGCAGGAGTTTACCCTCCGATAGCCCCCAAACAAGCAATTTTGCAAGGTGCCCTAAAGTTATCTAGACCCAATAGGATTCATTCCCTTCAACCTCGCCGGAAAAAGGCGATGAGGCGTCACAAAGCTGGGCGATTCCAGGTCGTAGTTTGAAGAACCGTTGATTGATCGTCGGGCGGCTTACATCACTCGGCGCGGCGAGTTTCCAGGCCGGTAGATCATGCGTAAACATAGCGCATGATTATTCTGAATTTGGCTTCCGAAAGGCGTGAACGCCTGAAATACCTGTTTTTCCCTTGCATAACATAACCTTAACATACATCTGAAGATGCTAAAGTTATCTAGACCCACCACTTACCACTGATCACTAGGCATTCACCACTTGATGTTCCCCGTGCCCGCGGGGATGAGCCGCCATACGGGATGGTGGATACAACCCGTAACCACGAGGAAGGAGGGCCGCTATGACCACGAAAGCAGAACTTGAAATCGAGAAAATCCACGCCGAAATTGGCAAGCTGATGGCTGAGACCGCAAAGCTGAATAAGGAGCTGCGCTGGTGCAAGGTTACCGTGATTGTCGCCGTGACCCTGGTGGTAGTGGCTATTGTCAAGCTCTTCATCTGATTCGGAGGCAACTGGGGATGGCTCCATTCCGCCATGCTGTCGGACGCCCGTCACACATGTTCCCCGTGCCCGCGGGAACGAACCATTATCTAGACCCCTCTGAAAACCAAAGGACGATGAAGGCGATCCCATTCAATGAGCCTTATCTCAGCGGCAAGGAGCTTTCCTATATTGCCGAGGCCCACGCCAAAAGTCAGTTGGCTGGGGGCGGCAGCTTCACCAAACGGCGCCAAGGTTGGCTGGAACGACGCACGGGTTGTCAAAAGGCGCTGCTGACCCATTCGTGCACCGGGGCGTTGGAGATGGCTGCAATCCTGGCCGATATCCGGCCGGGGGACGAGGTCATCATGCCATCCTACACCTCCGTTTCCACCGCCAACGCCTTCGTGCTTGCGGGGCGGGGTGCCCGTGTTCGTCGACATCCGGCCCGATACGCTCAATCTGGACGAGACCGGGATCGCGGCTGTGATCACCCTGCGCACGCACGCTATTGTGCCGGTGCACTATGGAGGTGTAGCCTGTGAGATGGATGCCCTCATGGCCATCGCCGAGTCTCATGGACTACTGGTAATCGAGGATGCGGCCCAAGGAATCATGGTGGGCTACAAGGGTCGGCCGTTAGGTGCGATCGGTCATCTTGGCATGCTCAGCTTTCATGAAACCAAGAACATCATATCCGGTGAGGGCGGCGCATTGCTAATCAACGACCCGGCATTCGCCGAGCGTGCGGAGATCATCCGTAAGAAGGGCACTAACCGCAGTCGGTTCTTTCGAGGGCAGGTGGACAAGTATACCTGGTTGGACATCAGATCTTCGTACCTGCCCGGCGAGATTATCGCCGCCTTCCTGTGGGCGCAGCTAAAAGAAGCCGACGCCATCAGCGCACGTCGGTCGGCACTACTGGAGGCAGTATGATGCAGTGTTCGGGTCCTTGGCACATGGCGGGCGGGTACGGCTGCCGGTCATCCCGGAGGACTGTGAACACAACGCCCGTCTATTATCTGCTGTTGTGCGACCTGGCCGATCATACCGCCTTCATCGCTGCGATGAAGGCGGCCGGTATCCACTGTGTGTTTCACTATGTCCCGTTGCACACGTCACCCTATGGCCGGCGGGTGGGGCGCGTGCACGGCGCACTGCCGGTAACCAGCGACCTGGCCGGCCGCTTGGTGCGGTTACCGCTATGGTTGGGATTGGAGGAGCACCAGGCATGGGTGATCGATACCCTGATGCATACCATTGGCTGGGACTAGTACCCAGTTTCGCTTTATTTTTCATTTCTTCGATAACTTCTTGTGTGCGAAACGCATCATGGACTTTCAGTCCCTTCACTTTCAGTCTGTGGCTTGTCCACGGATGAGGACTTTAGCCCTCCAGACTATGGACTTTAGTCCATAGTGGTTGATTCTCAAACCCGTAGGGGCAGGCTATGCCTACCAAATACTACGCCTGACTGGTGGACATAGCCTGCCCCTACAATAATGCAAAATATGAAGAAACAGCGTGCTAGGTACTGTTGACATTTGGCACTAACCGGCTGCTTTCACCTGTTCAGGGCACTTTGAGAAATACGGTTTTCGTCAACGGGCATGAATAATCAATAGCTTAGAGTCTATCAATTGCTGAAAAACACCTATTTTCAAGGTGCCTTTTAAACGCCCGCAACCTGCCAGAGGTCCAGGGTAAGGGCCGATTCCCCAAAAACCCCTCTCCCTTGGAGAGGATGTTGTAAAAGCCCCTCTCCCGCTGGGAGAGGGGTTGGGGAGGGGGTGATCTAAACAGTTTTGCACGCGATCTCGATCACTTGCAGTGGGTTAACGGGGAGTTCGCGGTGTGGATCTTCTAATCTCGATCACTACCTGTTAAGCACTACCAGATTTTTATACGCACTTGCCCTGTAGCTCACATTGTTACTGGAGTCCTTCCGGGTCATTTTCGGCTATTATGAAAATTTATCAGCCAAGAGTCAGTAACCATGGGGGCGACCGAAGACGCGCTTGCGATCATTCACTGCGGGACGCAGGAAATCCTGGTGAAGGATGCCCTGTGCAAGAAGCTGTCCGAGGGGCGGCCCCTGCGCGTCAAAGCGGGGTTTGACCCGACGGCCCCGGACCTTCATCTGGGGCATGCGGTCCTAATCAACAAGCTGCGTCAATTCCAGGCGCTGGGGCACCAGATCCTGTTCCTGATCGGCGATTTTACCGGCATGATCGGGGACCCGACGGGCAAAAGTGCCACCAGGGCCCCGCTGACACCTGATGAAGTTATCGCCAACGCGAAGACCTACGAGGAGCAGATCTTTCGCATCCTGGACCCGGAACGCACCCAGGTCGTGTTCAATTCCGACTGGATGGGCGAAATGCGGGCGGCGGATCTGGTGCAGTTGGCAGCAAAGCACACGGTCGCGCGCATGCTCGAGCGGGACGATTTCTCGCAGCGATTCAAATCCGGGCAATCCATCGCGATTCACGAGTTCCTCTATCCCCTCGTTCAGGGGTACGACTCGGTCGCCCTGCGGGCGGACATTGAGCTCGGGGGCACCGATCAGAAGTTCAATCTCCTCGTGGGGCGCCAGCTCCAAGAGGCCTATGGACAGGAGCCCCAGGTGGTCATCACCCTGCCGATCCTGGAGGGGTTGGACGGGGTACAGAAAATGTCGAAGTCATTGGGGAATTATATCGGTATCACCGATCCGCCGGATGACATGTTCGGCAAGGTCATGTCGATCTCGGACGAGCTGATGTGGCGCTATCTGGAGCTCCTGAGCCTGCGATCCGCAAGCGAAATCGATGCCTGGCGCGATGCCGTAGCCGCCGGTGAGAATCCACGGGATGTAAAGTTCAGACTGGCCGAAGAGTTGGTTACTCGCTTTCACGACCCATCCGCGGCGCGCCGTGCGCAGGAAGGCTTCATTGCCCGGTTCCGGCAGGGGGCGATGCCGGACGACATACCGCATATCACCTTGCTGCCACGGGAAGATGGTACGCTGCCGATTGCCAATCTGTTGAAGGACGCGCAACTGGTCAAGAGCACGTCCGACGCCTTGCGTCTGATCGGCCAGGGCGCGGTTCGGGTGGACGGGGAGCGAATCGACGATCGCGCACTGGGTTTCGGGTCCGGGACCACGCACATCTACCAGGTCGGTAAGCGGCGATTTGCCCGTGTGACCGTACAGTGAGCCTCTGCGGAGGAGGACAAGGAAGCGAGAGAGCGTAAGCGCCGAGCGGAGTGCGCGCCTCCGGCGTAGGCGTAGGGCCGAGCGTTTGGTTCGGAGTCTAGCGCGTGAGTGCCGGCGGAGACGAAATGCCAGGCCATGCGACACGGCGTCAAGTCATTGCGGGAGTCCTGGTGCCGCGCGGAGTGCGCGCCAGGACGAACGCGGGCCGCCGAAGGCAATGGCCGGCGCCCCATTGTTTGCACCCGAAATCGGACGGCCCCCATTTCGGGTTGCGCGAAAAATGGCGACGCTCCGGCGTATTGCCGAAGCGGTCCTGAGTTGCTTAGCGTTAATTGTGGGATCGGACGTGTTGGGTTACGGCGCGTTCAACGTTATTTGTGTCCTTTGGGATCGGGCAGCGCGCCTAACCCCAACCTTCGGCCGGTATCACCTCGCCCTCGCTCTGGATGACGCTGGGCTGGCCCGCATGGTGATCAACCCCAAGGCTGCCAAACGCTTCGCCGAGGCGATGCAGACCCGCACCAAGACCGTGCCGTCGATACCGTGGTGTTGGCTCCGTTCGCCCAGCGCAGCCCTTCACGCCCTGGCAGCGCCCCGACCGACCTGACCCTGGCTGGCCATCCGCGCCTGCGCGCGCCACATCGCAGTGCTGAACAAGCTCCGCACCCAAACCAAGAACCAACTCCATGCGGCGCAACGAACCACGACGACACCCGACTTCCTGATCGCTAGCCGGCACCAGAGCATCGCCCACTTCGACGCTCAGATCGAGTACCTGCGCCGCCAAGTCCTCGACCTCATTCGGCGGATGAAGCGCTCCGGCAATCCTTCAAACTGCTCGTCAGCGCCACCGGTATCGCCGCCGCCAGTGCTATCCAGCTCCTCGGCGAACTGCTGGTCTTGCCCGACCGACACGCGCCAAGCAGTGGGGCGCCATGGCCGACCTCGATCCACGCCAGCACCCGTCCGGCTCCACAGCGTGAGTAAAAAGCCCCACCTGTTCAAGGCCGGGAACCGTTACCTGCGGATCGCTCTCTATATGCCCGCTCTCAGCGCCGCTCGCCATGACCCCAATGTCAGGGTCTTCTACCGCCATCTTATCGACACCCGCGGCCTCAAGGAGCTCCAGGCTGTCTGCGCGGTCATGCGCAAACTCTTGCTCGCCATCCATGCCATGCTTAGAACGAACTCTCCCTTCGACAGCCGCCGCTTCTTCTCACCCACTGAAACGACCACTTAATAAATCTAAGGGTCTAGATAACTTTAGAGAGGATTGTTCGCTCAGCAGAGCAGAGTATTTTACCCTAGAGATTTTCTTCTCGATGATGAAATCTGAATTCACATTCTTTGAGGTGTAGATAAAACGTATGTTTGGGGGCACCATTGAATTTTGCAAGCCTCCGTTTAGCATATGACCGGAATGATTCAATGCCGTTGATATGGCAATTGCCTCGCGCAAATTCGTTACTGATGCATGCGGAGATGCTTCTCATAACCCATGTCTACCAACCCATGTAGCCCCTCCAGCCACCCGAGTAGATGATGCTATCGAGGACTACCTGGCCCCGAATCACGGGCTGTGTAGCGGCTTTTTGGAGGCATCCGGGACGATCTCCGCGAGACCTTTCCCTGCCGTTCCAGGATTCCGAAGACGATTGTTTTGCCCCCGGCTCCACGCCCCTTTTTTTCCTCGAACACGGCGAGCACCAAAAGAGGATTCATCCCCTTCAACCTCGCCGGAGAAAGGCGATGAGGCGTCACAAAGCTGGGCGATTCTAGTTCGTAGCTTGAAGAACCGTTGATTGATCGTCGGGCGGCTTACATCACTCAGCGCGGCTGATTTTCGAGGCCAGTAAATCGTGCGCAAAATAGCGCATGATCATTCTGAATTTGGCTTCCGAAAGGCGTGAACGCCTGAAATACCTGTTTTTTCCTTGCATAACATAACCGTAGCACGCAGTGCAGATGCTAAAGTTATCTAGACCCAATGTTAAAAAATATCGGAATTTCCTAGTTTAAGGTCTTGACATTGATTGACAGGATATGCAATGGGATCACAGGAAAATAAGTTAATCAATCTCTATATTGAATTTGGAGACGGTCTCCGGGACTTGGAGGAAAGATTCTATACGATGATCCCTATGTATCACAGGGATTACACGGACTCTCCAGAGGATTTCGCCCACGAAATGACCTACAAACGATATTGCAAGGCGATGGACGAAAGAGAAAAGGCTGTAGACGCCATATATGCTCTGGAAAATATGGTCTATCCACATCAACGGCATTGAATCATTCCGATCATATGTTAAATGGAGGCTTACAAAATTCAAGGGCGTTCCCGGACATACGTTTCATCTACACCTCAAAGAATGTGAATTCAGATTTAATCATCGAGAGGAAAATCTCTAGGATAAAATACTCTCTCTAATGATTCCTATATTATATCAGGGATCTGCTCGTCAATCCCGGTCATGGCCGAAGACACGGGGCTGGGTATAGTAATCGATGGTAGGGGCGGCGATGTTCATGAGCAATACGCAGAAGGCCACCGCATCCGGATAGCCGCCCCAGGTTCGGATCACGAAGACCAGCACGCCGATGGCGGCCCCGAAGATGAGTTGGCCCTTGGGGGTGGTGCAGGCGGACACGGGGTCGGTGGCAATAAAGAAAGCCCCCAGGATGGCCCCGCCGCTGAACATGTGGAAGGCGGGGAAGGGGTGGGTTTGGGGAGCCAGGAGCCAAAAAAAGCCGGCGGTGATCAGGAGCCCCAGGAGCATGGATACCGGAATGTGCCAACTGATAACCCGCCGCCAGAGCAGAAACAACCCTCCGAGCAGGAACCAGTTGCCGACCCACTCCCAACCGCGGCCGCCGAAGTCTCCCCACAGGGGGCTAGCGCGGATTTCGGCGATCATCAAATTCCGGTCGAGCTGAGTGCGCATTTGGTCCAAGGGGGTAGCCATGGTGATGGCGTCCCAGGTCAGGCCTGGGGGCGGCGTGCCGGTAAAGATCAGGCGTATCGAATCGATGAAGCCGAGGTCCTGCTCCGCTAGCATGGAGGGCGGCAGCCAGCTGGTCATGGCCAGGGGATAGGAGACCAATAGAAAAACATAGCCGGCCATGACCGGATTGAACGGGTTATAGCCCAACCCGCCGTAGAGCTGCTTGGCTACGCCGATGGCGAACACCATGCCCAGCAGGGTCAGCCACCAGGGTAGAGTAGGCGGCACCGCGAGGGCGAACAACAGGGCCGTGACCAGAGCACTCAGGTCTCGCAACGCCGGTAGCGCCGGGCGCCCACGCAGCTTGAGCGCGACCGTCTCGGTGAGCAGGGCGAACAGGCCGGCCAGGACCAGGTTGATGAGGATGCCCCAACCGAAGTACCAGATCATGGCCAGGGTCCCTGGAGTTAGGGCCAGGATGACATCGAGCATGATCCGGTCGACCCGATTGGGGCAACTGCCGCGGGGGGAAGAGACAATAACGTCCGCCATGCCGTACCCTCAGCCCTCGCTGGCCGATTTCGTCCCGGCAGTCGCCGCGGCCCGACGCCGCCCAACAGCGGCCGCGATCTGCCGCTGTTGGGCGGGCGTCAGATCCCGGGTATTCTTGGGACCAATACCCTGCTTGGCCAAGGCCGCCTTCTTGGCCGCAACCCGTGCCTTGGCCGCCTCGATCGCCGCCTGCTTGGGGTCCTGGGTGGCCGCGGTGGGGTCGGGTCCGGCCTGCGCCGGGTCGGTGGCCGAGCCCTTGGTCAGGGCCTCCTGTTTGCGGCGCAGCTTGGCCTTGCGTGCCTGCTCCAAGCGTTCGAGCCGCGCCGTTCTGGCCTCGTAGCGGGCCCGCGCGTGCTCGGCGGTGCGCTGGTCCTGCTCCTGGCTCCGAATCTCCGCCTTCGCGTAGCGATAATACTGCACCAGCGGGATGTGGGACGGACAGACCTGGGAGCAGCAACCGCACTCGATGCAGTCGAACAGGTTATGGTCTTGCGCTTTATCCAAATCTTTGGAGCGAGTGTACCAGTATAGCTGCTGGGGCAGCAGACTCACCGGGCAGGCCTCGGCGCACTTGCCGCAACGGATGCAGGGTTGCGCCGGCCTGGGGGCTGGCGCCTCCTGCTCGGTTAGGGCGAGGATACAATTGGTTCCCTTGGTGACCGGTACTTGGTCGGAATGCGGTGTAAAACCCATCATGGGACCACCCAGCACCAGCTTGCGGACTTCTCCGGTAAGCCCGCCCGCCGCTCGGATCAGGTCAGCGACGGGGGTGCCGATCAGGACCTCGAAGTTCCGGGGCTCCTTGACGCCGCGTCCGCTCAAGGTGACATAGCGGGCGATCAACGGCGTACCCGCGATCACCGCCTCGGCCACCGCGGCCAGGGAGGCCACGTTCTGACATAGGATCCCGATTTGAGCCGGGGTGCCCTTGGTCGGCACCTCCCTGCCGGTGAGGATACGGATGAGCTGCTTTTCGCCGCCGCTGGGATAAAGAGTGGGGATGGCACAAACTTGAGTGAATTTCCCGATGTCGCTCTCCGCCACCGCCAGCCGCATGGCCTCGATGGCCTGCGGCTTGTTGTCCTCGATGCCGATCAGGCACTCGCGGACGCCCAGCAGATGCATGACGATGCTTGCCCCCTGGACGATGCGACCGGCATGTTCCCGCATCAGCATGTCGTCGCAGGTGATGTAGGGCTCGCACTCGGCGCCGTTCAGGATGAGCGTCCGGATCGATTGGTGCGGCTCCGGATCGAGCTTGACGCTGGTCGGGAAGGCGGCGCCTCCCAGCCCCACGATGCCGGCCCACCGGATGCGCTCGCGCAGCGTTGAGGCATCTAGATCTCTGTAGTTTTCAAGGGGTTTGGGTCGCCGTGCCCACTGATCCAGGCCGTCGGTCCGAATGACGATGCAGGTACCACCGAGCCCGGATGGGTGGGGAACCGGCCGCTCCTCGACGGCGATCACTCTCCCCGAGCTGGAGGCGTGGACCGGAGCGCTCATGGTGCCCTGGGGCTCGGCGATCCGCTGGCCCTTCAGCACCCAGTTGCCGACCTGAACCAGGGGCAACGCGGGGAGACCGACGTGTGGCTGCAGGGATATTGTCAGGAACGACGGCACGGGCGCCGCCACGGCCGGCCGGCCGGTGGACAGTGCCTTTTCAGCGGGCAGATGGATGCCGCCGTGGAATCGCCATAGCCGGCGCTGCTGCGGGTTGGGGGAAGACTGCTGCAAGGTTGCGGGTCCGTTCCGTTCATTAGGACTGTCGATTTTTAGCCGCAAAATGAACGCCAATAAACGCAAATCGGTCGCAGAAGATCACATGATTTTTTCTGTCCACAGATTCCGCAGATTCCCATGGGTTGTTTCGTTTTTAATCCGTGAAAATCCGTGTCATCCAAGGATCAATCGAAGCGACCGGATCGTTTTCCCGTGCTCAACTCGAACCTCGGCGGCTCCGTTTGTTGCCGCCGATCACTAGTTTGAACCGCTTGAACCGCCATATCACCACATCAACAATAGATAATCTTGATATCCAAAAATATTTAAAGTTTTCAAAATAATTATCGACGGTTCCTGATCCCATTGTTTTTATTTGCGTCCATTCGCGTTGATTTTCAGATAACTCTTCCGTGGAGATCCTGCCTGCTCAATGTTATCAGTAACTGAGAGCATCTGTACTAGCTGTAGCGTCGGCCCGGACGGAGGGGCGGGATAGGGCCACTTCCAGGTTCGCTGGTCCGCCGCGATCGGCACCATCTCGATGCAGGCTACGGGACAGGGCGCAACGCACAGCTCGCAGCCGGTGCACTCGTCCGCGATGACCGTATGCATCTGCTTGGCGGCACCGAGAATAGCATCCACCGGGCAGGCCTGGATGCACAGGGTACAGCCGATGCACCGCTGCTCGTCGATGACCGCCAGGGCCTTGGGCTTTTCCTCTCCGGCCGCCGGAGGCAAAGGGTCCTTATCGAGCAGATCGGCTAGGGCCAGGATCACGGTCTCACCCCCCGGCGCACACCGGTTGATCGCTACCTCGCCTTTGGCGATGGCCTTGGCGTAGGGACGACACCCCGGATACCCACATTGCCCGCACTGGGTCTGGGGCAGCAGGGCATCGATCCGGTCGGCGACGGGGTCGCCCTCGACGCGGAAATGGATGGCCGCGTAGCCCAGGAGCAGTCCCAGGCAGGTGGCGAGCACCGCGAAGGCGGCGATGGCGGTCAGCATGCGCACGTCTCCGTCACGAGGTCACCAGACCGGCGAAACCCATGAAGGCTAGCGACATGAGACCGGCGGTGATTAAGGCGATGGCATTGCCCCGGAAGGGGACGGGCACGTCCGCCACATCCACCCGCTCGCGGATGGCCGCGAACAGGGCAAGCACCAGCGAAAAGCCGATGGCGGCACCGAGACCGTACAGGGCCGACTCGACGAAGGTCCGTTGCTCCTGTAGGTTGAGCAGGGCAACGCCAAGCACCGCGCAGTTGGTGGTGATGAGCGGCAGAAAAATGCCCAGTACCTGATACAGCACCGGGCTGGTCTTGTGCATCACGGTCTCGGTGAGCTGGACCACGGCGGCGATGACCAGAATGAAGGCGATGGTGCGCAGGTACTCGATCCCCAAGGGCTCCAGCAGGTAGGCGTTGACCAGCCAGGCAGTGACCGAAGAGAGGGTGAGCACGAAGGCCGTCGCCAGCCCCATGCCAGTAGCGGTCTCCAGTTTTCTGGAGACCCCCATGAAGGGACAGAGTCCGAGGAACTTGACCAGCACGAAATTGTTGACCAACACAGTGCCGACCAGAGTGAGGGCATATTCTTTCATGCAGCTGCAAAATTGGGTGACCAGGCACCCCAGGTTAACCTCCAGATCAGGTCAGGCCGGTACGGCAGCACCGAAGTGCCGACAGCATGGAAATTATTTTAGGTCTAGATAACTTTAGCATCTTCAGATGTATGTTAAGGTTATGTTATGCAAGGGGGAAATAGGTATTCCAGGCGTTCACGCCTTTCGGAAGCCAAATTCAGACTGATCATGCGCTATTTTACGCAAGATCTACCGGCCTCGAAACTCGCCGCGCTGAGCGATGTAAGCCGCCCGACGACCAATCAACGGTTCTTCAAGCTACGACCTAGAATCGCCCCAGCTTTGTAACGCCTCATCGCCTTTTTCCGGCGAGGTTGAGGGGGATAAATCCTCTTTCGGTGCCCGCCGTGTTCGGGGAAAAAGGGGCGTGGAGGCGGGGGTAAAACAATCGTCTTCGGAATCCTGGAACGGCAGGGAAAGGTCTACACGGAGATCGTCCCGGATGCCTCCAAGAAGCCGCTACAGGCCGTGATTCGGCTCGATAGCATCATCCACTCGGATGGCTGGAGGGGCTACAATGGGCTGGTGGATATGGGTTATCAGAAGCATCTCCGCGTCTATCCGTAACGAATTTGCGCGAGGCAATTGCCATATCAACGGCATTGAGTCATTCTGATCATTATGCTAAACAGAGGCTTGCAAAATTCAAGGGCGTTCCCAGACATACGTTTCATCTACACATCAAAGAATGTGAATTCAGATTTAAACAGTAATGGGAAACCCCCGGCTCTGCCGGGGAGACAGAAACAGTTTGACATTTCCGGGAGTCCATCTGGGACACTCCGGTCGTGAGCCGCCAAGCACACGACGGAGAAGAGAGTCCCGATGGACGAAGCCAAAAGCTTCAGTCACTCCAAGTGGGAGTGTAATATAGCATGTGGTTTTTATTCCAAAATGCTGGCGTCGCGGACCTTGTACGGGCAGTGTCACAAGTGGTTGAGTACATCAAGGGGAAAAGCGCGATCCACGTGGCGCGCGTTTATGGTGAACGCAAGCGCAACTTTGTCGGCCAGCATGTCTGGGCGAGGGGGTATTTTGTCTCGACGGTAGGTCGCGATGAGCGCGTGATCCGGGCGTATATCCGGCATCAGGAAGCAGAAGATCAGCGACTTGAGCAACTGAATTTGTGGAACTGATTAACCGCCTTTAGGCGGTAGTCAATCATTGGGGTCGCGTGAGCACCCCCGAAAGCTGCTTTGAGCGGCTCTCACAAACTAAAGCCCCCGGCTTTGCCGGGGGATTGTTACTCCTGAAATCCTGTGAATCTTGTCCGATTATTGTCCGATTAGCGGTTGGCACGACGATTATGTCAACAGTCCCTAATCCCTTGCAGCTTCCCCCCTGATTATGGTCTCCCCGATCATGGCCTCCCTGATCACGGCGATCGCCTCCTCCAGGTGTTGGAACTCGTGATCCCCACCCTCAAAGATTAGGAGCCTGCCGCAATCGCGATACAGGGACTCGGCGATGCGAAAATCGATCACTTCGTCGCCCTGATCCAGAAACAGGGTGGTCGGAATCCCGTCGCAGGGGGTATTGACCTCGTATTTTTGGGTACTCTCGATCAGATCCCGGTCGAGGAGATAGGTCTCGCCGTAGGCGGTGGTTTGGGGCATGCCTTCGAGGTCCCGCAGCAGATCCCAAGGTGTGAGTGCCGGGTTGATCAGGAATAGGTGCGCGAAGGTAAACCGTCGGGCCAGATACTGGGCGTAGAAGCCGCCCATGGAGCTACCGACGACGATAGGCGGTCGCTTCCCCTGCAGTCCGTGGAAAAAATCGCTGAGGTTCGCGATGGCCGCATCCGGTCGATGGGCGGGGTAGGGGGGCACCAGGACACGGCTGGGCGCCAGGTGTTCGCGCAGCACCCCCGCCTTTCGGGATTGATCGGAGCTGTTGAGGCCGTGAAGATAGATCAACATCGCTGGTCTCTCGGGTAATCGCAGCACCTGCTGCCTTCTTCGGTCCCTAATTATACCCGTCCTCGCAAGACACGCCTGATCCGGGCTACTAACCGACGCGAGGGCGATGGGCACAATCTACCGCCGGAAGCAACTTGATCATCGAAAAGAAAGCTCCGAGCACTCGTCAGGCGTGGCAAAAGGCACTGAGCATGGCCATTACCTGTCCGGAAGCGCTCATCGGTGTCCTGGACCTTGACCGGGGACTGCTCCCCGCGGCGCGCGCGGCGGCGAAGCGATTCGGCCTCCTGGTCCCACGCGACTATGTCGCGCTCATGACGCCGGCGGATCCCCAGGATCCCCTGCTGCACCAGATCCTGCCGCTGGCGGAGGAGCTGCGGAGCCCGCCCGGCTTCAGCACCGATCCGGTCGGTGAACGGGCGGCAGTGTGCACCCCGGGCCTGCTGCGGAAATATCAGGGCCGCGCCTTGCTGCTGCTCACCGGCGCCTGCGCCATTCACTGCCGCTACTGCTTCCGCCGCCATTTTTTCTATGGAGAAAACTCCGCCCGGCTCGATGGTGCCGTTCGCCGGCTCGCGGCGGACCCGTCGATCCGCGAAGTGATCCTGAGCGGAGGGGACCCACTGATGCTGGACGATGACTCCCTCGCCATACTGGTCGGCAGACTTGAAAAAATGCCACACCTGCGACGCCTACGCCTGCACACCCGGCTGCCGATCGTGTTGCCTTGTCGGGTCACAGACCGCCTGTGCCATATTTTGGGCACAAGCCACCTGCGGCCGGTGGTGGTGGTGCACACCAATCACGCCCGCGAGCTGGGGGCGGCCGCCCGAAGCGCCCTGGAACGCCTGCGCAATACCGGCGTTTTGCTCCTCAACCAAAGCGTGCTCCTACGCGGCGTGAACGACAGTGCGCACCGTTTGGCGGTGCTCAGTGAGGCCCTGTTCGAGTGCGCCGTTCTGCCTTACTATCTCCACCTACTCGATCGGGTCCTGGGCGCGGCGCATTTCGAGGTGGACGAAGCGACGGCGGTTCGCATCCTCGAGCAGCTGCGCACACGGTTGCCCGGCTACCTGGTGCCGCGGCTGGTGAGAGAAATCGCGGACGAGCCCTACAAGATCCCGGTCGATTCGAAATGACGGTAGTGGCTGAATTTTAAGCCGTGAAGTCTACCGGCCCCTACCACGTCATTCCGGCAGGGATTGCCGGAATCTAGGTGCCAGGGATGGCAAAAACAGTGTGGGTCACTGCTGTCCGACAAAACGTTTGTTCTTGTTGCGTAACTCCTTGTAAGGAAATGAAAACAGCCACTTTAAGAGTGTCACCGATTTGAGGGCACCTTGCAAAATTGCTTGTTTGGGGGTTATCGGAGGGTAAACTCCTGCCCATCCTAAAGATAAATGCTCGTTGAGGGGGGAACCATAGGCCAGCGCAGCTTCATTTGACCGTGAGAACCGGTTACAGGCCTCAGCCAGCTGGGCGACCCGCTGGCGCGGCTGACCGCCGCGATCCCGTGGGAGCGCTTGCGTCCCCTGCTTGATCCAATGCACGAGAAGGCGCACAAATCCAACGCGGGGCGTAAGCCGTTCGACGTGGTGTTGATGTTCAAAATGCTGATCTTACAGACCCTCTACAACCTGGCCGACGAGCAGGTAGAGTACCGGATCCGCGATCGGCTCTTGTTTTCCCGTTTTCTCGGTTTGGGCATCGAGGACGCAGTTCCGGATGCCACCACGGTGTGGCGTTTTCGGGAGCGGCTGCAGGAGCAGGGGTTGCTGGAGACGGTGTTCGACCGCTTTGATGATTTCCTGGCGGCGGAGGGCTTCGAGGCCAGGCAGGGATCATTGATGCTTCCATCGTTGCGGTGCCGATTCCCCGCAATCACCGCGAGGAGAACCGCCGGATCAAGGCGGGTGAGGTTCCCCAAGGACGGGCGTGGGGCGAAACGGGCGCAAAAAGGTGTGGATGGGCGCTGGACGAGAAAACGCGGCAATCACTCTTTCGGCAACAAGAATCACATCAGTATCGACGCGGAGCATAAAATCATCCGCCGCTTCCAAACGACCCCGGCGCATATGCGCATGAAGGTCAGTGCAACCAACCGCTAGCAGCAGGCGAACAACCGCACGCGCTCCAAGATCCGCTCCCGTGTCGAGCACGTCTTCG
>Ga0209781_1000181_pt1 | contig 15086 bp, 15 predicted proteins | sample WorMetHERISLAND1_3_FD_187386 | JGI IMG/M metagenome (GOLD analysis project Ga0209781, IMG submission 187386) | Marine gutless worms symbiont microbial communities from Max Planck institute for Marine Microbiology, Germany - Olavius albidus HERON... | ecosystem: Host-associated > Annelida >...
AATCCTTGATCCGGTCCCATTGCCCATCCGTCAATTCCCTGCGAAGCATGACCAGGCCCCTCACCTTGCACTGGTCTCACTCGATCACACCAACCATGAATAGTCCGTTAACTGTCAACAGGACCTAGATCCCCTCCGCCGGCACATCCGGTACCCAAAGGTATCCGTCGGGGTCGATGATATAGGCCTCGCGCAACCCATGCGGCTTGTCCAAGGCCCCGGCCAGCACCGTGTCGCCGCGCTCCCGCGCCGCGGCTTCCGCCGCATCCGGATCACAACCATGGAGCCTCAGTTCAACGCCGATCCCGCGGAACATCTCCGGCGTCAGGCTGCCTTTCAGGGGATGATCGTTGTAGGTGTGGTCGGCGTGCAGCATCCAGCTGGCGCCGAACCCCTCGAGGACGGCGAAATCGGGATCGGCGTAGACGACCTCGGCCCCCAACACGTCCGTTTGAAAGGCGATGGCACGGTCGATCTCTTCGACCAGCAGATTAATGCCAAGGCCTTGCAACGATTGTCCGTATTCGTCAGTCGGCATCCAGGGATCGCCTTCGCGCAGCTTCATCGGTTTTTCCTCAACCCGTCTTGGCCGGTTCGGCCGTCATCGGTAGGATTAACACAACCAACTGGGGAGAACCATGAAAGCCATTGAATATGCACGCCACGGCTTGCCGCACGAAGTCTGTCAGTGCGTCGACGTGGACGATGCGCCGGCGCCGCGCCCGGGAGAAATCACCGCCGCCGTCCTCGCATCGGCCATCAATCCGGCCGACTTGCTGATCATCGAAGGCCGCTACCCGGGCCCGACCGAACTGCCGGCCCGCCAGGGCATCGAAGCGGCCGGGAAAGTGGTTGCCGTCGGCGACGGTGTCGACGACCTCGCCGTCGGTGATCCGGTCGTACTGCTGCCACGCGGCAACTGGGCCGAACGCGTCACCGTGCCGGCCGAGCAGGCGATCAAGGTTCCAGCGGAGCTCGATCTCTTGTCGGCAGCCCAGATCAAGGCCAACCCGCCTTCTGCGCATTTTATGCTGCAGGATTATAAGGACCTGCAAGAGGGTGACTGGGTCATCCAGAACGCGGCGACCTCGGCGGTCGGCCGTCACGTCATTCACCTGGCGGCCCGCATGGGCGTGAGGACGGTCAATGTGGTCCGAAGCGACGCCTCGATCGAGCTGCTCAAGGCCATCGGAGCCGATCTGGTGCTGGTCGATGGCGACGATCTCGGTGCGCGCGTCCGGGCGGAAATCGGCGATGCCAGCCTGCCTCTTGCCCTCGACGCCATCGGCGGCGAGTCCTGCCAGAATCTGGCCGACTGCCTGTCCGACGGCGGCACGGTCGTCAATTATGGTTTCCTGTCTGGTGATCCCTGCATGATCACCCCGAGCCAAGCCATCTTCCACCAGATTACGCTCGAAGGTTTCTGGCTGGTCAAACGGTTGTTTCAGAGCGCCCGCCAGGACATCGTCGACACCTACGAATTCATCGCGCGGTTGTTCATCGACGAAATCATCGACGCGCCCGTCGAGGCGACCTATACCCTCGATCAAATCTCGGTGGCCTTGGAACACGCCGGGCGCGGCGGTCGCCAGGGCAAGATCGTGCGGACGCCAAACGGGCCGCTGGATTGATCATGGACGTCGAACAAATCAATTCTGCCGGAGCACGGATCGCAGAGGGGCGCCGCGACAGGGTTATCCACGCTCCCCTTCCCGCCGCATTGCGACCCGGCACTGTGCATCAGGGATATGCGGTTCAAGCGGCCTCACACCAGGCTTTAGTGGAATACGGTCTCGGCACCGTCGTCGCCCACAAGATCGGCTGCACGACGCCCACCATGCAGGAATATATGGGTATCGATCATCCCTGCGCCGGTGGCGTTTTCGACAAACAAATCTACGAAAGTCCTGCGGATTTGGCCCTTTCCGACTATGTGCGGATCGGAGTGGAATGCGAAATCGCGATCCGCCTTAACCGCGATCTTTCGCCCATTGGGCGCCCCCATGACCGCGACACCGTCGCCGGCGCCGTAGATGCCTGTATGGCCGCCATCGAGTTGGTCGACGACCGCTTCGACGATCTCATAGCAGCGGGCGCGCCGATGGTCATCGCCGACGATTTCTGCAACGCCGGCTGCGTCCTCGGCCCTCCGGTAACCAACTGGAAATCCCTCGATCTCGAGGCCATCACCGGTACGACGACCATCGATGGTGTTGAGACCGGACGCGGCGTCGGCGCCGATGTCATGGGGCATCCGTTCGAGGCGCTGACCTGGCTCGCCAACCTGAAGGCCGAAGAAGGCACTCCATTGAAGGCCGGTGAATTCGTGCTGACCGGCGCCATCGCGCCGGTTCACTGGATGGAGAGTCCCGGCGAAGCGGTCATCGCCATCGGTGAACTGGGTGAGGTGCGTGCTCGTTTCTCATAGTCGGCCTCTAATCGTCGGCTTCTTTCCGATCCGACGCTTCGATGTGGTCCTCCTTCCAATCACGATGCCGGCACATGATGTCGATCGCCTCGTCCGCGTCATTGGTGAGGGTCACCAAATCGAGATCACCGGGTGAAATGGTCTGTTCCTCGATCAGTTTGGTCCGCATCCAATCGACGAGCCCCTGCCAGTAGTCGGTACCGAACAGGACCAGCGGCATCGGGTGGATACGGGCTGTTTGCATCAGGGTCATCGCCTCAAAGAACTCGTCGAGCGTCCCGAAACCGCCCGGCATGCAGACGTAGCCCATGGAGTACTTCACGAACATCACCTTGCGGGCGAAGAAATAGCGGAAGTTCAAAGGTAGGGTCTGGTAGGCATTGGGGGCCTGTTCGCGGGGAAGCCGGATGTTGAGGCCGATCGAAGTGCCGCCCGCCTCCGACGCGCCGCGGTTGGCCGCCTCCATGATCCCCGGCCCGCCGCCGGATATGACGGCGAAGCCTTTATTGGCAAGCCCGTCGGCGATCACCCGGGCCGTCTCGTAGTAAGGGTTACCGTGCGGCGTGCGCGCCGAGCCGAAGATGGACACGGCGAATTCGATGTCGGCGAGTGTGTCGAGCCCTTCCGTGAACTCCGCGATGATGCGAAACAGCCGCCACGATTCGTCGCCCTTCAGGTCTTCGATCATGTCCCATCCCCAGTCTTATCACGGTCGTATTGCCCTATCGTAGCTCGGGCCCTCCAGGACCGGAAGGGTCAGGAACTATGGGATATCGATGACCTAGTGATTGGAATCCGGGAAGCTCGCCTTCTTCTCGGTGATGAATGCCAACAGCTCTTCGTCCTTGGCCGCGTCCAGAGGCGGCAGCGCGTAGGAAGCCAGCATCTTTTTGACGATGTCGTTGGCCCGCTCCACGGTGTCGCGCGAACCTTCCTGTTCCCACTGCTCGAACGAGTTGTTGTCCGCCACGGTTGAGCGGTAGAACGCGGTCTCGAAATGGGCCTGGGTGTGGGCGCAGCCGAGGAAGTGATTGCCGGGCCCGACTTCGCGGATGGCGTCCATGGCCTGGCCGTCTTCCGAGGTATCGTACCCCTTGAGCAGGACCTCCATCATGCCGAGCTGGTCGATGTCCATGACGAACTTTTCGTAGGACGACACCAAGCCCCCCTCCAGCCAACCGGCGCCGTGCAGCACGAAATTGACGCCGCAGAGCGCGGCCGGCCACAACGACTGGGCGCTTTCGTAAGCCGCTTGCGAATCCGGAATCTTGGCGGCGCAGAGCGATCCACCCGAGCGGAACGGCAACTTGAGACGGCGCGCCAGTTGAGCAGCAGCCGATAGCACCAACGTCGGTTCCGGCGTGCCGAAGGTCGGGGCCCCCGATTGCATGGACAGCGAACTCGAAAAGAGACCGAAGACGACGGGCGCGCCCGGTCGAATGATTTGCGTCAGCGCAACACCCGCCATCGCCTCGGCCAGGGCCTGTGTCACCGTACCAATCGGCGTCACCGGCCCCATAGCACCGGCCATGATGAACGGCGTGATGATCACTGCTTGGTTGGCCCGCGCGTAAGTCTTGAGAGCGCCCAGCATGGTGGCGTCGTAGACCATGGGTGAGTTGACATTGATGAGGCTGGTGCAAACCGTATTGTCGGCGACGAAGTCTTTGCTGAACAGGATTTCGCACATGGAAACCGTGTCGGCGGCGCGGTCCGGATGGGTGACCGAGCCCATGAACGGCTTGTCCGAATATTTCATGTGCGAATAGATCATGTCGTAATGGCGCTTGTTGACCGGCAGGTCGACCGGTTCGCAGACTGTACCGCCCGAATGGTGGATGGCCGGGGCCATGTAGGCGAGCTTCACGAAATTGCGGAAACCCTCGATGGTGCCGTAGCGCCGCCCGCCGTCACCGCTGCGCACGAAGGGCGGGCCGTAGACCGGTGCGAAAACCGTATTGTTGCCGCCGATGACCACGTTGCGGGCCGGATTGCGGGCGTGCTGCACGTATTCCGACGGCGCGGTCGCGATCAATTGGCGCAACATGCCCTTGGGAAAACGGACGCGAACCCCATCGATGTCGGCGCCTGCCGCTCGCCAAAGACCGAGCACCTCATCGTCGTCACGAAACTCGATCCCGATTTCCTGCAAAACGGTCTCGGCATTGGCTTCGATAATTTCGATGGCCTCGTTGCTGCACAGTTCCGTCAACGGAACTTTGCGGACAATATAGGGTTGGCTGACGGCGGCGGTCTGTTCACGCGCCGCACGCCGGGCGTCGCGCCCCCGCCGTGCTGAACGGGCTGGCTGAGCAGTCATCGAACTCCCCCTGCAAAAGAAACCTTCCGCGCAGTCTATTCGCCCTCAACGACGTGACTGATCTTGTTCCGCCATTTTGTGGTCAAAGGGCGTCGCATGCGGATTGAAATCGTTCGCAAAAAGACTTTCCATGGTCCCTAGTGAGCGATGGCGAATTCGGAACAGTCGGCGTCGGCAATCGGTAAGCCGCGAGTAGTCCAATGAGGCAAGAGAACGTTTGAGATTTTCCCCGGTTTGCCCAGATCGTTGGCTCCCGAGAGCCCCGGTCGAGAGGCGCCGGATGGAGACTGGGAGGAAACCAAGATGAAAACCCATGCGCGCGTGGTCGTCATCGGCGGCGGTGTCGTCGGTGTCAGCACCCTTTATCACTTGGCCAAAAAGGGCTGGACCGATGTCGTTCTCGTTGAACGCAAGGAATTGACCTCGGGATCGACTTGGCACGCGGCGGGTCTGCTGCCGCTCTTTAACATGAGCTACAGCGTCGGCCAGGTACATAAATACTCGGTGGCGCTCTACAAGAGCCTCGAGGAGGAAACCGGTCAGGACGTCGGCCTCAAAACGGTGAGCAATATCCGACTCGCCATGAACCAGGACCGCATGGACGAGTATCATCAATATGCGGGTGTCGCTCAAACCATCGGCGTCGACGTTCGGTTCCTGACACCCGAAGAGGTCAAGGAGATTTGGCCGCTGTGTAACATAGACGGCATCGTCGGCGCCATCCAGCACCCCGAGGACGGCTATATTCAACCCGCTGACCTGACCCAGGCGATGGCCACCGGGGCGCGCAATCTAGGCGCCGAGATTTACCGGAACACCTGCGTCACCGGCATCGAACAACAGGCCGGCGGCGAATGGACCGTGAAGACGGACAAGGGAGATATCACCTGCGAACACGTGGTTTCGGCGTCGGGCAACTTCGCCCGCCAGACCGGCGCCATGGTCGGCCTCGACGTCCCGGTGATCCCGGTCCAGCATCAGTTCATCGTCACCGAACCACACCCGGACATCGTCGCCCGGCACGAACAGGGATTGCCGGAGATGGGCGTGCTACGCGAATCCGACGGATCCTGGTACCTGCGCGAGGAGCGCGGCGGCCTCATCCTCGGTCCCTACGAAAAGGGCGCGCCCTGTTGTTATGTCGACGGCCCCAGCGAGGATTGCGAATACGAGCTCTTCCAGGAAGACCTGGAGCGCCTGGAGCCGCACATCGAGGCGGCCATTAACCGGGTGCCCGCCTTTGGCGAGGTCGGCGTCAAGGAGGTCTACAACGGCGCCATCTGCTACACGCCTGACGGCAACCCGATCATCGGCCCGGCCTGGGACCTCAAGAACTTCTGGCTCAACGAAGGGCACAGTTTCGGCATCACGGCGGCCGGCGGTGCCGGCTGGCAACTCGCCGAATGGATCGTCGACGGTGAACCGACCGTCGACATGCTCGGTGTCGAGCCGAGGCGTTTCGGTGACTACGCCACCAAGTCCTACCTCCGGGTCAAGAACGAGGAGGCCTACCGCAACGTCTTTACCATCCACTACCCGGACGAGGAGCGCGAGGACGCGCGGCCGTTGCGAACGGCGCCCTGTTATGACCGCCTGAAGGCGCTCGGCGCCGTCTTCGGTCAGAAGTTCGGCTGGGAACGGGCCAACTGGTTCGCCCCCGAAGGCGTTGAGGCAACGGACGATTGGTCCTTCCGCCGCTCCAAGTGGTTTGAGCATGCGGCAAACGAAGCCCGCAACGTCGGCGAGAACGTCGGTCTCCTCGACATGACGACCTTTGCCAAATGCCGCATCTCCGGTCCCGGTGCCGAGGCCTTCCTCGACAATCTGGTTGCCAACAAGCTGCCAAAGAAGATCGGCCGCGTCGGATTGTGCCATGCCCTCAACACACGGGGCGGCGTCCATTCCGAATTCACCATTATCCGCGAGGCCGAGGACTCCTACTACCTGGTCTCCGCCGGCGCCCTGCAGCGGCTCGATCACGACTGGATCAAGAAGCACATGCCCGATGACCGTTCGGTCAACTTCGAGAACATCACCAACCAGTTGGGCGTCCTCGTCGTCGCCGGTCCGAAGGCGCGCGAATTAATGCAGAAGGTATCGAGTGCGGATTTTTCCAACCCAGCCTTCCCGTGGCTGTCGTCGCAACAGATTGACGTCGGCCTGGCACCGACCCTGGCGGCGCGCGTCAATTACGTTGGCGAACTGGGTTGGGAGCTCCATCACCCCATCGAATACCAGAACCACATTTTCGATGCGCTGATGGCGGCTGGACAGGATCTGGGCCTCAAACCATTCGGCATCCGCGCCATGGACATGCTCCGCATCGAGAAGTCCTACCGCATGGTCGGAACCGAGATGTCCATCGAATATGCGGCCTATGAGTCCGGCCTCGATCGGTTCGTTCATCCGAACAAGGGCGATTTCATCGGCCGCGACGCTCTGGTTGAATGGCAACAGAAAGGCTTTGCCAACGCCTTCGTCACCTTGGAGGTGCACGACGTCACTGACGCCGACGTGCTCGGTAACAACCCGATTTACCGGGACGGCGCCGTCGTTGGCCGGGCAACGTCCGGCAACTACGGGCCGCGCCTCGACAGGTCGATCGCCCTGGCCATGGTCGGGCCGGACCATGCGGAAGTGGGCACGGGTCTCGAGATCGACATTCTCGGCACCATGCATCGCTGTACGGTGGTCGAGGAAAGCCCTTACGATCCGGAGAACGAACGTCTGCGCGCCTAATCTCGATACGGATTTAAGGCCGTCTCGGCCTTGATCGGGCTCAAATTGTGCCCTCCGGACACGGAATGTCGCACTGCACACAATTGGTGTCCGCCCTTGAACAGCCAGGGGGCCGTTTTGAATTTACCTGGAAATTCGGATGCCGTTGGTTTTCCAACGGTTTCGGGGGAAATCCGCTCGCGATTCGAGCGCTATGGAGGATGGCCATGAGTGAAGACCAGGAAGACGACATCGTCCTTGCTGAATTGAACGACGAAGAGCTCGTCGAGCAGATGCATGACGACCTCTATGACGGCCTGGCCGACGAGATCGTCGAAGGCACGCAAATCCTCCTTGATCGCGGCTGGACGCCCTACAAGGTCCTGACCGAAGCCCTAGTCGAAGGCATGCGCATCGTCGGCATCGATTTCCGCGACGGCATCCTGTTCGTGCCGGAAGTGCTGATGGCGGCAAACGCCATGAAGGCCGGCATGGGCATCCTCCGGCCCTTACTCGCCGAGACCGGTGCGCCGAAGATGGGCAAGATGGTCATTGGCACCGTCAAGGGCGACATCCACGACATTGGCAAGAACCTGGTCGGCATGATGATGGAAGGTGCCGGTTTCGAAGTCGTCGACATCGGCATCAACAACTCCGTTGAGGAGTACCTGTCCGCTCTCGAGGAACATCAGCCGGACATCCTCGGCATGTCGGCCCTGCTGACGACGACCATGCCCTACATGAAAGTGGTCATCGACACGCTGCAGGAAAAAGGCATACGCAGCGACTATGTTGTTCTGGTCGGGGGCGCGCCCTTGAACGAGGCCTTTGCCGAAAGCATCGGTGCCGACGCCTATTGCCGCGACGCTGCCGTCGCCGTCGAAACCGCCAAGGAGTTCATGGCCCACCGCCAAGGTACAATGGCGGCTTCCATGGCCTCCTGAAGCGCGGGCCCAGAAATTGGAGGGCGGTCATGGCCGTCCCGAAACCCACCTTGTTGATCGCCTGTGGCGCGCTGGCACGCGAGGTCAAACACCTGATCGAAACCAATGATTGGCATGGTTTCGAACTGACCTGTCTGCCGGCCGATCTGCACAACCGCCCGGACCGTATTCCCGACGCCTTGCGCGGCAAGATACAGGACGCCCGCAATACGGGGCGCTACGGCAATATACTCGCACTTTACGGTGATTGCGGATCCGGCGGTCTGCTGGATGCCATGCTCGCTGAGGAAGGCGTTGAGCGAATACCCGGCGCCCATTGTTACGAGTTCTTTACCGGCAGCGACGCGTTCGCCTCGCTGGTCGACGAAGAGATCGGCAGCTTCTACCTGACCGACTACCTGGTCCGCTTTTTCGATCGATTGATCATCAAGGGTCTGGGAATCGACCGTCATCCGGAACTGCTCGAGGCCTATTTCGGCAACTACAAACGGATCGTCTATCTCGCCCAAACCGAGGACCCGGAGCTCGAGAGGATGGCCCAGGCGGCAGCGGACGAGCTGGATCTGGCCTTGGTCGTTCGAAAGGTCGGATACGGGGAACTGGCCACTTTCATGAGACACCGCGCGGAGGACGCCGACCATGGCGAACCTGACAATCGTCTACTGGCGTGACATCCCGGCCCAGGTGATCGTCAAAGCCGGCCGCAAGTCGGCCAAGCGCCAATTGTCCGATCGCTTCCAGGAGGCCATCGACCGGGCCGCCATGCGCGACAAGTCTCACGGCACGGATGCCTATCTGGAAGCCTGGCGCCGGGGCGAGCCTGGACCGTGCGGAGAAGACCTTGAGACCGAGGCCGAAGCTGCCGCGATGCGTCTTGAAACGGACTACGACGAGGCCACCGTCGAACGCCTCGTCCAAAACGGAGGCCGCGCTGATGGTCTTCCGGCCTAAGAAAACGCCAACCGCCTACAAACCGGCCGGCGTCAGCCCGGTCCGGCGCATCGGCGCCAAGTACACGGTGCGCCTTTGGGCCGTGCGCAACGCGCGGCTGTTCGAGTGGCTCTATGCGACCTTCGCCAATGCCCTTCTCAGTCTTCATTGGCTCTGGAATTTCCTCGGGTACAACCGGGTCGAAAGGCCTATCAAGTTCGTGGAAGCGAACGTTAAGGGTTTCCTGTTCGATTGCCGCATGTGCGGGAACTGCGTGCTCTCCGATACCGGTATGTCGTGCCCGATGAATTGCCCTAAGGGCCTGCGGAACGGGCCCTGCGGCGGAGTACGGGCCAACGGCAACTGCGAGGTCGAGCCGGATATGCCCTGTGTCTGGGTACAGGCGTGGGACGGTGACCAACGCATGCGTGCAAGCCACAACATCATGCGGGTACAGAAACCGGTCGAGCAGAACCTGCGCGGCATTTCGGCCTGGCTCCGGGTCACGGCCCGGCGTGCCGCCGAAAAGCAAAAGGCAGCGGGATAGGCGGATGTACGAAGAGCCGGACGAGAACCCCTACGATCCCGAGGAACAGCTGACGCAGCTGCCAGGCCATTCCTCGCGCGGCCGCCTCGAACGCGTTCTCAGGCGGGGCGAGTTCGCCGTCACGGCGGAACTGAACCCACCCGATTCGGCCGATCCCAATGAGGTCTTCGAACGAGGTGCCATCTTCGATGGATGGGTCGACGGCATCAACGCCACCGACGGGTCGGGCGCCAACTGCCACATGTCGAGCGTCGGCATTTGCGCACTCCTCACCCGCGTCGGCTACGCGCCGATCATGCAGATCAGTTGCCGCGACCGTAACCGCATCGCCATACAGGGCGACGTCCTCGGCGCTGCCGCCATGGGCGTCAACAACGTGCTCTGCCTGACCGGCGACGGCGTACAGGCCGGCGACCAGCCGGGCGCGAAGGCGGTGTTCGATTTCGACTGCATGTCGCTCCTGGAAACGATCCGCAATATGCGCAACGAAGGGCGCTTCCTGTCCGGCCGAAAAATCTCCTCGCCGCCGCAACTGTTCCTGGGTGCGGCGATCAACCCCTTCGCGCCGCCCTACGACTTCCGGCCTTTGCGGCTCAAGAAAAAGATCGAGGCCGGGGCCCAGTTCGTACAGAGTCAATATTGTTTTGATGTGCCGATGCTTGAGGAATACATGAAGCGGGTCACCGACATGGGGCTACACGAACAGTGTTTTATCCTGGTCGGCACCGGCCCCCTGGCATCGGCCAAGGCGGCCCGGTGGATCCGCACCAACGTGCCGGGCATTCACATCCCAGATCACATTATCGAACGCCTCGAGGGCGCCGAGAACCAGAAGCGCGAAGGCAAGAACCTCTGCGTCGAGATCATGCAGCAGGTCAAGGAGATCCCCGGTGTCGCCGGCGTCCATGTGATGGCTTATCGCCAGGAGGAACTGGTCGCTGACATCGTCCACGAATCAGGAGTCCTCGCCGGGCGCCGGCCGTGGCGCCGGGAACCGGATCTCGGCGACGGCGCCGTCATCGAGGCCGCCGAGAGGAAAGCGGAAGTCCTTGCTGCCGCCCAGGAAAAGGCAACCGTCGCAAACGAAATTGCGGGTCCGGCCTAAACACCGTAAAGCACTTGTACGAAGCCCTGCGATCGGGGCCCGAGAAGGAGACCAACGACCATGATCAGAACCGTTGTCAGTTCGGCCACCAAGGAGGTGGCGATCGGTTTCGACGAGCCCTTCGTCATCATCGGCGAACGCATCAACCCGACCGGGCGCAAGCTGCTCGCCGCCGAAATGGCAGAAGGCGACTACAGCCGGGTCGAATCCGATGCCATCGCCCAGGTTCAGGCGGGCGCTCATATGCTCGACGTCAATGCCGGCATTCCGCTTGCCGACGAGCCGAAGATACTCGCCGATTGCATTCAGTTGGTTCAAGGATTGACGGACGTGCCGTTGTCGATCGACTCCTCGATCGTCGCCGCTCTCGAATCAGGTCTTTCCGTCTACCAGGGCAAGGCCCTGGTCAATTCGGTTACCGGCGAGGAAGAACGGCTGGAAACCGTTTTGCCGCTGGTCAAGAAACACGGCGCCGCCGTGGTCGCCATCTCCAACGACGAGACAGGCATTTCGGAGGACCCGGACGTGCGTTTCGAGGTCGCCAAAAAGATCGTCGAGAGGGCCGCGGATTACGGGATTCCCCGTGAGGACGTGGTCGTCGACCCGTTGGTCATGCCGGTCGGTGCTATCAACGACTCTGGGCGCCAGGTCCTGCACATCCTGCGTCGGCTGCGCGAGGAACTGAAGGTCAATTCCACCTGCGGTGCGTCGAACTTCAGTTTCGGCCTGCCCAACCGCCACGGCATGAACGCGTCGTTCCTCGGCATGGCGATCGGCGCCGGCATGACGTCGGCGATCACCAACCCGCTTCACGAGCCGGAGATGGCGGCGGTCATGGGTGCCAACGTGGTCATGGGTCATGACCCGAATTGCGCAAGGTGGATCGCCAAGTTCCGCGAGCCATCGCCCGAGGGCGAAGCCGGGAGCCGGCGCGAGGGCCGGCGCCGGCGGCGCCGGGCGACAGCTTGAGATCGGGAGAGCGGTTTGCCCGACGACGCCTTGATCGTATTCCTGCCGTCCGGGAAACGCGGCCGTTTCCCGGTCGGGACCAATTTGCTTGAATGCGCACGGCGCTTGGGTGTCGACCTCGATTCGGTGTGCGGCGGGCGCGGCATCTGCGGGCGCTGCCAACTCAACATTGGCGACGGTGAATACGCCAAGTTCGGCATCACCAGCCGAACCGAAAATTTGTCGCCCTTTTCGGAGCCGGAAGGCAAGTATCGAGAGCGTCGTGGTCTTATCGACGGGCGTCGACTTGGCTGCCATACTCTGCTCGAGGGCGATATCGTCATCGACGTGCCGCCCGAGAGCCAGGTCCACAAGCCGGTCGTCCGCAAACGGGCCGAAGTGCGCGCCATTGAGCTCGATCCGGCCATCCGTCTGCATTTCGTCGAGGTCGAGGAACCGGATATGCATCGTCCGGAAGGCGACCTGGAACGCTTGCGCAAGGCCCTGGAGGACCAGTGGGGCCTATCCGACCTCGACGAGATTGACATCCGCGCCCTGCATCGCCTCCAGAAGTCGCTCAGAGACGGCGCTTGGAAGGTCACCGTGGCCGTCCATCGGGAAAAGCGCATCACCGCGATCTGGCCCGGCTTCCACGACAAGGCCTACGGCCTAGCCTTCGACGTCGGAACGACGACGGTCGCCGCTCATCTTTGCGATCTGGCGAGCGGCGAGGTGCTGACTTCTGACGGTGTCATGAACCCGCAGATCCGCTTCGGCGAGGACCTGATGAGCCGCGTCAGCTACGTGATGATGAATCCAGGCGCCGAAACGGAATTGACGCGGACAATCCGTGACGGCGTCAACGGATTGATCCGCAAGGTCCGTGAAGATGCCGGCGTCGCCGCCGAGGATATCCTCAACGCCACCTTTGTCGGCAATCCCGTCATGCATCATCTGCTGCTCGGCATCGACCCCACGGAACTGGGAGGTGCGCCCTTTGCGCTGGCCACCAACACGGGCATGACGCTCTGGGCTTCGGAACTCGACATCACCGAGACCAGCCCCGACGCCCGGGTCTACGTTCTGCCCTGTATTGCGGGGCACGTCGGTGCCGACACGGCAGGCGTTCTCCTCTCCGAAGGACCGCATCTGATGGACGAGATCAGCTTGATCGTCGACGTCGGTACGAATGCCGAGATTATCCTCGGCAACAAGGACCGCCTGCTCGCCGCCTCGTCACCGACCGGCCCGGCCTTTGAGGGGGCGCAGATTTCCTGCGGACAGCGGGCCGCCCCCGGCGCCATCGAGCGGGTGCGGATCAATCCCGAAACCCTGGAGCCGCGCTTCCAGGTCATTGGCTGTGATCTGTGGTCCGGCGAAGAGGGTTTTGCCGATGCGGTCGCCGGTACAGGGGTTACCGGAATATGCGGCTCTGGCATCATCGAGGTTCTTGCCGAAATGTTCCTTCACGGCCTGCTCACCGAGGACGGCGTTATCGACGGATCGGCGGCGGAACGGACGGATCGCATCCTACCGGAAGGCCGGACGTTCCGTTACCTCCTGAATGAGGGCGAGGTCGAGATCGCGATTACGCAGAACGACGTCCGTGCCATTCAGTTGGCCAAGGCCGCACTCTATGCCGGTGCCCGGCTGTTAATGGACAAGCTCGGAATTTCGAAGGTCGACCGCATCGTTCTCGCCGGTGCCTTCGGCACCCACATCGACACCAAATACGCCATGGTGTTGGGCATGATTCCCGATTGTGATCTGGCGATGGTATCGTCAGCTGGCAACGCCGCCGGTACGGGCGCGCGCATTTCGCTTCTCAACCAGACGGCCCGCGACGAGATCGAGGCATTGGTGCAACGCATCGAGAAGATCGAGACGGCCGTCGAGCCGCGGTTCCAGGAGCATTTCGTTGAGGCCATGGCGTTACCGCACAAGACGGCAACCTTTCCACATCTCTCCGGCACCGTACGCCTGCCGGCGCCGTCACCGACGACGAGCGTCGTTCCCACGGACGGGCGGCGACGCAGGCGGCGCAAGAGGACGGCTTGATCGAAACTCGACACGGCCCGTGCATTCGCCCCGGCCTGTCCCCCTGTTGAACGGACCACGGACAGGCCGCCTCGCAACGCCCCCCCCGCACCCGCACCAACCCATGACCGACTGGAACCGAAAAACCTGGCAACTGGCCCCTCCGATTATGCTGGCCAACGTATCGCTGCCGTTGTTGGGCGCGGTCGACACGGCCGTGGTCGGCCACCTTCCGGACCCCCGCCACATCGGCGCCGTCGCCGTTTCGTCACTTGTCTTCAGTCTCGTCTACGCCGGGCTTAATTTCCTGCGCATGGGCACGACCGGACTGACGGCCCAGTCCCAGGGCGCCGGAACACCGGGTGAGACGCGCGCCTGGCTGGCCGCGCCGGTATCCTGTCGGTCGTGCTGGGCATTGTGCTGATCGTCTTCCAGCTGCCGATTTCCTGGCTTGCGTTCTCCATTATCGCGCCGAGCGACCAGGTGCAACCGCTCGCCGCCGAGTATTTCTCCATCCGGATCTGGGGGGCACCGGCGGCGCTCCTCAATTTCGCCGTGCTCGGATGGTTTTTCGGACTGCAGAAGATGCGCGCGGCGCTGCTCGTGCAGATCGCCATGAACGGCGTCAATATTATCCTCGATCTTTGGTTCGTCCTCGGCCTCGGCTGGGGTGTCGCCGGTGTCGCCTGGGCTACTCTGATCTCTGAGGTCGGTGCTGCTGGATTGGCTGTTTACCTAGCCGCCCGCTATGCCCGTGCCATTAGTGGTCGCTGGTCATGGGGCTCCGCCTTCAATCGTTTGGCCTACGCTCTCGATGCCTTCGCCAATGCTGCCGAGGTCCTTGTCGGTCAAGCCTATGGCGAGCGCAACCGCTCCCGGTTGCGGGCCGCCTTTTTGGCCACCGGCCGTTGGGCCGTTCTTTTTTCCATCGTCTTCAGTCTGTTCTTTCTGGGTGCCGGCGGCTGGATCATCGATCTCCTGAAGTTATGTCCAGAATCTTCTGCAATTAGGTTGACCATGTAGCCGAGTGTTCTCCCGGGCATGGTCGGTGCGTAGGCTTCATGTATCGCAGCGCCGACCATGCCCAGCCGCCGTCAGGCGGCTTTCTT
>Ga0209781_1000182_pt1 | contig 15084 bp, 9 predicted proteins | sample WorMetHERISLAND1_3_FD_187386 | JGI IMG/M metagenome (GOLD analysis project Ga0209781, IMG submission 187386) | Marine gutless worms symbiont microbial communities from Max Planck institute for Marine Microbiology, Germany - Olavius albidus HERON... | ecosystem: Host-associated > Annelida >...
GAACGGTTGCCCCGTCCTCGACGCCCCGGTTGATGTCATAGACATCGATGTACTCACCAAAGACTGCCGGGGTGTTCACGTCCTCTTTCTCAATCGGCGTTCCCGTGAAGCCGATGAAAGAGGCATTAGGAAGCGCATCGCGCAGATATTTGGCAAAGCCGTAGGAAATCTCACCGGTCTTCTGCTCGATTCTAGCCTTGAAGCCGTACTGGCTCCGGTGTGCTTCATCGGCGACGACAACCACGTTCCGGCGGTCCGTCAAGACGGGATAATCGCTCTCCCCCTTGGCCGGGGAAAACTTCTGGATGGTCGTAAAGATGACCCCGCCGGATGGCCGGTTCAGAACCCTTTGCAGGTCCTCGCGGCTCTTGGCCTGCTGCGGGGTCTGCCGGATGAGTTCCCAGCACATGCCGAAGGTACCGAAAAGCTGATTGTCCAGGTCATTGCGGTCGGTGATGACCACCAGGGTTGGGTTCTCCATGCCCGGATGGGCCACAATCCGCCCGGCATAGAAGGCCATAAGCAGGCTCTTGCCGGACCCCTGGGTATGCCAGATAACGCCAATCCGCCGGTCGCCCTCGGGGTGTACAGTGGCGAGCGTGCTCTCGACCGCTTGGCGCACGGCGTGGAACTGGTGATACCCGGCCACGATCTTGACCAGGCCGGAGCCAATATCCTCGAACACGGTGAACTCCCGGATCAGGGCCAGGAACCGGGACTTCTCGAACACGCCCTCGATGACGGTACCGAGCTCCGGTTCGCCCTTCGGCGCGACGGCGGACCCGTCCACGGTGCGCCAGGGCATGAACCGCTCGAAGAGAGCGGTCAGGGAGCCTAAGCGCGCCTGCAGTCCGTCCGAGATTACAAGTGCCGCGTTCGTGCGGAACAGGGACGGTATCTGGTTCTTGTAGGTCTGAAGCTGCTTGAAAGCCCCCTCGAGGGTGGCGTTCTCGTCGCCGGGGTTCTTCAACTCGACCACGGCCAAGGGAAGCCCGTTGACGAATAGCACCACGTCGGGGCGGCGGTTCCTCTGCCCCTCGATGACGGTGTACTGGTTCACGGCCAGCCAATCGTTGGCATCCACGTCCGCGAAGTCGATCAGGCGCACATGATCGCCCTTTAGGACCCCGTCCTCGCCATAGAACTCGACCGGCACGCCCTCGACCATGAAGCGGTGGAGTCGCCGATTTTCCTCGACCGGGTCGGGATACTCTACCTGTTCGATCTTGCGCGCCGCATCCTCGCGCACTTCCCTGGGCAGGCCTGGGTTCAGGCGTTCGATGGCCTGCGCGAGCCGCCCCGATAAGGTCACGTCACTGTAGCTGGCGCGTTCCGGCGCCTTGCTGTCCGGCGCGATGTCCTGACCGTTCTGAATTGAGTAGCCGAGACCAGCCAGCCAATCGAGCGCAGCGTCTTCAATGCCGCTTTCGGTGAAACCAGCCATCAGGTGACCTCTCTGCCTGACCCCAAGACGAACCTCGCCTGTTCACGGCGGAGCATCTCAAAAGGGTTCACACAGTGGATGCTGAAATTATCACAGGCATTTGGAATCTTGATTTTTTGAGTGGTATTGGCATGCACTTCATGCGTGACAACAGTGCAATTGTGAGCGAGCGCATGCGCGACAAGCCAGCAGTCGGCGGCCTGTAGAAAGGTTACGACGGCGCCTGGCTGGTATCCATTGACGCTCACCCAATCGCTGACGGTGCGAAGCTTGGATACTACTGCGTCATCCGGCGTCAGAAAGAAGCCGTCGCCACGTGCCTCGGCCCAACCCGTGAGATCGTCTTCTCCCTTATTAAGCTCTTCAGAAACTCTCTTAATGCTCGCAGCTTTTCCTGCAAGGTTTTTCTCGATTTGTGTCAAGGAGATAACCAGTCACTTGATCACCCCGACGTTGCGCCCGAGCTTGTTGAAAGTCTCGGTACTGGAGACGCCAAGCATCCGAAAAGCGTCTCGATAAAGCGTTTTCCCTTCAAGCGTACTCACGACAAGCGCATAGGCAAACCGGTGGCCCACACGTGTTAGTGTCGTGCGGAAGAAGTCGCCGCCGCTGCCTTTTGGGGCGAGAGCCTGTAGATGTTCAATCTCTTGCGCCCAGGTAGTGTCAAAGCGCTCACGAGTAAGCCAGTCCACATCGAGTAGACGCCGCAGAATGACCAGCGTGCTGACCTTGAAGGTCCGCGCTAATCGGGACAGAGCATCTGAGAGCGGTTCGTCCTCTCGCAGATCGGAGCGCAATACGGCCAACGGTACGAGAAGCTCTGCCGCAACAGCGTTGCACCAAGCCTCCTCGTGTCGGAAGCCCTGCTCCGGTACCGCCCCGAGGTTCGACAGGGCGGATGCTCCCAGCCAGATATGCGCGAGCTCATGAGCAAGCGTGAACATCTGTGCCGCCTTGGTGTCCGCGCCGTTGACGAAGATCAGCGGTGCAAAGGGATCGGACAGTGCAAAGCCGCGAAACTCACTAGGATCAAGGAGGCGGTGGGGGTTGCTCATCACAATCCCGCTCACCATGACGAGGACACCAGCCTTGTCGGCGTGTTGGATGAAGAGCTTTAGAGCGTCGGTCCAGGTCTTGCAGTCCCGGCGGGCTTCAAGATCGAAACCGAGTGTCTTGCTCATCTCCCTCGCGACGGTTTCAGGGGGCATCTCAACCGTGGCGCTACCAACGAAGTCTAGCTTTGGCTGGCTGGAGGCCCGGGTGAAATCCTGGTACCAGCTCTGCCGCTCCTGGCAGATGTAGATCATGTCTAGGAGGTTTGGGCTTGGGCGTGTAACGGGCTGCCCGGCCAAGGTTCGGAAGTCGGGAATGGGGATGGGTTCCTCGGGGGGCTGGGAGAGGAACAAATAACCGACTGGAACATGAACGGCGTGTGCGAACGCCTCCAACTGCTTTAGGGTCGGCTGCGTCTTGCCACTCTCCCATTCAGGCAGTTTCTTGAACTTCGCCGCAAGGTCCTCCTGCGCAGTCCCGGAGCGCTCCCGCGCCCAATGGAGTAGCTCAGGGTTAACGGGGACGCGCATCATGCAACAGCCTCCACAGCCTTCGCGGCCTCACGGAGACGGATTTTGCCGGACATTAGCTTTGGAAGGAGGAGGTCGCGGGTTTCCGCGAGGGTTTGAGACTCATATCCATTGGCGGCAATCTTCTGAAAGATTAGCTCCACGATAGAAGCAAATGCCTTCCATAGAGGCTTATCGGGTTGACAGAATGAGAATCTTTCAAGTGCCTCAGCTCGGGCTCGCTGACGACCTGACGTTCCAGTCATGCTTTGAATAGCATGCGTGCGAAAGCTAGTATCGCGCGCCATCAAATAAGTAAAACATGCTGGCAACGGTTCTCGGGCACGCATGACTATGTACTCCGTCGATCCCCATCCGACAGTTCCAGAAGGAAGCTGCTGAACAAAGCACGTCTTGCCATTTTCCAAACATGGTGTAATACGCGCGAATAGGGTATCCCCACTACGAAATCGAGTCCCAGATTTGTATGCTCGTGGTATTGGTGGCCCCGGTATTGCCCCATTTGTAGGGAGTGCATTCATTGCAAGGTAAGGGGCAACAACGCCTCTCGGTAGGGGCTCCTTCGGATTGAATTCCACAAGTTCGCTTAGCGAAGTCTGTTTCCAACCTACCGGCTTGTCCTCGTCGTCGAGGGCATCTGGGAAAAGGTCCCAGATTTCCGGGGCAAGGTAGGGAGGGCGACCTTCCGTCTTGGCCCGGGTGGGGCCGAAATCGAAAAACCAATCATTGAAGATCGCCCGCGTTATCGCTTCGAGCGTCTCGTTCATTCTCCGGTTTAGGTCGATCTTGTCGTCAAGCGCACCAAGAAGAGCGCCGATCTGTTGCTGAGTCTTTAAATCTGGGTATCGAACCGATGCTGAGAAAATCTGCTGTGGTGACAAGTTTGCTTGACCACCAGAGCTGGTCGCAATTGATATAAATAACTCTTGGTATGGAATTGACGACAAGAGAAAAGAAAAAAAGCGAACATCAATTTCAACTTCCTTCCTTGGTCTTAACGCACCGACACGCTGATTTATTAAGTAATTTCCTGTCCTTTTAAGAATTGCTATCTTTCCTACCCATGTCTCGGGGGACCCGTCATGTCTATTTCCAGACATTGATATAAGAAGGTCACTTTGTTTTGCAACCTTATCTCGAAGTGTTTCAAGAAAACTCGGATCGACGTAGGAGAATTCGTGCTCACTAAAGTATCCTGATTTCACATTCTTAATTTTTATGACAGGAACGCCAGAAGGAATAAAATCCCTACTCTTAAAGGCATATCCCGTAATAAGATCAAAAAGATCGCCAACTGCGCCAGCAGTCCAGTTACTCATTGACCAATATCCCCTCCAACTTTGCTTGGATCAGCGCTCCCAGTTCCTTACCCTCGGCAAACTGCTCCTCCAGCGTCTCTCTCAACGCTGCGAACCGCTCCGGGAAGGGCGTATCGTCGGCTTCCACAACCGTTGCGCCAACATATCGCCCCGGCGTTAGCACATAGCCGTGGGCCTTGATCTCTTCCAGGCTAGATGATTTGCAGAAACCCGGCACATCTTTGTAAGCTCCTGCTTCCGGTTCACCGCGCCAGGCATGGTAGGTACCGGCAATCTTTGCAATATCCTCCTCGTCGGAGAACTCCTTTCGAGTCCGGTCCACCATCTGCCCAAGCTTGCGGGCGTCGATGAACAGCACCGTGCCGCGACGGTCACGCCAGTCGCCGGGATTCTTGTTACGGGCCAAGAACCACAGGCAGGCCGGAATCTGGGTGGAGTAGAAAAGCTGCCCCGGCAGGGCGATCATGCAATCCACCACGTCGCCCTCGACCATGGCGCGGCGGATGCCGCCCTCGCCGGACTGTCTCGATGACATGGAGCCGTTGGCGAGCACCACACCTGCCATCCCGTTCGGCGTAAGGTGATGGTGGATATGTTGGAGCCAGGCATAGTTGGCATTGCCCACGGGCGGCACACCGAACTTCCAGCGCGCGTCCTCGCGCAGCCGATCACCGCCCCAATCGGAGACGTTGAAGGGCGGATTGGCGAGAATGAAGTCGGCCTTGAGGTCCTTCAACTCGTCCTTGTGGAAGCTGCCCTCGTTGTTCCAACCGATCTTGGCGTCGATGCCGCGCACTGCCAGATTCATCTTCGCAAGCCGCCAGGTCGTATAGTTGCTTTCCTGCCCGTAGATGGCGATGTCGCCGATGCGGCCACCGTGCTCTCTCACGAACTTCTCCGACTGCACGAACATGCCGCCGGAGCCGCAGCATGGGTCATAGACCCGGCCCTTGTAGGGCTCCAGCATCTCGACCAGTAACCGGACGACGGAACGGGGCGTGTAAAACTCGCCGCCGCGCTTGCCTTCGGCACCGGCAAATTGGCCAAGGAAATATTCGTAGACCCGCCCGAGGATGTCCCGGGAACGGTCGGCCTCCTCGGCCATGCCGATCCCGCTCACGAGGTCGATCAGCTCACCAAGCATGACCTTGTTGAGCGCCGGGCGAGCGTAGTCCTTCGGCAGCACGCCTCTGAGACTCCCGTTCTTGGTCTCGATCGCCGACATGGCGTCGTCGATGTCCTTGCCGATCGTAGGCTGTTTGGCCTTGGCCTGCAGGTGCGGCCAGCGGGACTTCTTGGGGACCCAGAAGACGTTTTCGGCGAGGTACTCCTCCGGGTCTTCCGCGTCGGCCAGATCCTCCTTGAGCAGCTCAGCCCGCTTCGCCTCAAAGGCATCGGAGATGTACTTGAGGAAGATCAGACCAAGCGCGACGTGCTTGTAGTCGGACGGCTCCATGTTGCCGCGCAGCTTGTCGGCCGTTGCCCAGAGATGCGCTTCGAACCCGAGGTTCGCGCCGTTGCCGTTCTGTTTCTTCGCGGGGGATCTGACCATCGGAGTGCCTCAAGTCTTCGTCGTTGCGTTTTCAAGGGCCGCACTGCGGCCTCCGGGAAAGTAGAGGCGGCGCACACCCCTCTTGATCGGGATGCTCGGATCGCGGAGGAGCGCCAAACCAAGGTGGTCCAGGAAAAATAATTGGTAGTGCTTCACATATAGTGCTCGTGTAGTTCTCCCAGCGGGGAAGTAAAAGACTCAGCAGTAAGCTCATCACTACACATGAAGCACTACCAAATAATTTTTTATATCAGTAGCAAGCATCCATGATGCTACTTCCACTCGCCAGCGTTTCTTCCGGAGCCTATAGACGTAACCAGCCACGCCACCCAGCAGACGAATCCACTGGATTATGGACTTAGTCCTCCTTTGTAGCCTTCTGACGGTTTAAGGAACAGAGTGAACCGCGCCGGTGCCAGAGTCGCCTTAACCATTACCCATCGTTCTTAGATCCGATTGTGGCCTGGTTCCGCACGATTTGCCTCGGACGCATGGGTCAAGCATCAAACCTTTCTCTCGCAAGGCCTCGCTCCCGACTCGTTCGCGCGCTCCCTCGGTTAGCTTGCCGATGTTGGTCAGGTGCTCCAACGTTGCCAGGAAGAATGCTCTGCAACATCCCATATAATCCAAGGGGTTAATGCCGAGCCCCGACGAAGAAGTGGAATATGGCACGCGATTTTTCACCCATCACCTTTTTTCAGCGCACACCCAACGCGCTATTGGGCCGCTATTTCCACCAGAAACAGGAGGTGTTGCTGGAAGTCGCCTTTGACGAATTGAAGGAAACGCGGAAATCGGCGGAATTGATCTTCGAGGCATTCACCGCACTCCCTGACGAGAAAAAGGCGGAGATCGAAGCGGAATTCCAGGACATCGAATCCATGGCCCACCAGGCCGGGGTGACGGCGCTGATCGACGAGGCGACGGACTTTCACAAGAATGCCGATTTCCCGGAAGCCATCAATCGACAGGACAGTTTTCACGGCAAGGTGATGTGGACCTTCCTGGAGCACCGGGAATACTGGGCCGGAGCCACCGCGAACCTCTACGCGGAAAACATCCCCGATACCTCCTGGAAAAAACGCAACGATCTACCCCATTTGCCGCCCCATGTGGAGCCGGAAGATATCGCGCGGCTGGAGGATACGCTGAGCCATTATTTCCGCGAAAAGGAAGGCCGTGGCTGTCATTGCCGGGTGGATGTGTACCGCAAGGGTAAGAAGGAGAACTTCTTTGCCCAGCTTTCCGATTTCGGGCAGGCAGACCAGGAATGGGAAGACAGCCGGGTGAATCCCCGCGCGCGGATTCCCTCATTCGAGATCATATTCGTTTACACCCAGTCCGAAGGCGCGCTGGATATCCACGCACCGGGCAACACCAAGTACGTGGAAGACCTCCAACAGATATTTGCCGCCAGCATCCTCGAACTGAGTGAACTGGACGACGATCAGAAAGACAATCAGATTTACCGGCTGGACCGGATGGGCAATCGGGCATTCGATTTCCAGAAACCTGAACATTCCGGCATTCAGTCTGCCGTGATCAAACGCCTACGCCTGTCACTGATCGGAAAGGGCAAACGCAAGGTCACCGTGGAGGCGGATCCCGCCCACAACCCGAAGGCCGTTTATGACCTGATCGACACGCTTAATCCGCCACCCTTTCATGTCATCCAGGCGGAGATCAAGGTCATTTTCTTTGCGCCGCTGCCAGGAACCCGTCGCAAGACCCGCACATTCCGAATCAGCTATCCGAACTGGTGCAACCTGCGCCATGGGGGGCGCGATGAAATCATCCGCAACATGCTGACGGCATCCGGGATCGAACTGGTGGAACAGGAATCCACCAAGGAAGATGGCGCCGCATGACGCTGGAGGATGCTGTCCAGGAGTTGTTGCAGTGCCTTGGCGACGATGGCGATTCCACAATTTCTTGGGAGCAGGTTCGCCACTGGCCAAAGGGGGCGGTTGGCACCTTCTGGAATGCTGGTTGGCTGAACCCAGGCGACCTTGCCGAAACCGTTGAATGCCCCGGCTGTGAGGAAAATTGTCCAATGCCGGTCGAGGTGCATCCCGCCGATGACGGACAAGCCATTCGCGCCTTCGTCGCTTGCGAGGACCGCAACGTGGGCAGGGTGAAGATTCCACCCGCCCGATTACAGCAGTGGCATTTGACCCAGGGGAGGCTTGCCCGATGGATAGCCAACGCCCTTGCTCTTCGATTCAGCGGCAAACGATTGGACGGGGGAAACCTACTGGAACTGGGACTGGTCAGCGGTGAAAAGCGTGCCCGGATGCTTTGCCTGCAAACGGCTGGCGAACTGGCGCTGGTGGCCGGTTCAGGCCGTATTCCCCTGATAGATGCCATCCAGTTCAAAGAGGGAAACTTGGCCCTCGATGCCAACCTGATCCATCAATTGGTGGATAGCTCCACCACCGGCGACGCCCGCTATACCCCCAGCACGGCACGACGGGAAGCACGGAAGCTGGATACCACAGCCATGCACGAACAATGGCGGAAAGCGTATCGGGCGCTGAAAAAGAAGCGACCGAATAGGTCCGATGTCTGGTACTCGCAGCAGATTGCCAAGATGGAATGCGCTAATAGCAAGCAAATGGAATGCGCTAATAGCAAGCAACCAGAAACTATCCGAAAGCAGATGAAAAAGTAAAAAAAAGTTGGGCGGAATTTTTTCGCCCAATGTACCCGCCCGTAACCCGCTGATTAACCGTACATCTGTCACGCTCCTGCATACACGAGCATATCGCCCCGAAATCACGCGGTAGATTCCAAGCTGCTGTTTTACTTCGACCTTCCCGCAGGCTCATTGGGTATTGCGGGGCGTTTTATCGCCCAAATCGCCCATCTACCTTGCTGCTCGATCATTCCCAAATCGTTTAGCGAGGTTTGAAGATGGCACACAGCATACTGCGGCTTCCCACCGTCCAAGCCCGCACTGGGCTTTCCCGCAGCACGATCTATCTGCGTATTTCCGAGGGTCGTTTTCCGAAACCCGTATCGCTTGGCGGCCGTTCCGTCGGGTGGGTCGAGGCGGAAATCAATGCCTGGCTGAACCGGCAAATCGAGCACAGTCGTCAGGCCGCTCGTGAGGGGAGGGACACCCGATGAATAACGCCCTCTCCCAATTTAAGGATGCGATCCGGGACGCTGGCATGGAACCGCCGGAGACCATCGAGCCTGGCACGTTTCACCGCTTCCCCGGTGCGGGTAAATCCGACAACAGTACCGCCGGTTGGTGCCTGCTGTTCAAGGACGGGCTGGGCGGCTGTTTCGGGGACTTCTCTTCCGACCTCTACAAAACTTGGCAGGCGAAGCGGGAAAAACCGCTTTCTCGGTCCGAACAGGAGGCATTCTGGCGTCAGGTCGAAAAGGCCCGGAAACACGCCGAAGAGAAACGCCAACAGGAGCACGCCGAGGCAGCTGCAAAGGCCGCGGCGACCTGGAAGGAAGCCGACCCGGTGAACGACGATCATCCCTATCTTGTCCGCAAGAAGATCAAGGCCAACGGGGCGCGGTTGCATCAAGGAAAGCTGGTGATCCCGGTGTGTTCGGGCAACGAGATTCACTCCCTGCAATTCATCGCTGAAGATGGCAGCAAGCGGTTCGGCGCAACTATCCACCAGGCAACGGGCTACCTGGTCGCGGTTGCTTTCAATGCGGGCAATCTGGAGCCGGTGGCCAAGGCCCTGCGTCAAAAGCTGCCTGACCTTCCCTTGATCATCTGCGCCGACGATGACGCGGGCACCGAAGGAAATCCAGGCATCACCAAGGCGAACCAGGCCGCACTGGCTATCAGCGCGAAGGTAGCTGTTCCCGACTTCGGAGTGCAGCGCCCAGGGGGGGCGACCGACTTCAACGACATGGCCGAGCTGCTTGGGCTGGAGGCGGTCGCCGGGGCCATCCGTCAAGCCACGGCTCCGGACCCGGCAGCCTCGGCAACCTTCCCCCCACCGGAAGGTAAGCGGCCTGGCTATCGCGTGTTGGATGATGGGCAGGAAGGCGACGACGGGCGACGCTACCCGCCTGGCGTCTACTTCTGTGGAACACAGACACAAAAGAATGGAACAACCACTCCGGTGGACACTTGGATTTGCTCGCCGTTGCATGTGGACGCCGTTACCCACGATGGACAAAAGGACAATTTCGGCCGGCTGTTGCGGTTCAAAACGACGCTCAACGAGTGGCGCGAGTGGGCGATGCCAATGGAGATGCTGAAAGGCTACGGAGAAGAGCTGCGCGGGGCACTGCTGGCGATGGGCGTCAACCTGGACCCGAACCATGCCCGCAAACAACTCGCGGCCTATCTCCAATGGCGAACCCCCACGCGGCGGATGCGATGCGCCATGCAGACCGGATGGGCGGGAGCGGGATCATTCGTGTTGCCCGATACCGTCATTGGCCCCACAGCGTCCGACGTGACCTTCCAGACGCTTGATCGCGGCCATGTCGAGTACACCACAGCGGGGACGCTGGACGGCTGGCAAAAGGAAATCGCGGCACGAGCCGTTGGCAACCCGTTATTGATGTTGGCGCTATCGGTAGGATTCGCCGGTCCGCTGCTGCAGCTCACGCACTCGGAGAGCGGCGGCGTGCATTTCACCGGCGACAGCTCCACCGGCAAAAGCATCAGCGTTGAAGCGGCGTGCGCGATATGGGGAAGCCCAAACTACAAACGGAGTTGGAATACAACCGCAAATGGAATGGAGGGTGCGGCATCGCTGTTCAATGACTGCCTGTTAGCCGTGGATGAAATCGGCGAATGCGATGCCCGCGATGTCGGCCGAATCATCTATGCCTTGGGTAACGGGGTGGGTAAACAACGGGCGAACAGGAGTGGCGCGGCCCGCAGTCTCACGCGCTGGCGCTGTGCGGTCCTGTCGAGTGGAGAAGTCACCACCGAAGCAATGATCCATGCAGGCGGCGGCAAGATCAAAGCCGGTCAAACCGTGAGATTGGTCATTGTGCGCGCAGCACGGGCCTATGGTGCATTCGATCACCTGCACGGTTCCCCGGACGGCGCCACATTCGCCAATGCGATCAGGCAGGCGACGGCGGTTCACTACGGGCACGCCGGCCGTGCCTTCCTCGAACAACTGACCCGAGATGACCGCGACTGGAGCGCCAATTTCGAGCGGACCAAGGTTCTACCGTTTTTCTCCCAGGCCGTCGAAGGCCAGGCGAAACGAGTCGCGGCTCGGTTCGCGCTGTATGGTATGGCTGGTGAGTTGGCGACCGAGTACGGATTGACTGATTGGCCCACCGGCGACGCACTCAAGGCCGCTGGTGAATGCTTCCGGTTATGGCTCGATGAGCGTGGGCATGGCAATGACGAGAAGCGGACAATCATCGAGCAGGTTTACGACTTCATTGACCGGCACGGAGATGCCCGATTCTCCAATGCAAAGGAGAAACCCTCGGACCGAAGCCCCATCATCCGTGATCGAGCGGGTTGGTGGCAGGATACCGAGGACGGGAGAGTCTACCTGTTCACTTCCGGTGGGATGCGCGAGGCATTAAAAGGCACCGACCTCTCGCGTGGGCTTGACGCCCTACAGGATGCCGGGATGCTACCGGCCCCCAAACCCGGCGGTAAGCGGCTGAAATCCAAACGCATTACCGGGCGCAAGGGCACCGTGAATGTCTACCCCATCACGATTCCTGCAGAAATCACGGAGCCCCCTGAATCCCACTTGGCAATGAGTATTGATGGTTTCTACGGTACCCCACCGGGGCATGGGGGAAACTCAAGTCACCCCCAGGGTGATCGCCCTATCACGCCGGATGCCCCGTCACGCACGGCGTTACTGCAACAGGATGCCCATGATTACGTGATGGCAAAGCAGGGAGAGTGACGCCAATTTGTGTACTCTGTGTACTCCGGAGAAAAACAGAGCACACGCCGCCAGCCCGCGCCATCATTGACTGTGTACCCTGTGTACTCTGTGTACCCCGAAAAAATAGAAGTTCAAGTACAAACCCAGCGGTGGGCTCCGGATGACCAACTTTCTGACCATCCTTGTTTTCAGAGTACACGGAGTACACAGAGTACACAGTCAACGTGGTCAGGTCCTCATGATCGAAAGCAAGCAAAGAAACGCGATCACTGGGGAAAGGGGAGTGATAACTTAGTTAAGTTACTGATATTTATATCTAAATAATAGATTATATGTAAATATAACTTATAGATAACATTAATTCAGTATTCCCAATCCATAAACAAATCTTATCCATCTGGTTTCGATCTTACCCATCTTCGTTTTCAGAGTACACAGGGTACACAGAGTACACAGTCAACAATGACGCGGGCCGGCGGCGTGTACCCATAACCCGGTCTTGGGTACACGGGTACACAAATGTCGGGCAAGGACCTGCCCATCACCCTGGCGGCGGTACTGTCGGCGCTGGCGCTGGAGGACAAGACGGACTGGCAGGCCGAGGACCTATCGGAAGATACCCTTCTGTCCTTCGCAAAGGCGCTTTCTCGGCGTCGGGCGATGGACCAAGGGGTAGCTCCCACTCACTAACAAAAGCGGCTCTATGCGCCCGCTGCGGCCCGATCTGGCTGTGGTTCTCTGGCAAGGTCCTGGGCTGCCCCTGGTGCTGGAACCGGGTAGCCAACAAGCCGATACCGCGTCCCTGCTCCGTCCATTGTGGCGACTGCATCCATTTCGAGCGCATCGACCATCCCCACCTTGGGCACTGCGCGAAAGGCGAGCCGGAAGCCATCGCCGGATGGTGGGACACGGACCGGCACTATTGCGAACGGTTCATCCCACAGCCAAGGAGTAAACCATGACGAAACGGGAGCAGACGGGAGCAACCGAGCCTCGGAAGGGCATATTGAAGCGTATCGGCGGCCCGCAATCCGACGACTGGAATCACCTGATCGCCACCATCCAGAGGAAAATACTGGTACTACCGCGCAGCACGGAAAACGGCAGAAAAGACGCTATTGAGCGACAATCATCCACAGTCTCATCCTCCATGCGTGGAAGAAGCACCCGAAGCCCTGTAGCAGCAATGTTGCGGGGCTTCAGTCTTTCTGGTCCGCCCAAAATGCATCCTTTTCTTTCTCAAAATCTTACGCCGGTGTAGCTCGATCTCCGCATAAGCGGTCTTCAACACTTGGAGCTTTCCACTTCCACATCCCTATACGCAGAATTCGCACAATACGCAAAATCCCTCGAACCGGGTAATTGTGCGTATTGTACGTATTTTGCGTAAGGGGTTTTGTCTGCACGGGCCGAGTCGTGTACAGATCGGCGGCGACAAAGCCTGGCTCATCGACTTCCTTTAGAGCTCGCGCCTAATGTCTAGTCATCGGAGGCAGTAGGGGGATAAAAGACTGCATCCACATCTATTGCGACGAAGCCTTCCATTTGGAACACGATCACCAGCGGACGATGGTATTGGGGGCAATATAGCGTCCTGCCTCGCCCCGAGCTGCATTGGACCGGAAAGTAAAGGCGCCCCGCAAGCAGTATGGATTTTCCTTACGCACAATACGCACAATTACCCGGTTCGAGGGATTTTGCGTATTGTGCGAATTCTGCGTATAGAGATGCAGAATCCCCGAGAGGGGTAGATGGTCTACTCGATGCCCTGGAGATCGTCTGCAAGGACCTTCCCATCACCCCAGCGGCGGTACTGTCGGCGCTGGCGCCAGAGGACAAGGCGGACTGGCACTCTGGGAAGCTTCCCCCGGATACCCTACGGGACTTTGCATGGTGTTGGAACCGGGCAGCCGACAAGCCGATACCGCGCCCCTGCTCCGTTCACTGCGGCGATTGCATCCATTTCGAGCGATCGACCATCCCCACCTTGGGCACGGTGAATTTTCCAAATGATTTCGGTTAAAAAATCTAGAGGCAAACATGGGCGGCATGGGAGCGGTCAACACTGGTACTGGGGTGCAAAAAACTCTACTGACGACGACTACCGATCCATCGACGTGCGGCTCTAGAAACGGAATGCTGGCTCGCCCCGCATCAATCCTTTTTGGTATTCTTCCATCCGTGCCAATTCCACAATCGCTTACGAGGTATCCCGATTCCTTGCTATGAGTGCGTCCCGTGTAAGACCAATCCGTACCGAGCAGGACTACACCCGTGCTCTTGTTCGCATTGAAGCGCTCATGGATAGGGAGCGTTCACCGTCCGAGGATGACGAGTTTGACACGCTCGCAACCCTCGTTGAGGACTATGAGGACTGGAATTTACCGGTGGATGACCCCGATCCTATCGAGGCGACAGAATCCCGCATAGGGCAACAATAGGCGAAGCCATACCTCGGAGATCGCAGAAGGCGGTCTTCCTGTCGCGGAAAAGGAATGGGAAAATGAACGGAGGGCGCGGAGGGAAAGAAAAGCCAGGTTGGAGAAACGAGATCAAGACGACGATAAATTCTTATTTTTAAGGTATAAAAAATTGATTTTATTAAGGATAAATCCACATTTTTCCGGATGCCGGATGCCGGATGCCGGATGCCGGATGCCGGATGCCGGATGCCGGATGATGATTGAAGCGCCCGGCTGTCCACCTCGCCTCTCAGCGTCTACACCTGAGTCTCTCAGGTCGCGAAACGGCCCCACAAAGAACAAAGGCCCAGTGACCGAAGTCACTAAGCCTTTGAGTTTCCTGGTTAGTGTTAGTAGCACTGCCAGGAATGAGTACTACAGCAACAGTAGCGATGAAAATTGTATGCTCTCCTAAACTGGGTTTCAACCTAGTTGATAACAGTTTTTTCCCCCCCGGCATCCCTGCACCAGCGGGTAACCAGGGCGCCTCTAAATCCAGGAAGTCCCGGAAACCACGGAAGAATGACGCCTTCCAGTCCAGGCTATATAGGAAGATAGCGGCCGCTCTCAAGAAGCAGGATTCCTTCGAGTCCTCCCTCACGCAGGCCATCTTCGGGTCGGGGTCGAAAACCGCCCCAGACGGCCCTCAGAACCCCACGAGCGCGCTTCCTTCCACCACCCCTTACTCAACCCCTTCCCCGGCCCCCACGCCTTGCGAGAAGACCTGCGGAAGCGGCAACCGCTGCGGGCACGATCCGAAAAATCCCAAGCTCCTCGACATCCCGATACCGGAAAATCGCCCAAAATTCACCCAGGAAGCGGCAAGAAAGTTACAGTCGCACGTTGAAAAACTCGGATTACTGCCGGTT
>Ga0209781_1000183_pt1 | contig 15034 bp, 15 predicted proteins | sample WorMetHERISLAND1_3_FD_187386 | JGI IMG/M metagenome (GOLD analysis project Ga0209781, IMG submission 187386) | Marine gutless worms symbiont microbial communities from Max Planck institute for Marine Microbiology, Germany - Olavius albidus HERON... | ecosystem: Host-associated > Annelida >...
GGCGGGGAGCCAATCTGTCCGTTCAGGCTCGAGGCCTCAAGATGGGACGGCTTCCCCAGGTTCTCTCCATCAACCCCCTTTATAACCTTCCTTGGCATCTCCCTGGAAACAGAACATACAAGGTTGGATTAGGCGCACTGCCCAATCTTGAAGAACACAAACAGCGTTGAACGCACCGGAACCCAACAGGATTGCTAGGCCAAGCAGTCAATACCCGCCTCGGCAAGCAAACGCGCGGTCTCGAACAGGGGCAACCCCACCACGCCCGAGTAGCTGCCCCGCAGGTCCACCACGAACAGGGCGCCTCGGCCCTGGATGGCATAGCCGCCGGCCTTGTCACGGGGCTCACCGCTGTCCCAGTAGGCAGCCGCCTCCCGCGCGCTCACTGACCGGAATCGGACCTCACTGACGCTGAGGGCCTGCTGCTCGCGCCCATCCACCAGAGCAATCCCGCTCAGCACCCGATGCGTGCGCCCGGCGAGCAGCCGCAGCATGTCGGCAGCGTCTCGACGATCGCTCGGCTTGCCCAGGATGCGGTCCCCGACGACTACGGCCGTATCAGCCGCCAGCACCGGTGGACAGGGTGCCGACCCGACCTGAGCCCGACCGGCCCGGGCCTTGTCTAAGGCCAGGCGCAGCACGTAACGTTCGGGGCCCTCGCCGGGCAGTCTAGCCTCATCCAGGTCGATAGCGACGACCTCGAACCGAACGCCGATCTGCTCTAGAAGCAGCCGCCTTCTCAGAGACTTGGACGCCAGCAGGAGTGATGGGTTCGCCATGGAATTTTTTCCTTTGGGTCTAGATAACTTTAGCATCTACAACTGCATGCTAAGGTTATGTTATGCTAGGAAAAACAGGTAGTTCAGGCGTTCACGGCTTTCGGAGGCCAAATTCAGAATGATCATGCGCTATTTTGCGCACGATCTACCGGCCTCGAAAATCGCCGCACTGAGTGATGTAAGCCGCCCGACGATCAATCAACGGTTCTTCAAGCTACAAACCAGAAGCGCCCAGCTTTGTGACGCCTCATCGCCTTTTTCCGGCGAGGTTGAAGGGGATGAATCCTCTTTTGGCGCCCGCCGTGTTCGGGGAAAAAAGGGGCGTGGAGGTGGGGGTAAAACAATCGTCTTCGGAATCCTGGAACGGCAGGGAAAGGTCTACACGGAGATCGTCCCGGATGCCTCCAAGAAGCCGCTACAGACCGTGATTCGGGGTCAGGTAGCCCTTTCTCATAGCATCATCCATTCGGATGGCTGGAGGCACTACAATGGGCTAGTGGATATGGGTTATCAGAAGCATCTCCGCGTCCATCATGGTAAAAACGAATTTGCGCGAGGAAATTGCCATATCAACGGCATTGAATCATTCCAGTCATAGGCTAAACGGAGGCTTGCAAAATTCAAGGGCGTTCCCAGACATACGTTTCATCTACACCTCAAAGAATGTGAATTCAGATTTCATCATCGAGAGAAAAATCTCTAGGATAAAATACTCTCTCTGCTGAGCGAAAATCCTCTCTAAAGTTATATAGATCCTTCCTTTTCTCACGTATTAAATAGCCCGCGTAGGATGCGGTTCGCCGTGCTCACCGCATCCTACATCCACATCTCCTAGTCCAACGGCGGTCCCAACACGAAGTCCAGTCGCTCGAAGCCGTGATCTTCAAGCAAATCTAGTACATCCTCCACCCACTGGTCTTCTCCGTTACGCCCGACCTCGGCGATGAGGCCGGTGACGGACCGATAGGCCTCGTGAGGCGACATGTCCTCGGGCACCGTCACCAAACAGATCTTGCCCACGTCCTTGCTCGGCAGCACCATGCAACGCTTCACCATGTCCAACCTCCCCGACAGTGTCGTCGATTTTCACGCTACCCTTCATCGTATCGGAATCATAATACGGAAGCGGCCGGGATAGGCGCGTATAAATTTCGCTGGGAGTGGGAACTTCAGGGACAATTTCACCCCTGCGGTGGTACCCGCTATGCGCTGTAGATGCCGGCTTGTCGGTGGAGCGCAGGCATCTCACCCGTAAGGCGGGTCATCTTCATGCTGGAAAGATCGGCACGAATTATAATTGAGTCAAACCGGACATTTCGGGTGGCTGCATCCACCGATTCTCGGGCCCGGATGTCATGGGAAGAGCCATGAGCAAATCCAGTTTCGAGTTGCGTCACGTCGGAATCCTTTATCGGTCAGGTCGCAACAATCGGGAACGGCAGGGGATCGTGATCGACCATTTGAGTATCCCCGACGCTGGGATTACCGCGATCGTCGGTGCCTCCGCATCCGGTAAGAGTACGTTACTGAACCTTCTTGCACGCTTCGACGCACCGTCACAGGAGCTGCTCACGTCCGCCTCTCGCCTCGATTACATCTCCCCGGATGGAAAATTACACCGTCTCTTAGGCAACTGCCGAAAGCTCCCCGCCGGCGAGTTGGGATTCGTTTTCCAGGATGCCTATCTACTTAAGGGCGCGCCGGTAGGTCTGAATATCGGGGTAGGGATGATCGCCGCCGGTGAGCAAATCCGAAGCGAAAAAATACACGCCCTGCTGAACAGGGTCGAACTAGGGGAAGATTATGATCTACGTCGAGGGCGGCACCTATCCGGTGGTGAGGCCCAACGCGTTGCATTTTGCCGGGCCTTTGCCTGCAATCCAAATCTGATCCTGGCGGATGAACCGACCAGCAGTCTGGACCCTCACTTAGCCCGAACTCTGATCGAAGCACTGCAAACCTGGTCGCGCAAGGAGCGGTGCCCTGTCGTTTGGGTAACCCACAACATCGAGCTGGCAAGCCTGTTTGCCGACCACATCATCGTGCTCTCCCAGGGACGATTGCTTCCGGGTACCCAATGGCCTCAAAGGTTGCCCTCGGTCCCGGAAAAGGGTGAAAGTCAGAAACTCAAAGCCTTAGTGCGCCGTAGGGATTGTATCAAGACTTGGATCGACGACGCCAAGGGCCAGCCCCCGCTGGATGAAGCCAGTGTAGCTGAGCTGCTTTCCGGGTCAAAAGAGGATTCTCTACCAACAGTCAAAACCGACGGGGCGGTGCGTTCCACAGACACCGGAAAGGTCTGGGCCCGCCGATTCGTCGCAGAGATCGGGTTCGTCCTCAGGCTGGGTTTTTCGGAGCTCTTCTCCAATCCACACAGCGACCGGACCGGTCCCGAGATGGTGATTCCTGCTTGGACCGTGTATCGCGGACCGGGGGACGGTCCTGGTGCCGCCTCGATACTGCAACACCTTCTGCCCGCCTTCTCACGCTGGGTTCTCGCCTTCGTCACCCTGCTTTGCCTGCTCATGAGCTATATAAGCCTGGAAAGCTTGCGGGTAATCGAGGACCATTTCGCGCGTGAGCTCAACCGCCCAGAAGTACGCCATGTAACCGTCGGTTACAAGCGTGCGACCTCCAGCAGCGAGCGAGACATCATTTTTTCGTCTCCCTTCCTGAAAGGCCTGGAGAAAGATCTGCGGGCAGCGGTGCCAGACGACGGCAATCCGGATCAAGTACGGGTGTTCGGCCGGCGTTACGAGCCCACGGCCCGATTCAATCCGAAGGCCACTGATTGCGGCTCCCGCGGTGGTAACGGCTTCGACGCCATGTCGACCGTCCATCTGGAAGAACCCTTATTCCAATCCGCGGCCGCGCGATCCCTGGAAGACTGGAGAACGGGCGCCCCCGAACGTTCCTTGCGCGAGATACTCGCGGAAGTGGAATTCGACCCGCTGCAGGACGTGATCGTCAACGAGCATTTCCTTCTGAGCCGCCTGGAAGCAGCGGCCGGTAGCTATGCCCCGGAGGCGTTTTGTCTGATGGTGCACGTGAATAAGCCCGCGCGCATCGTCGCCGTCCTGGATCGCCTACCGGGCACCGACCGGCTTCCCTATTCCTTTCTCATCGACGAACGGAGCTTTCGCGCCCGTTATAGCGAGAACCCACCCCTCGGAAATTCCAGGCTCGAACCCTTTTCCAGGGCCGCCGTATACTTCGATGCCACCTCGTTCCGAACGATCTGGGACCGGCTGGCTGCCGCCAGGGTCGACATCCCCACGGACGCCTTCAAAAAGCTGGAGGCCCTACTTCGATTCTCCATCACCACCAACCGCCTGCTGCTGGGGGCCATTGTCCTGATCCTGTTACTTGCCGGCGCGGCCATGTCCTTGATCGTTATCGGCTATATTGAACAGAATGAGCGCGCCTTTTTCGTCATGCGCGCCTTCGGACACCCCCGGCGGAGTCTCTTCTTGCTCCTGATCGTGCAAATGGCAGGGGTCACGGTCCTTCTGTTCGTCATCACGAGTGGGCTCTTGTTTCTGCTCGATCCGGTCGTTATCCGACCCCTGGCCGAGGGATTCGGGCTGCCGTCCGATCTGTTGGCGTTCACGCCGGCCAAGCTGGTGGTTCCGGCCCTATCGGTCTTCGGCATTCAAACAGCGGTATCATGCATATTCAGCTTGACCTGGTGGTTGCGTAATCGTTATATCGCCAGCCGAATGCAGGCCATTTGAGGCGTCCGCGCCTATGCCCTATGCAATCCGAGTCAGTAACCCCCCAGAGGGTCCGAGACCGATCGGGAGGGTAACAACCGACCGCCCCGGAATCCGACTCGCGCGCCTATTGTGTCTGGTGGCCTTTTCCCTAGCTCTATCCGGCACCACCCACGAAGTGGGTATGCTAGCCGACGGCCTCGAACCTGGGGTTCCCCAAGTTGCGCTTGTGGTATCCCAAGGTGCTCCGCAGGAGAGGGAGACCAAGGTCCCTACCGCTGCGCGCCCCCAGGAGACGGTCAAGGAAAGATTGAGCGTCTGTATCAACGAACTCTCTAAGCTGCGCGCGTCCTCCGATACCTGCCGAATCGGGAACGACCGGCAAGCGCAGCTGATCTCGGATTTAACCGGTCGATTGAAGGCCTGCCGAGCAGCCCGCCCGGACGACAAGGCAACCACCGAACCCACCCCGCCCCGACGTCTGGTCGGCTGGTTTCGAAACGCACTGGGCAGAATCGCCGAGCAGGCACTTGGCTTCGGCGGTGCCGACTGCCGTACCGTCGCGGTGGATTACGACCCCACATCCGGCCAGGTGGAGATCCGACTCCATACGGGCACCACCGCCACCGACCCGGATACCGCGCTCGAGCAAGATTTAGGACGAACATTGACCGGCCTGTTTCCAGAGCTGAAGGTACGGATCGAACGTGCGCCCCTGCCACGGAACTGCGCCCCGCCGCCATCGGATCGGACATCCGGGCCAATGACCGATCCGGAGCCAACAACGCGCGGAACCTCGAGATCCGGACCGGATACCCCGGAACCGGATAGCTCTTCGCCGACCCCACGCGGTCCGGACTCGGCGCTCCCAGGCTATCAAATCCGCTTCGATCGTTACGGCGAGGCCGCGCTGGTGCCGGCGCAACGGTTGAGTCCCAACGAGCGTAATCGCCTACCGAATGCCTCGGACTGCGCAACACTCGGGCCGGAGTTCGAACAGGCCGTTCCGGTCGCCAAACGCTCAGTTCCCGCCTTCCTGGTCGGCGACGGAAACCGAACGGTCGCCTGCACCAAATCCGGTAGCGACTGGCATGTCCAACGCAACACCTTCTCTCCGATCGAGGCCCATTTGCTGCTTAAAGAATAGCGATCACAGCGACCCGGAAAACCGACCATGCACAATTATCAAGCCTTCTTTAAATGGTTTGCCTTACACCTTATCCCGGTGTTACTGCCCCCTTGGACGAGCGTGCAAGCCGACATGCCGGTTCTCCCTGAAGAAGCGGACTGCGCGATAAAGATCAAGCGAGCGGTAACTGCCGTCGAAGGAGGTACGGACAGCGCCATGATTTTCCGGTATTCGGAAAAGGTACCGAACAATCTGCCACACTCCGATGCCAAATACCCCATCTCGTTTGAAAAGAAGGTTATCGGGATCTCTCCATCCGGATCCTGTATGGAGCTTGAGCTCAAGCCGATCTTCAAGACCTGGTGGAGCAAAGTCCCTATTATCAGGGCGTGGTGGGGTAAAGTTCCGATTGAGATCGGCCCGGATCACGATAAGCGAACCTCCCTCCGGGCCTACCTGTTGTTTGGTGATTCTAAGGTCCCCAGTGATCTTTCGACCGATGACGTAAAGATATTCGGGTACCGGATATCGTCAGATGAAGATAAGAAGGACGACTATCGAGGCGAACCGATCTCCGGTTTTCTGTCAGATATGATTATCGTGGTGACGGTCGGTGACGACTCTTACTTCGGGGCATCCAAAGAAAAGCTGGCCGATGATCCGCAGGAAACGGCATATCTGCGCTACTGGCATGCCGGGATCGGAGATCCTGAGTCCGATGACGCCTTCGTCGTACTCTGTAACCGAGATTGCAAAGGGCAACTTCAAGACATCCGAAAACGGCCCAGAATAGCGTATACACAAGCAAAAGAGCCGCGGCGTGCCGAGAATCCCCCCCTGAAAATCACTTTGCACGATACTGATACGAATAAACTGCTCGCTGGGGAACAACGCACTGCTATCAGGGTTATCTTGGACTGTCGGACGATGGCTAACCCGAAACCTCTTTCCCTTACAGACAGGCCGGCCCGCGACGATCTACTCGGCGATCTGATTGGCCAGTGTGTCCGGATCGAGAGTAACGACTACAAGATCCGGGGGCAAGCCACGTACAGCCCCGATAGACAGGAAGTGATAATCCCGGTAACGACCAAGATTATTATCTCCCTGGAGGACGTGGAGGTCCGAATCACCCTGGCCAATGACACAGGTCCGCTTCCCGACGATTGCGCGCCGTTCCTGGATTACTATCAATCCGCTACACTAGGACAGGCGGCAGAGTCTTTTCGCTTAGTAGGACAGGATATTCTCAAAATCGATCAATACAGTGCTCGGATCGAGCGACTCGATCCGCACGGTCGGCTCGCCCTTCGTTTCGAGGAAGGCAGCTGCGAGCTCGATGAAAAAGCTATGCGGAAACGCGAGATCAAGCCGCTGCTGCAGAGGAATAATAAGATCGAGATCAACGAGAGGGCTTACCTCACTAAACCCATACTACATGTAATCTTCGCCTTCGATAAAACAACCACGGGGAAGGTCATCGAGGAAGACTTTACCGCGGATGTTATCAAGCAGATTATTGATGGCCTGGATCAAGCAGCCGGCACAGCCGGGTTTCACCAAGTCAAGCTCTATGCCTACTTTCAGGATGACGACCGGAAACGGCAAAAGCCTTTCAAAATCTGGGCGGCCGGTGGCTTTCCGTCGGCCACCAAGATTGAAAAGCTCGCCCGGAAACCCTTAGGCAAATCCGGTCCTTCCGAATCGCATGAGCTAACGGACGAACGGGTCGAGCGTTTCATCCGCTCGATCACGAACCAGGGCTCTCGGTCCTCCGCGGCCGGTCATAAGGCGGTCTTTCTATTCGTGGGACGCCATGAGCTCAATCCGGCAGCGATCTGCAAGAGCACCACGGGAGGTCTCGCCAGGATCGAAAAGCGCCTTGAGGCAATGAATGCGAAGGCCGTCCTGATCGATTTCTACACCAGCCCACATGCGCTGGTCGACGCCTCATCGTCCGACTTTCCCCACTTGGAGCCACTTGGAGAGAGGGATGGAAAATTCCCCTTCTTTCGTTGTATCGAGCAGGGAGAGGGGGAGCAAACGATTGATTCCAGTGCCGGCAGGCTCAGCCAAATCATCGTCAACTGGGGCGGAAAAACTACCCGCAGTTGGCGGAGCGACCTGACACAGGCAGTCCGCGGACTACAGGAGGGGCCGCTGCGGCCCTGATAGGGAATCCCGAGTTACGAAGCAATGCCGTAGCTTGGGTACAAGATCCCTCCTCCGTCGAGACCAGGATTTCTCTCTCCGCTCGAAATGACAATCAATGGGTTAGTTCTCATCACTGCTGTCCGACAAAACGTTTGTTTTTGTTGCGTAACTCCTTGTAAGGAAATGTAGAGACAGCCACTTTAAGAGTGTCAGCGATTTGAATCACCTCGTGCATCTCCCAAATACCCCCTTCTGGGGATGTTGGGGACCCGGTTATGCACATCGGCAAGCTCGTTTTTTCTCAGGTCATTGACTCTTTACCGATGCATGCGTTTCGTCGAGGCGTTGCGCGGTACGACGGCAACCGCCACAAGAAGACATTTTCCTGTCTCGACCAATACCTGCGCATGACCTTCGCGCAGTTAACCCATCGCGAGAGCCTACGCGATATTGAAGTTTGCCTGCGCGCCCAGAAGGACAAGTTGTACCTCAGGGGTATCCGGGGTAACGTTTCCAGAAGCACCATGGCCGACGCGAATGAACGCCGAGATTGGCGTATTTATGCAGATCTCGCTCAGGCATTGATTCGCACCGCTCGCCCCCTGTATGCCGACTTGGTTACTAGAATGGAATCCATAAGCGATACTGCCTATACCCATAACCAAACTGATCGTCCACAAAGGCCACGGGGAGATACGCTGCATGCGAATTCTCGAAGCATGTCTCTGGCCAGCACCTCCCCGGCGCGTCCGGCCCCCACGATCAGGACCCGTTGCGCGTCATGCACGGCCAGTCGGTGATCCTTCAGCCGTCGGTAGAGCAGGCGCAGTGTCCGGCCAGCAACAGCAGCTGCAGTCCCAGGTACAGTAAGGGAAGGGAGCGGCGGTATTCCCTGCATCCGGTCGAAGACGAACAGGGCGAAGAAGATCAGGGCCGTTCCCGTCAGAACCGCCTTGGTAATACGCATCAGGTCCGGTAGCGAAGCGAAGCGCCAGATGCCGCGATAGAGCCCGAATAGCCAGAAGACAGAGGCCTGGATGAGAAGTACCAGAGGCAGGGCCGTCAGCGCCTGGTCCAGGAAGTGCTCCAGAATCACCCCGAAATTGAAGCGCAACCAATAGGCGCAGAGCTAGGCAACTGGAACCATCGCCAGGTCATGGACGAATGCCGCAGTGCGCGAGCGCAATCGATCGACCCAGGGCTTCATAGACGCAGGCGTATCTGCCGACCGTTCAGCTGAACGGATCCTGATACCGATCACGAGATAGATGACCACCCAGGCGCTGAGCAGGAACCATTGATCGCGCGCCCCCATGTCCGGTACTGCCACGGCAGTGGCTGCGCAGGCCCCCATGAGCAGATAGGACCGGAGGACGGCCCTGCGGTGGCTCCAGTCCATCAGCACCAGACATTGATAGTGATGGGAACGGTGTGGTTTCCAGACGCGCTCGCCGCGTACCAGGCGGCGTGGCAGGGTCCAGGTAGCGTCCACGATGAAGGGCCAGAATGCCAGCCAGGCCACCCATAACGGGAACAAACCGCGCTGGCTCCCGATGAGAGATAGGGTTGCCGCCAGCAGGCCCAGGACGTCCGCGCCGAGATCCCCGAGAAAAATCCGTGCCGGCGGGAAGTTGTATAGCAGGAATCGGCCGCCGCCGCAACCACAACACCGTTGGCCAGCGCAAATCCCATATCGTCGCCCCGCCAACCCAACACCCCCAGGGCCCCGAAGCCGAACACCGCCATACCCCCGCAAAACCGTCCATACCGTCCATAAAGTTGTAGAGATTGACCATCCACACCAGGTAGCCGAGGGTCAGGAGCCGGACAGGATATTTGGCAGCTCCCGGTAGATACCTGGCAGATCGACACCGGACCAGGCGATCCCCCCGGCCAATAAGAGGATACCGGCCCCTAGGTGAGCGGCGAGACGATAACGAGCCGGGGGACCCCGCCGCGGTCGTCGAGAAAGGAGATACCCCCCACTAACAGCAAGGCACCTCCAATCCAGGCCCAGGGGGAAGACGGAGAAAAAACTGCGAGCGCCAGGACACCGGCGACCGCGAGCGCAGTGCAGATCGCTATTCCCCCGGTGCACGGTAGGACGCCGGCATGGAGTGAACGTTCATTCGGCAGATCGACCATGCGGGAGAAAAGAGTGGGAGAGCGGGAAAACCACCGCGTCAACAAGGCACTGATCGCAAAGGCCGAGACCAAGGAGACGACGATAACGGCGACTTGGCTCACTGGTCGAACCCTGAACCGGTGCCGGGCAGTTGCCCCGTACAACCCGCCTCCCGGACCTTTGCCGCTGGCATGACGTAGCTCAAGAATCCCGTCCTTCAGGGGCCTGTCCGACTCATGACTGTTTGTTCGGGAAGGCTCTTAGAACCTATTTACGATCTATTTGATAGAGAGATTCTGACACCGAGAAAGGGTGATGAGAAACACCTACCCAAGTGACAGAAGCCGAGAGCAGTTCGCGTCCATCCAAGCTTTATGGGAGCAAGCCAAGAAGAAGACCAAACTATCAGGTCCCGCCAGATTATAGACACGTTTTTTGAAGAGGTTGGGCTGTTTTTGGTACCAGTTTCTCATGGCTTGAAGAGGTGGAATGTGACCTAGCGCCTTTTGGGGATGTGTTGATTACAGACCTGGACGTAGCGTTTGATGGTATCGGTCAGGTGCTCGGCGGAGTCGAAGCGGGTGGTGGCCAGAACGTCGGCGATGCGCCCGTTGAAGCGTTCGGTCATGCCGTTGGTTTGGGGAGTTCTTGGTTTGGTGAGCCGGTGCTCGATGCGGTTGTCGGTACAGACCCGATCGAAGGCATGGGCACTGGTCGGCTGGTGCTCGCCGGTGGCACAGAAGCGATCAGTAAATTCCTTGCCGCTGTCGGTGAGTACCTTGCTGATCGTGAACGGAGCTTTATCAATCAGGCGCGCGAGAAAGTCGCTCGCGGCGGTTGCCGACTTGTCCTCAAGGATCTCCACGTAAACCTAGCGCGTCGCCCGATCAACGGCAACGAACAGGTAGCGGCATTGCTCCTAGTCCGGCATCGACGTGCACAAAGCCCAGCGCATACGCCTTGAAGGTCTTCACCGGCGTCTTGGCGCCTCCCTCTTGGGGCATCAGCGCCTTGAGGGTAGAAATCCCGTGGCGGCGCAGACAGCGGTCCAGGCCCGAGCGGGAAACCGCGGGGTGGATGAACTCATGGGTTACCGCCAGCAGGTTATTTGGTAGTTGAGAGCATCTGTACTTGGATGCCCCTGCTGCCGGAGATAGAAATCCGCCAACGGCAGGTCTTCCGGTCGCGTGATCTTGATATTGTCGGCGTGGCCCTCGACCAACATGGGCTCCAGTCCCAGCAGCTCCACGGCGGCGGCATCGTCCGTGACCGGAAAGTCCTGATCCAAAGCCGCGCGCAGAGCCCGGTGCAGGAGGCCGAGCCGAAACAGCTGGGGGGTAAAGGCGTGCCAAAGGGCGTCCCGGGGAATAGTGCGGCGTATCGCACCGCCCTCCCCGGCCTGCTTCATGGTGTCCCGCACGGGCACTCCCAGGAGGCCGCCTACCGGATGGTCCGGCAAGGCGGCCAGCAAACGGTCGAGGTCATCCCGGTGCAGACAGGGCCTAGCCGCGTCGTGTACCAGGACCCAGTCCGCCGCGTCCGCTTCCTGGGCCAGCAGCTCGAGGGCATTGAGCACCGAGTGGCAGCGTTCGGCCCCCCCGTCCACCCGCCGGACCCGGGGATGGTCGGCGAAGGCCGTGCGGGACCAGAATCGATCCGCCGGGTCCAGGGCGACACAGACCCCCGAGATTTGCGGATGGTCCGGAAAAAGCCCCAGGGACCACTCGATAACAGGGCGACCGGCCAGATCCAGGTATTGCTTGGGAGTCGAGGCACCCACCCGGCGGCCGACACCGGCCGCGGGAATGACTGCCCAGTATCCGGGTGCTGTTGACATTTAACGCTGACCGCTCCGTATCGCATCCAGGCTGACCACAGGCTCGTCCCCCACCACTTCCGCACGATGGAGGACATGTTTCGGCACCGCCAACAGGTCGCCTGCCTCCAATATCGCGCTGTCTCCCTGCAAGGCCATTCGGAAGCGCCCTGAGAGAACGCCGTCGATTTTGTCGACCCCGTGGTCATGTTCCGGGAAGTAGGTTCCCGAAGGATAGACATATTTGCTGACGGTATAGCCTTGGGCCTGGAGCTTACGGCGCATGTTGGACTCGGTGAGCTCGCCGTCACGCGCCGGGTCCCAGTGTTCGATGTGCATCATATCTCTCCCGATTGAGCTGTTGCATGGGGGTAGTGGTTAAATTTTAAGTGGCATGGTTGTGCGACCTAATGATTCAACCCCCCGCTGTTATTGCCATCCCTGCCCCACACCTATCGCCGGCGGGATCCAGGCGTATCCTGGTGCCACCAAACCTTCTGACGATAGGTGCAGGGCCTGGCCCTGGATTCCGGCAATCCCTGCCAGAATGACACGGTAGAGGTGAATTGTAACGGCGAAGAAAAGGAACCAAGCGGACCTTACCACTTAAAACTTATCCACTACCGCATGAAGTTGTCAGATCGCGCCCTGCGGCGCCATCATTTCGAGGTCCGAGGGGCGATATCCATATACCCGTCGCACGACATTTTTTCGTTTATTGTAGGCGCGGGCTTGCCCGCGAAGCGAGCCGTCCGATAGCGCCGTTCGCAGGCAAGCCTGCTCCTACGCGGACGGGTAGTGGTAAATTTCAACTGATAGCGTGGTTAGCAGCTAAGGTCTGCCTAGCCGCACAGTGGTCCAACCTAGCCGCTACCTGTTAGAAATTTACCACTATCCGCAGGCGTGGGTTCGGACGGATAAAAATGGGGAATGGTATAAGGCGGGTATAAAATATAGGCGACGGAGGCAAGACAATGAAAGTGATCGAAATGCGTGAGACCGGCGGACCCGAGGTCCTGACCCCGACCGAACGGGCGGTACCGGTGCTCTCCTCACCCACCGCCCTGTTGGTGCGCCTGAAGGCGGCCGGGATCAATCCCGTCGACGCCAAGCTTCGTATGCGCGGGGTGTTGGTACCGGACGGTCTACCAGCAGTGCTCGGTTGCGACGGCGCCGGTGTGGTGGAGGCCGTCGGCGAGAAAGTCTCGCGCTTCAAGCCCAGTGATCCGGTCTGGTTCTGTCATGGTGGTCTCGGCGGACCCGAGGGTAACTATGCGGAGTATGCCCTGGTGGACGAGGGTATCGCCCAGCCGAAGCCCCGTACTCTCGACTTCGTCCACGCCGCCGCGGCCCCCCTGGTCCTGATCACGGCCTGGGAGGCCCTCTATGATCGTGCCGACCTGGCCCCAGGCAAGCGGGTGCTGATTCATGCCGGCGCCGGGGGGGTCGGGCATGTGGCGATCCAACTGGCGCGGCTGGCCGGTGCCAGGGTGTGCACCACGGTCAGCAGTCCGCGGAAGGCGGAGCTGGTACGGACGCTCGGTGCCGAATGTGTGATCGACTACCGGGAGGAAGACCTGGTCGCAGCAGTCATGGATTGGACCGAGGGCCAGGGCGTGGACCTGGCGCTCGACACCGTCGGCCCGGCGGTCTTCGCCCAAACCGTACCGGCCATGGCCTACTACGGCAATCTGGTCACCATCCTGCAGCCGGGCCCGGATCAGGACTGGAGGGAGGTGCGCAACCGCAATCTACGCATCGGCTTCGAGCTGATGTTGACGCCGATGCTGTGCGAACAGCCTGCTGCCCGCGCGCACCAGGGGGAGATCCTGCGCCGCTGTGCCCAGTGGATCGATACCGGCGAGCTTCGCATCCAGGTCTCCGAGACCTTGCCGCTCGAGCAAGCCGCCGCTGCCCATAGCCGCATCGAGGCGGGCCACACCCAGGGCAAGCTGGTGCTTACCACGGATTAAGAGACAGTCTGAAAGCAACTGGACAGGTCGGGTTAGCCGAAGGATGCGGCCTAGCCCGACGTGACGTAACCTGTCGGCTCCTGGTAGGCGCGGGCTTGCCCGCGCTTTTTCAAATTCCCTGGCTTGCAATCCGGCCTCGTGACCATTCGAGCGTCGCGAGAAACAGATTGAGCAATTCTTCGTGGTTCGTGCTTTCTTTCAATCACACAGGATTTTCAGGTCGACAAGATGTTTCATTGGTTTACAGGGCAACCGGAAAAATCCTGTGGAGTCTAGGTAACTCTAGCATCTGCAACTGCATGCTAAGGTTATGTTATGCAAGGGAAAAACAGGTATTTCAGGCGTTCACGCCTTTCGGAAGCCAAATTCAGACTGATCATGCGCTATTTTACGCATGATCTTCCAGCCTGAAACTCGCCGCGCTGAGTGACGTAAGCCACCCGACGATCAGTCAACGGTTCTTCAAGCTACGGCCTAGAATCGCCCAGCTTTGTGACGCCTCATCGCCTTTTTCCGGCGAGGTTGAAGGGGATGAATCCTCTTTTGGCGCCCGCCGTGTTCGGGGAAAAAAGGGGCGTGGAGCCGGGGGTGGGTAAATCAATCGTCTTCGGAATCCTGAGAACGGCAGGGAAAGGTCTACCCGGAGATCATCCCGGATACCTCCAAGAAGCCGCTACAGGCCGCGATTCGGGGCAGGTAGCCCTTCATAGCATCATCCACTCGGATGACTGGAGGGGCTACAATGGGCTGGTGGATATGGGTTATCAGAAGCATCCCCGCGTCCATCATGGTAAAAACGAATTTGCGCGAGGCAATTGCCATACCAACGGCATTGAATCACTGCTGCCCGACAAAACGTCTTGTTGCGTAACTCCTTACGACGGCAACCGCTACAAGAAGACGTTTTCCTGTCTCGACCAACACCTGCGCATGACCTTCGCGCAGTTAACCTATCGCGAGAGCCTACGCGATATTGAAGTTTGCCTGCGCGCACCAGAAGGGCAAGTGTACCACAGGGGTATCCGGGGCAACGTTTCCAGAAGCGCCGTGGCCGACGCGAATGAACGCCGAGATTGGCGTATCTAGGCAGATCTCGCTCAGGTATTGATTCGCACCGCTCGCCCTCTGTATGCCGACGAGGACTTGGGGCGTGATCTTGACAACGCGGTTTATGCACTCGATGCCTCTACCATCGACCTGCGCCTATCCGTCTTTCCATGGGCACTGTTTCGCTCAACCGAATCTGCGGTCAAGCTCCAGACCCTGCTCGATCTTCAAGGCAACATCCCAACCTTTAGCCACATCTCCGACGGCAAGCTACACGACGTCAATGCCCTTGATCTGC
>Ga0209781_1000184_pt1 | contig 15029 bp, 12 predicted proteins | sample WorMetHERISLAND1_3_FD_187386 | JGI IMG/M metagenome (GOLD analysis project Ga0209781, IMG submission 187386) | Marine gutless worms symbiont microbial communities from Max Planck institute for Marine Microbiology, Germany - Olavius albidus HERON... | ecosystem: Host-associated > Annelida >...
CACAGCCTTGATGCGGTCGGCCTCGCGTTTGTCTCGGGTGCGGCGGTGTGCCTGACGCAGCTCGGCGAGCTGGTCAGGTGACAGGGCGTAGTCGAGCATACCGACTATCATGCGGATTTTTCCCCTACTTATGCACAACTCTTCAATGAAAAAATGATAATAAGAGTAATACAGTAATACAAGTCATGGGTTAATTGTTCAATTGCCGCAACAACAGCGCGTGACTGCCGCCAGCCTATCACCATCCTAGCGGTTTCTCGCTCGCGCTCGCTTGCCGTTCGCTCAACCCGTAGGAGAGTGCTACGAATTTCGCTCACAGCGGCGCGAGCGCGGCTGCGAATTCCACCAAGATGGTAATCCCTGGTGAGATATGCGGGTTAAGGCGATTTCCGCCAAGGGCACCTGTTTTCCAAGCCCACTATTGTCGCACGCCGCGGGCAGATTTCATCCCGCCCGAGGATCCATCGCATGTCGCAATACTTCCGTCTCCCCCCCCTTCTCGTCCTCTTATCCCTTCTGACCTGCTGCACTCCCGCCCCGGAGAATCAGGTCATGGCGCTGCAGGGTGCCACTATGGGGACCTTCTACAGCATCCGGATCCTGGACCTGCCACCGACGATCGAGCCGACCAGGCTTCGGGACAGGATCGAAGCCGAGCTGGAGCTGGTCAACGAGCTGATGTCCACCTATCGGGACGACTCCGAGCTCTCGGGCTTCAATCGCAACCGAACCACCGACTGGTTCGCCATTTCCCCAGCGTTGGCCGAACTGGTACAGGAAACCCTTTGGACCAGCGAGGTGAGCGATGGGGCCTTTGACGTCACCATCGGACCCCTGGTGAACCTGTGGGGCTTCGGTCCGGGCGGCAGGTCCGATACCCCACCCGCGGACGCCGAGATTGCGCGGGCAAAAGCGCGCGTCGGCTACCGTAAGCTGTCCGTTCGCTCCGATCCGCCGGCACTGAGGAAATCCGAGCCTGCGCTGTACCTGGATCTCTCCGCGATCGCCAAGGGCTACGGGGTGGACCGCCTCGCCGAGCTGCTCGACGCGACCGGGATTGCCGACTATCTGACCGAGATCGGCGGTGAGCTGAGGGGCCGCGGATACAATGGCCGGGGCCTTCCCTGGCAGATCGCGGTCGAACGACCAGACCCCAAAGGGCGGGTCGTCCACCGGATCCTGGCGCTACGCGACGGCGCGCTGGCAACCTCCGGCGACTACCGTAACTTCTTTGAGCAGGACGGCAAGCGTTACTCCCACACCATCGACCCCAAGACCGGCCGGCCGGTAACCCATCAGCTTGCATCCGTCACCGTGCTGGCGCCGCGGACAGCACGGGCGGATGCCCTGGCGACGGCCTTTCTGGTCCTGGGGCCGGAGGCGGGATTCGACCTGGCTGAGTCTCTTAAAACTCCCGCACTGTTTATCGTCCGCACGCCCGAGGGCTATTCCGAGCTGCAAACGAGTGCCCTTGCAGACCATCTACGCTCGGACCCGGATGTGGATTGATGATTTCGATTCTAAACCGAACGGCATTTACCCGGCTGCCCAAAGTCCAGAGGCCATTTCCATGGGAGCGGGAGATGCTGTCAACATTATTTGACATGATTGGCATGAAAAGGGCTTTCTCCTAGATTCGTGGGAAACTCAACAATCACGGGAAAGTCAGTGGGCAACCATGTAAACAGAGAATACAACTCAATTCCATGAGGCGCTTGACCTCGCCGAGTTCGACAACCTTGAGCCCGTCAGGATCGAGGAGCCCATAGGCTTTGAGGAGCCTAGAGGATCCACTGGTGACAACGCACAAGGGAATCTACGCAAGTTCCAGTCGCTCGACGAGCTAGGCGAAGCAGCGAGAGGGCTGCGAGCCAAAGGTTCAAGGCCTGTTTCGCCACCAAGTAAGCTCAGCAGAAAATCAAGGTGTCCGTATTTCAAACTTCTGTGCGTGTTCTTCAAACAACTCGCATACAAAACGAACCCTCACTGAGGGATAAAAAACAGCCCTGATGTGAGCGGTAGGCACAGCTGGATGGACGCTGAGCAGGCATTGGAGCTACCTCAAGCTCGTCGGTCCGCTTGACAGCCCGCATCAATCCTAGGCGTTTTACCCCAAACTCGAATTCACATTCTGCCCCTGCGCCCCCGATTCAGAGTGAGCGCGAATAAATCTGCCCGAAAACACGACCTGAGCGGAGTCGTTGGGGTGTCGATCAGATCAGCGCAACGTAACCACGGGCTGGTAGGCGCGGGCTTGCCCCGCACCTATCGCTTAGGCGCACCTTGGTGTCGCTGGATCTCTCGGCGATAGGTGCGGGGCGAGCCCGCGCTTTACACTTCCCTGGCCGGCAATCCAATGCCATCAAGTCAAGGCAAGGTTGCCGATTTGATCGGGATTGCCGGAACTGGAAAGCCCTGAAAATTGCGAGAAGCTTTACATCCCTTTAACTTAGTGGCATTGGCTTTGGCATTGGCTTGCTATCCGGCCCCGCGGTTACTCAGCGCCGGCAAGCCGGCGTCTACCGCGCCTGGTGGACCACCGTGACCACGGCTGATGACTAATACTCTGTTTCTAAATATTTTGCATATATCCCGTAGGGTTGGGTTGTGCCCATCAATACCGTGTCTAGATGGTGGGCACAGCCCACCCTACAGGTTTGAAAATGAAAAATAAGGTGAAATTCAATACTAGGAGCCGCTGCAACGCATTCATCGAAAAGCTCTTTGCGCGCCCTGCCCCCCGGTTCTCTTAGCGCACTCTGTTCCGAATCGGCCTTTGAGAATATTCTCAGAGTGGAGTTCCCTTTGCCGACGGGAACATACCCTTCTCTACCGGGATCACATCGAAATCTGTCCGGGCTGATTTCATCCAGGGATTGCCGGAATCCAGGTGCCATGGATGGCAAAAACAGGGGAGCGAATCATTAGGTTGTACAAGCATGCCACTTTAAATTTACGAAATTTCTTAGTTTAAGGTCTTGATATTTCTATTTCTAGTTTTTTTGGAGATTAAAGCATGGGGTATAATATCCGATCAATAATTAGCTTTTTTCTTCCATTTGGCTTCGAGTTTCTCCGCCTTCCTAGTCAGCTTCTCCATAAGACACTCGATATCCTCCAGCTCTCCGGCGTCCAGGTTCATCCATTCCAAATCGGCGTCTTCTACATGATCTATATCATCAATCAATGACTTGACACCGTGTCGCATTGCCTGGCATTTCGTCTCCGCCGGCGCTCACGCGCCGGACTCCAACCCCTACGCCTACGCGGGGGTCATCGCACCCCGCTCGTCGCTTACGCTCCCTCGCTTCTCTGTGCTCCTCCTGAGCCTACGCCACCTCGATTCCCTCTTTCGTCCCCGGTCGATTGCCTTCATTGGGGCCTCCCAGGAGCCGGGGCGTATCGGCACCATGGTCACCCGGAACCTCCTGCACGGCGGTTTCAGCAGACCCATCATGCCGGTCACCCGAAGGTTCAGGTCCGTGGGGGGCGTGCTAGCCTATCCGAACCTTGCCGAGCTGCCGATGACGCCGGAGCTAGTAATCATCGGCACCCCGCCGGAGCTCATACCTCCGCTGGTGAGCGCGCTCGGCGAACGGGGAACCCAGGCGGTGATCGTCCTGACGGTCGGCATGTCCGGTCGGCGTGACGAGCATGGAAGAACGACGCTAGAGGCCATGTCGGTGGCCGCGCGACCCTATAACCTGCGGATTCTGGGGCCGAACTCATCCGGCCTGGTGGTTCCGGGAATCGGCCTGAATGCCAGCTTTTTCCACCGCTCCGCGCTACCCGGCAAGATTGCCTTTGTCTCCCAGTCGGGGGGATGTGTACCGGCATCCTCGACTGGGCGAGTGCCAAGGGCATCGGTCTCTCACACTTCATCGCGCTGGGCGAATGTGCCGATGTGGGATTCGCCGAGGTGATCGATTTTCTGAGTATGGAGCCGTCCACCAGGGCGATCCTGTTGTTCATGAGAACACTCGGCCATGCGTGCGCATTCATGTCGGCGGCGCAGGCGGCCACTCGCAATAAACCGGTGCTCATCGTCAAGGCCATGGGTCATCCGGAGGTCACCTCCACCGGCTCGGCGCAAACCCGGACCCTAATCCGATCGGATGCGATTTACGCCGCGGCCTTTCGACGCGCCGGTATGCTCCAGGTACAGGACACAGAGGAGCTATTCGCAGCGGTGGAGACCCTGGCCCACTCGGGTCCGTCCAGGCGCGACGATCTGACGATCATGACCAACAGCGAAGGCATCGGAGCTAGGGCCATCGATTCCCTGAGCCAGGGCGGCAGCCTCACGCGCCTCGGCGACGAGACCCTGGCGCGGCTCGACGCCCTGTTGCCGACGGTCCGACCCCGCGGCAACCCGGTAAACATCCGGGCCGACGCCACGGGTGAGCGCTATGCCGACGTCCTGCGGGTTCTGATCGCGGCCCAGGAGGTCGACACCATTCTGGTCCTGCATACCCCGACTGCCATGGCGGCGGCCGAGGCGGTCGTCCGGGTCGTGTCGGAAACCGGCGGTAATGTCCTGATTTGCTAGATCGGCGGGGAAACCGCGCTACCGGCGCGTAACCTGTTCGCGCAGACTAGCATGCTGAGCTATGGATTACCGGGCATCGCGGTACGCGCCTTCCTGCACCGGGTGCGCTACCGTCAGAACCGGGAGCTGCTGATCCAAACGCTCCCCTCGGTACCCCGGACCTTGGTACCCGCCACGGACGTGGCGCAAGCTGCCATATCGTCGATATCCTACCCATCACCGACCTCCTGATCAATCCGCTCTGCGCGGACGACCAGGACGTGCTGGCCGTCGAGATGAGCATCCACCTGTGGGCACAATCCCCATCGCTCCATCATCGCTTGGCGATTCGCCCTCAAGACCGGGCCTCTGGCGCAGCTATGACCTATCCGCCCGGAAGACGAGCCGGAACACGCGGCCTTCCTCCAGGCTTCGCCCCGAAGACGTCCAGTTACGCTTCTTCGGATCGCTCAGCAAGTTCCACCACCCGGTGCTGGTCCGCTTCACCCAAGTCGACTATGACCGGGAAATGGCCTTCATCGCCACCGCCCCGACGCCGGCGGCAAGCCGGAGACCCTGGGTGAGGTACGGACCATAGCGGATCCCGACAAAACCCGGTCGCCGAGTACTCCATCATCGTGTATTCGGACCTGAAGGGAACGGGACTCGGGCGCAAGCTCATGAGCAAAATGATCAACTACTGACGTTCGCGCGGGATCCGGAAGCTCACCGGCCATGTGCTGTACAATAACCCGATCATGCTCGTGATGATCGGTGGCATGAACTTCCACCGCAAGATCTCACCTGACGACTCCGAAGTCTTCGAGACCTGGTTGGATTTGCAGGAAGTCCGGGAACACCGGGATGCCGAGTAATACCAATCCCAATGCCATTAAGTTAAGCGTTACCGGTCGGCAAACCAGAGGAAAAACTACGAATCACGCGAATCCGCGCGAAATTGTCATCCCGAACCGAAGGGAGGGATCTTGTTCGCGCCGCTTCGCATAATTCGCGGTTTTCGCTTACAAATCGGTCATCGGGTGAGGGCGCATCCGGGCTCGTCTGTCTATCTCGACGCGGGGATACGTTTTTGACTCGACCTACCACGACCAGCGGTCAGCGACCAACTTAACGACATTTGTACATACCTCACAACGGCTACAGGGCCACTTCGAGGGCAGCGAGGAAGGCATCGTTCTCCTCGGAGCGTCCCACCGTTACCCGCAGGCAGTCATCAAGTAGCGGCTGGGTGCCATCAAGGTTTTTGACCAACACGCCGCCACGTTTGAGAGACTCAAAGAACTCACTGGCCCGACCCGTGGGCACCCGCAGCAGAATAAAGTTGGTCTCGCTGGGATACGGACGGACCCCATCCGGACCGGATAGTCCGGTGAACAAACGGGAACGTTCCGCGCGGATTCGCCAAGTCTGCTCGTCGAGGACCTTCCGGTGGCGCAGGGCGAAGGCGGCACTCGCCTGGGTCAGCACGTTGATGTTGTAGGGCAGTCGGGTCTTGTTGATCTCGGCGAGTATCTCGTCGGGACCGGCCAGATAGCCGAGCCGCAGCCCGGCCAGCCCCATCTTGGAGAGGGTGCGCATCACCAACAGGTTGGGCCAGTCCCCCAAGCGCGGTAGGAAGCTGCGATCGGTGAAGGGGGTATAGGCCTCATCGAGGACGACCAGTCCCGGCGCCGCCTCGATAATACGCACCACGGCATCGGCATCGAACAGGTTCCCGGTCGGGTTGTTGGGATAGGCGATAAAAACGATGGCCGGCTGCTCCCTTTCCACAGACGCCAGCAACGTCGGCAGATCAAGGGAAAAATCCTCGGCACGAAGCGGAACGCCGACATACTCCATACCGGCGAACAGGGCGATCATTCGGTACATGACAAAGCCCGGCTCCAGGGACAACATTTTGCATCCGGGCCGCGCCACTGTTAGCGCCAACATCTGGATCAGCTCGTCCGAGCCGTTGCCCAGCAGCAACCCCATTGCATCCGGGATACCCATAGACGCCCGTAGCGCTGCCCGGAGCTCGTCCCCCTGGGGGTCCGGATAGCGGTTCAGATGGACCGCCCGCAGCGCCTCCAGCCACTCGCGACGCAACCCCTCGGGCCAAGTGTGGGGGTTCTCCATCGCATCCAGCTTGATCAGGCCGGCGGCGTCTGGGACCTGGTAGGCATCGAGATCCCGGATCTCCGGGCGGATCAGACATTCGATCAGCTTGGGCATGGGTAGTGCCTCGCATCACCAGCGGCAAACAGCAGTGCCAAGAGTAAGTCCCGTAGGTCGAAGAGCTGTCACCTCCCATTTCTGTCATTCCGGCAGGGAGTGCCGGAATCCAGCCACAGGGATGTGAAGATTCTCATAATTTTCAGGGATAATGACGGGGAAACGGTGCCAGGAGCTTCCGGAGATGACCGAAGAAACGAGAAAGAGTACCGACCAAGCGCCCAAGCTTCTGCTGATATTGAACGGTGGATGGGTCTTTTGCGTTATTCTGCTGGGGCTACTCCCGGATGATTGGTTCGATTCTTTTGAGTCCTTTGATTTCACTCCTGCATGATACTTCTCGGCATTGTCCTCCTGGTCTCCAACACCATCCTTGTATTCGTGGCATTGTTCAGATGGGTGGTGAGAAAAGAACGACCGTATGTGGTTGCTTTCCTGCCCTTGGTCATCATGCCGGTCGTTCACTCTTTGAGCTACGAAATACCGACGAGACCGGCAGTAACATTCTACCTTCACCGTGACGCATTCATCGAGCTTGCCGACTCAGCTGTCAGCGAGCTTCGGAACACCGGTAAAATGGGATTCAGCTTACCGGAATCCCCTTCTATAAAGAGGGCTGGGTATATCGCGACTTCTCTTCCAAAGCCTTGGGCGTGGAGTTCATAATCGGCGACGAAGATTTTCCGTTGGTGTATATCGCTGCGGATAATCCAAGCGATATTTATGGTGCCTGTTTCGGAAATGGCGGACCGGTCGAATTGTCACCGCATGAGAGGCAAGCTTCACAGTACGCGGTCGTACACGGAGGCTCGATGCCGGCCAATAGCCGCTCCTGAGGCGTCAGCCGGTTGAAATCATCGCTGCATTCATCGCTGTTTCAGACCAGCCAGGTGCTTTACGAAAGGGCTACGGGCGTTTCTGTCCATCTCACCAGCGATATAGCGGGCGATGGGTGTGATCTCGTCACGGTATACCGGCATCGGCCGGGTACTCCAAAGGTCCCGGAGGCAACTCGTCGAGGACCAGGGTCCCCGGATCGATGGCAGGGTTATTGTAATCCGGGTAGTGCGGATCTTGAAGAGGTAGAGGGTAGGTTCGGTCGCTCTGGGCTCGGCGGACTTGGACTGTCAATTGCTTTATCAGTTAAAAATTCTCCACTACCCCAAATTTTTAAGTAAACCGGGATTAGGATCCCCCCGACACTCGGCGGCTCTCGCATGCGCGGTCAGGCCTTCTCCACGGGCCAGGACCGAGGCCGTTTGCGCCAGGGTCGCGGCGCTCTGGGCGGAGGCCATGATCAGGCTCGAACGTTTCTGGAAATCGTAGACCCCGAGCGGCGAGGAGAAACGGGCGGTGCGCGAGGTCGGCAGCACATGGTTCGGGCCGGCACAGTAGTCGCCCAGGACTTCGGCTGCGTAACGCCCCATGAAGATGGCCCCGGCATGACGGATCTCGGGGACCAGCGCCTCTGGGTGCTCCACCGAGAGCTCCAGGTGCTCGGGCGCTATCCGGTTGGCGATTTCGATCGCTTCTTCCGGGTCCCGACTCCGGATTAGGGCGCCGCGTCGGCGCAGGGCGGCCGCGATGATGTCCCGACGCTCCATGGTCGGCAGCAGCCGGTCGATAGCAGCCGCGACGCGGTCCGGAAATTCCCCGTCCCAAGCCAAGAGGATGGCTTGGGCGTCTTCATCGTGCTCGGCCTGGGAGAAGAGGTCCATGGCGATCCAGTGCGGGTCCGTCCCACCGTCGCACAGTATCAGGATCTCCGAGGGACCGGCGATCATATCGATGCCGACCTGGCCGAAGAGGGTGCGCTTTGCCGTGGCCACGTAGCTATTCCCCGGACCCACGATCTTGTCCACCGCGGGTACCTGCTCGGTCCCGTAGGCCAGGGCCGCCACCGCCTGGGCACCGCCGATGGCGAATACGCGGTCTACCGCGGCGATGTGGGCGGCGGCCAGCACCAGGTCGTTGAGCTCTCCCACCGGCGTCGGCACCACCATGATGAGTTCCGGGACCCCCGCTACCTTGGCTGGAATGGCGTTCATGAGCACCGAAGACGGATAGGCCGCCTTGCCGCCTGGCACATAGAGCCCCACCCGATCCAATGGGGTTACCTTCTGCCCCAACAGGGTGCCCTGGTCGTCGCGGAAGCTCCAGTCTGTGAGCTTCTGGTGTTCCGCGTAGTCACGAATGCGCTTGGCCGCAAACTCCAACGCGGCGCGCTGCTCCGCGGGAATGCGGTCCCGAGCCTGCCTGATCCTGGCCGCCGGGATTTCCAGGTCCGCGGCGGTCCGGGGTTGCCAATGGTCGAGCCGGTGCGTGTAGTCCAGCAGGGCTGCGTCTCCGTCCTCGCGGACGGCCTGGATGATGGCATCCACGCGCCCCCAGACCTCGGCATCGGAGACCGCTTCCCAGGCCAACAGGGCTTCGAGACGCTGCTCGAAGTCCTCATCCGTAGTCGACAAGCGAGTAATTTCAGCCATTTTCAAATCTGCTCGGGAATGATTTTTTTGCCGCAAATGAACGCGAATCAACGCAAATCGGTCGCAATCCGTATCAGCACTGCACGATTGGATTTTTCTCGACCGCCTCGCGGAGTATCGCCAGCAGCTCCATCACGGATGCGTGCTTCATCTTCCAGGCTGCCTTGTTGGCGACCAGCCGGGCGCTGATGTCCGCGACGTGTTCCAGAGGCACCAGTCCATTGGCTTTGAGGGTATTGCCACTCTCCACCAGATCGACGATCAGGTCGGAAAGCCCTGCCAGGGGTGCCAGCTCCATGGAGCCATAGAGCTTGATGATCTCCACCTGTTGGCCCTTGGCCGCGAAATGTCGCTCGGCACTCGCGACATACTTGGTGGCAATACGTAACCGATCCGAAGCCGGGTCCGCATCCGGGACCCCCGCGACCATCAGGCGACAGCGGGCGATGCGCAAATCCAGTGGCTCGTACAATCCGGCGCCCCCGTGCTCCATGAGCACGTCTTTGCCCACCACCCCCAGGTCCGCGGCACCGTATTGCACGTAAGTGGGCACGTCGCCGGCCCGGATGATCACTAGCTTTACGTGCGGCCGGCTCGTCTCCAGGATCAGCTTGCGGCTGAGCTCCGGGTCCTCGTAGGGCTCGATCCCGGCATGGGCCAACAGGGGTAGGGCTTGCTTGAAGATACGGCCCTTGGACAGGGCGATCATCAGCGAATCGGTGAATTTCATAGGGCTGGTTGTGACATCCGGTCCGTCATCCCGAAACCTGATTAGTCAAGAATCTTCAGCCAAGTTCACGATCAAACCACCCACGGGCGCATACTCTCTTGGACTCTCAAGAAAATGGCGGCCAAAGGCCCACGCTTGGGCGGTGGAATCGGGGGACTGAAACTCATTGCTGATCAGGTTCCGAAATACGGCGGATACGCGCCCTCAGGGTCGCCAGCTTCTGCTCGATCTTGTCGTAACCACGGTCGATGTGATAAATACGGTCCACCAGTGTCTCCCCTTCCGCGACCAGTCCCGCCAGCACCAGACTGGCCGATGCGCGCAGGTCGGTGGCCATCACCGGGGCGGCGGTCAGCCGTTCCACCCCATGGCATACGGCGACGTTTCTCTCCAACCGGATATCCGCGCCCATGCGTTGCAGCTCTGGCACGTGCATGAAGCGGTTTTCGAACACCGTCTCGGTAATGGTCCCGACGCCTTCGGCCACGCTGTTCAGGGCGCATAACTGGGCCTGCATGTCGGTGGGGAACGCCGGATGCGGAGCCGTGTGCACATCGACCGCCCGGGGGCGCTGCCCCGCCATATCCAGCAGAATCCAATCGGGTCCGGTCTCGATGCGGGCCCCCGTCTCCCGAAGCTTGATGAGCAGAGCATCGAGCAGGTCAGGACGTGTATCCCGACACAGAATGCGCCCCCCGGTGATGGCTGCCGCCACCAGATAGGTCCCGGTCTCGATCCGGTCCGGCAGCACCCGGTAGCTGGTCCCTCTGAGCCGCTCGACGCCTTCCACCTGGATGCGATCGGTACCCGCACCCCGGATCTTCGCCCCCATGCCGCCGAGGAATTCCGCCAGATCTGTGATCTCAGGCTCCCGGGCCGCGTTCTCGATCAGGGTCTCACCCTCGGCCAGGGTAGCGGCCATCATCAGATTCTCGGTACCTGTCACGGTGACCAGATCCGGAACCAGTCGGGTGCCGCGCAACCGCTTCGACCGGGCGCGGATATAGCCCTTCTCTACGCTGATATCCGCGCCCATGGCACGCAGACCCCTGAGGTGCAGATTGACCGGCCGGGCACCGATGGCGCAACCACCGGGGAGGGAGACATCGGCACGCCCGTAGCGCGCGAGCAAAGGTCCCAGCACCAGGATCGAGGCCCGCATCGTCTTGACCAGCTCGTAGGGTGCCGAGAAGCGTGTGATCTTCCGCGCATCCACCTCGATGCACCTACGCCCCCCGACCCTGATGGTCGCTCCCATATGCTCGAGCAGCCCCATCGTGGTCCTGATGTCACGCAGCTGCGGGACATTGAACAGGGTCACCCGGTCGTCGGCGAGCAGGGTGCCGACCAGGATCGGGAGCGTCGCATTCTTGGCGCCGGCGATCCGGACCTCGCCCGTGAGCGACGTACCGCCGGTGATGAGAAACTTATCCATGCCTGTTCAATGCGTCTTCCAAGAACGATCCGCACACCGCTCATCGCTTGCCCTTCGCATTCATTTCCCTGATCCGGCTGATCAAGGCGTCGATATCTTCACTTTTAGTTTTACTTTTGCCGAGGATTGCCCTGAAGCTGCCGCGATAGTTCGACACCAGGCTGACATTGTCGATTTTCACGTCATAGATCTTCCATTTCCCGCCCTTCTTGTAGACCTTGTAGTCGACCGGGATGGGGTCCGCACCCGGCTCCTGCACTTTGGTGAAGACCATCATGGAGGAACCGCGACCGGACTTCTCCGACAGATAGCGGATTTTCTGACCAGAGTAATTCAGCAGCGCCGTGGCGTAGGTACGAATCAGCAACTCCTGGAACGCCCGGATCAAGACCCGCCGCTGAGTCGGAGTCGCCGTGCCCCAATTCCTCTTGCCGACGGCGGTCCGAGTGATTCTCTCAAAGTCGAAGAGGGGAACCAGGATCCGGTCCACCAAGCCGTAGATCCGGGAGGGATTGTGCTCGAGCGCTGCCAGCATGCGCTCGCTGGCCTGTTTTATTGTCGCCGAAGCACTACCTTTCACGTCTTCAAGTCCGGCGGACACGCCGCCCGCCAGCAGCAGACCTGCGCACAATACCCATCCGATGACGGTACGATTGAACCTATTCACCCCGAGCCCTCCTCTAACTTGCTGAAAAGAATCTGATTCACCATCTGTTCGAGTACCACTGCCGAACCGGCTTTGGCCGAGCCGCTCCCCGGCGTGAAGCAACTCCCCGGTACTCACAGGTCGGGCCTGCTTACCGTTGCCGATCAAACCGGCAGTCAGGACACCGGCGAAGCCAGTATAGCAACCCACTACTGTCCGATGAAATTATCAAATAGATTCCGTTGGTTATGGGTATAGGCAGTATCGCTTATAGATTCCATTCTAGTAACCAACAGAGCTAGAAAAGTGTTTTCGAGTGAGGTCAGGCTCAGAATCTGTAAAATTGTGTAGAGATCCGATTTGCTGTCAAGGCAATTCTTGATGATAGCGACGAGGATGTAAACCAGGATAGCGATCCAAATCTGGCTTTTGACCGCGTTCTCGGAGGTCCCGAAGAACGATATTGATGCGTAGGTGTTGCTTGATCCACTTGAAGAACAATTCAACTTGCCAGCGGTATCGGTAGAGATCCGCCACCGTCTGCGCTGGAATGGCGAAGTTGTTGGTCAAGAACCGGAGCGTCGCCATTTTTCGCGCACCCCGAAATGGGGTCCGTCCGATTTCGGTTGCAAACAATGGGGCGCCGGCCATTGCCTTCGGCGGCCCACGTTCGTCCCGGCGCGCACTCCGCCAGGAAGGCGGAGAAACTCGAAGCCAAATAGAAGAAAAAAGCCAGTTATTGATCGAATATTATACCCCACGCTTTAATCTCCAAAAAAAACTAGAAATAGAAATATCAAGATCTTAAACTAGGGAATTTCGTAAAAAATCCCGACGGGCTGAACAGTGGGAAACTCACTCCGGGACCAGTTACTCAAAGCCGGTCTCGTCGACGCGCAGCAGGTAAAACAAGTCCGTGCGTCCAGGCGCAAGCAAGACAAACAAGGCGGCGGTAAGGCAAGGGCCGACGCCGAGGGGCGGCGACGCACGCAGCAGGCTGCGGCGGAGAAGGCGCGGCGCGACAGCGCGCTCAACCGACAACTCCAGGAAGAGGCACAGCGCAAGGCCGAGGCAAACGAGCTGCGCCAGCTCATCCACACCAACCGAATCCCGCGGGGGGAAGGAGACATTCCCTACAGCTTTCTCGATGGCAACAGCATCAAGCGCATCTACGTGACGGCCGATCAGCAGCACAAGCTCGCCACGGGCAATCTGGCCATCGTGCGCCAGGACACGGGCTTCGAGCTGATATCCCCCGCAATCGCGGACAGGGTTCGGACGCGCGACGAACGTCTAATCGTGCTGCTGAACAGACCGGGAGACCAGGGCGATGAAGACGACGACTATGCCGACTACAAGATACCGGATGATCTGACGTGGTGATTCGGATGCTGCTCGAACGCTGAACCGAGCCGTAGCGAGTCAATTCTTGAACGCTTGAGATCTTTCTGGATGCCGACTAAAGACAACCCCTTCCTCGCGCTCACCGCCCCCGGACTGTCGGGGCTGCGTCCCTATATCCCGGGCAAGCCCATCTCTGAGCTGGAACGGGAGCTGGGCATCCGGAATGCGATCAAGCTCGCGTCCAACGAGAACCCCCTCGGGCCGGGACCCAAGGCACGGGCGGCGGCCACCGCGGCCACAGCGGACCTGGGTCGCTATCCGGACGGCGGCGGCTTCGCGCTGCGCCGGGCACTGGCGGATCGTCACGGCCTGGCCCCGACGGCCATCACCCTGGGCAACGGCTCCAACGATGTCCTGGACCTGGTGGCCAGGACCTTCCTGGGGCCTGGGGCGGAGTCCGTCTTCTCGGAGCACGCCTTCGCGGTCTATCCCATCGCGACCCAGGCCGTCGGGGCGACCGCCCGGATCGCGCCGGCGCGGGACTATGGCCACGACCTGGACGCCATGAGCGCCCTGATCAGCGACCGTACTCGCGTGGTCTGGATCGCCAATCCCAACAACCCCACCGGTACCTGGCTCCCGGCCGCGCCGCTGCGCACCTTTCTGGCCTCCCTGCCAGCAACCTGCATCGCCGTGGTGGACGAGGCCTACAGCGAGTATGTACGGGTCCCCGACTATCCGGACACCTCGACCTGGCTCGACGCATTCCCTAATCTCATCGTTACCCGCACCTTCTCCAAGGTCCACGGGCTGGCCGCCCTGCGGATAGGCTATGGGATCAGCAATCCGTGCATCGCCGAGCTCCTGAACCGGATGCGTCAACCCTTCAATGTCAATACCACGGCCCAGTTGGCGGCGCTGGCGGCCCTCGAGGATGCCGACCATGTGCGGGACTCGGTCACACTCAACGACGCGGGACTGGCACAGCTCGCCGCCGGATTCGATCGCCTCGGGTTGAGTTACATCCCCTCGGTGGGCAATTTCATCACCGTGAATCTCGGCCGACCCGCGAAGCCCGTGGATCGGGACCTGTTACGCGCCGGCTGCATCGCCCGTCGTCTCGCCAACTACGGGCTTCCCAACCATCTCCGAGTGAGCGTCGGATTGGCGGCGGAGAACGCCCGATTGCTGGCCACACTGGCGTCCGTGTTGGATAAATCAACCACTATGGACTGAAAGACCATAGTCTGGAGGACTAAAGGCCTCAATCCGTGGACGGAGCAGGGACTGAAAGGAAAGGGACTGAAAGTCCAAAGTTTTGACTATGATGCGCTTCGCGCCCTAGGGTCTGTTGAGATTCAGGATTCCCAAGCGTCGTGATTTGTGATTCAAGCTACCTTGTCGAAGGAGGTTTGGATGACGATGGAGCGTTTTGTAATTACGGATCGTCAATGGGCTTTGATGGAGCCGCATTGTCTGGGCAAGGAGACGGACCCTGGCCGGACGGGTGGCGACGGTTGTTTTTGGAGGCGGTGCTCTGGATTGCGCGGACCGGCAGTCCATGGCGTGACCTTCCGGCGCACTTCGGCAAATGGAATTCGGTGTTCAAACGGTTTCGCGATTGG
>Ga0209781_1000189_pt1 | contig 14904 bp, 14 predicted proteins | sample WorMetHERISLAND1_3_FD_187386 | JGI IMG/M metagenome (GOLD analysis project Ga0209781, IMG submission 187386) | Marine gutless worms symbiont microbial communities from Max Planck institute for Marine Microbiology, Germany - Olavius albidus HERON... | ecosystem: Host-associated > Annelida >...
ACGAGACCTGTGCCGCCACCGGTGTGCTCGCCCCGGTGGTGGGCATCGTCGGCAGCATCCAGGCCACCGAGACCCTCAAGCTCCTCACCGGCACGGGCGATCCCTTGTTCGGGCGACTGCTGCTGCTAGATGCCCGCACCGCGTATCCAGCTTTTCCCATACCACCGCGGACCAAAGCCTTTGTTGGAGAGATCTAGCCCTAAACTATACTCGAGCTCACTGGCGCCACCACGAATGCCGCGTTACTGGAGAAGACCATCAGGACCATATTTCTCCCCCAGGATCTCAGCTGGCGGATAGCCCAAACCGATGCCATGCAGAAAACGCAACGCATCGCGCAGATTGCTCTTACCGGAGGCATTGGTGCCGACAACCAGGGTCAATGATCCGAGGTCAACGATTGCGTCCTAGAAGCTTTTGGATCTATGCAGCCCTAACTAGCGCAGCATGATCGTTCACTCCATTCGGGGATACGCACCCTCTGGGTCAGGGGAAGAACCTGAGGACAAGGAGTAGGGTCCGCTTCCAACATTGCAGAGCCCGCGAGAGACGGATGGTAGTACAGGCTCAGCGCAGCAATTCCCGCACCGGTCGGAAGGAACGTCGGTGCAGCGCGCAGGGTCCGAGCGCGCGCAGGGCGGCCAGGTGGATTCGGGTCGGATAGCCCTTATGACGGGCGAAGCCGTAGCCGGGGAACTCGCCGTCCAGCATCAACATTTCGCGATCGCGAGCGACCTTGGCTAGGATAGACGCGGCACTGATGACGGCAACCGTGGCATCGCCTTTCACGACCGTCTCCACCGGGCAGGCTAGCCGGGGGCGGCGGTTGCCGTCCACCAGGGCCCGTTGTGGGGTAATGCCCAGGTTCTCCACCGCCCGCTGCATGGCGAGCAGGGATGCCTGGAGGATATTGATGCGGTCGATTTCTTCGACCGTAGCGAAGGCCACGGCAAAGGCCAGGGCCCGGTCCCGGATTTCCTGGTCGAGCGCCTCACGCCGGTCCGGCGTCAGGCGCTTAGAGTCGGCGAGACCATGGATCGGCCGCTCGGGGTCCAGGATGACGGCCGCGGCTACTGCCGGTCCCGCCAAGGGCCCACGCCCTGCCTCGTCCACGCCCGCGATGAAGAGCGCTTCACTCACGGCTTGCCTCCGTTGATCAGCTCCAGCACCGCGGCGGCGGCTTGGCGACCGGCGTTACGCCCCAGCCGGCCACGGATCTCATGGTACGCCGATCGTATCTCGCTCACCCGGTCCCTATCCCTCAAAAAGCCGAGCACGGCGGGTCCCAGCAAATCCACCCGACAACGGTCTTGAATGAATTCCGGCGCCAGCTCACGGCCTGCCAGCAGATTGGCCATGGCGGCGTAGGGGACCTTCACCAGCTTCAGGCCGGATAGCAGGTGATAGGTCAGCGGGCTCATCCGATAGCCGACCACCATCGGACGGTTGATCAGCAAAGTCTCCAGGGTCGCGGTTCCCGATGCGGTGAGTACGCAGTCGGCGGCGGCGATTACGTCCCGGCTCCGGCCGTCCACCAGGGTGATCGGCAGCTCGGGGGCCTCTCGCCGCAGGGCCGCTATGAAGCACTCACGCAGGGTCGGCATCACCAGGGGAACCGCGAAGTGCAGTCCCGGACATCGCTCAAGACACCAGCGGGCGGTCTGCAGAAAGGGCTCCGCGAGTAGCTGCATCTCGCTCATCCGGCTGCCTGGGAGCAGGGCCAGGACCTGCCCGTCCGGCGGTATCCCGAGTCGGGTCCGCGCCGGCGCGGGATCGGACTGGGTTGGGATCTCGTCCGCAAGGGGATGGCCGATATACCGGGCCGGTATCCCCTGTTCGCGCAGGAGCGCTTCTTCGAATGGAAAGATGCTCAGCATCAAATCCACGGAATGACGGATGGTCTTCACGCGTCCGGCGCGCCAGGCCCAGATGGTGGGACTGACCAGGTGGACGGTGCGGATGCCGGCCTTGCGCAGGCGCCGTTCGAGCCCCAGGTTGAAGTCAGGCGCATCCACGCCGATGAAGATGTCGGGCCGCCAGGCGAGAAAAGATTCGGCTAAATCGCCGCGAATGCGGAGGAGTTCGCCGAGGTGTCGCAGGACCTCCGTCAGCCCCATAACCGACAGTCGCTCCATGGGCACCAGGCTTTTGCAGCCGGCGGCCTGCATCCGGGGCCCGGCGACGCCGACCAGACGTGCGTCCGGCACCCGAGCCTTGAGCGCACGCAGGACGGCGGCCCCCAGCCGATCGCCTGAGTGCTCATTGGCGACAATGCCTATCTTCCATGCGGTTCCGGGACGCCCATCAATGTCTGTTGTCGCTGTCTCCCATTGCCGCGATGCGTTCCACGTCTTCCGGTGCCAGACCGAGCAGCTCGGAAACCTCCGCGACCCGAGCCGGCTCAACAGACGACGCACAACCTGTGCCTCACCTGCTTCCCTTCCTTTTTCCTCACCGCGTTCGAAGCCAATGTTGAAAGATGGCAAACTTTCGATATCGATTTCAGTCAGCATGTATTCGGCCTCCTCAACCTGGGCCTGGAGATCCCGATTCTTCGACAGGATTCCCAGCATAGTCATATGTTCGCGGAATCTCCGCTCGTCGGCATTCAGCAGCTCCTGCAAGCAGTGCACGATGTAGGTGACGACTTCCTGGGGCTTACTACGGTCCCCGAAGTCGCACAGTATTGCCAGTACCAGGGCATCGGGGTTGTCCTGTGCAGCAGCCGGCACAGTCGATCTGATGTATGTCGATCAGGCTATAGCGGCAGTCGAGCAGCTCCGGCTCGTTAAGACCCGGCGGCATGGTGAGGGGATCGGCTCCGATGTAGATACAGGAATTGTCGGATGGGTCCGGGATGGCCGGCAAAGCGGATGTCCGTGTAATAACGCAGCTAACGCAGCATCCGCAACGGCATATCCGCCTTATTATTGTTGGCGATCTCAATGTGGAGCAGGAATTTTTCGCCGTCGGTTCCATGCATACGTGCTACCAGATCCGCCCGGCGGTCTTCGACCCGCTGGTTCTGGGTCTCCAGCACTTGGACCGCTTCGGCATCGAGGCTGAGAGGTCCCGAAGAACGATTTGATGCGTAGGTGTTGCTTGATCCACTTGAAGAACAATTCAACTTGCCGGCGGTATCGGTAGACGATCCACCACCGAACGCCTGTATGATGAGAGTAGCAACGCCTGTATTTGGTATTGGACTCGGCGCGGATGACGAAGAAACGCCCTGTTCTGTGCAACGTGAACAGGCGCTCGAAGTCCACATAGCCACGATCCATGATGTAAAGGCGCCGGGCTCTGGGATCAGTAGATCAAGGACATTGACGTCGTGTAGCTTGCCGTCGGAGATGTGGATATCGGCCTAGGTGCTTCTGGAAACGTTGCCCCGGATACCCCTGTGGTACACTTGTCCTTCTGGGCGCGCAGGCAAACTTCAATTGTGCATAACCGGGTCCCCAACATCCCCAGAAGAAGTGGGTATTTGGGAGATGCGCGGGGTGATTCGTTACGTAACAAGAACAAACATTTTGTCGGATAGCAGTGCTTTGCGGTCATACCGGAAGACTCCTACAGCGGCGCAGCGATTTTGACATTTAGCTGGAAACCAGATCGGGCGGGTACCGCAGATGATAACCACCCGCAGTTATTCGGCTGGTCGAGCCTTGCCGGAATCCCCTCAACGTACAATGCTGCGGGACCGGTCGGCGACGAAGTCCGCGAGCTGGTCCACCCGGGCATTACCCAGCGCACGCATCGCCGCTACGGCCTCTTCCAGCTTGCGGTCGGATAGATAGAGCAGCCGGTAGGCATTCTTGATCTGCTGTATGGTTGCGGCGTCGATCCCACATCGCCGTAGTCCCTCGGTGTTGATGCCGCGGGGCTGGGCCGGATGGCCGCCGATGATCACATAGGGCGGGACATCCTTGGTGACGACCGAGCCCATGGCGCAGAAGCAGTGGGGCCCGATCCGGCAGAGTTGGTGGACGATGGTGAAGCCCCCGAGGATAGCCCAGTCCTGCACCTCGATGTGACCGGCCAGGGAAGCGGCGTTGGCCATGATCACCTGGTCGCCGAGCTGACAATCGTGGGCCACATGGCTGTAAGCCATGAAGAGGTTATTGTTGCCGATGCGGGTTTCCCCTGCGCCCTGCACCGTGCCCCGATTCAGGGTCACGTACTCGCGGATTACATTACGGTCGCCGATGGTCAGGAAGGTCTCTTCACCACCATATTTCTTGTCCTGGGGGTCCTCACCTACCGAGGCGAACTGAAAGATCCGATTGTCGGCCCCGATGCGCGTCGGTCCGCGGATTACCACATGGGGTCCGATGCTGCTGCGAGCCCCCACCTGTACCCGCGGACCGATGACAGCGTAGGGACCCACCGCGACATCGGAATCCAGCTCGGCGGTCGCATCGACGACTGCGGTGGGATGGATCGAGGTCAAAAGTCCCGGGCCGTACACATGATTTCACCGGCCGCCGCAAGCTCGCCTTCCACTTCGGCTCTGCCGTTGAAGAGCCAGATTCCCTGCCGCACCTTGATAAGCTGGACTTCGAGGTCCAGCCGATCGCCGGGCTCTACGATGCGCTTGAAGCGCGCTTTGTTGATGCCGACGAAGTAATAGATCACCTTCTCTCCCACTTCTTCCGGGCGTGATTCCATGGCGAGCAGGCCGGTAGCCTGAGCCAGTGCCTCGATGATCAGGACCCCCGGCATGACCGGTCGGGTCGGGAAATGGCCGGCGAAGAAGGGCTCGTTGAAGGTCACATGCTTATACCCAATCAGATATTGATCCACCTGGTAGTCGACTACCCGGTCGATCAATAGAAAAGGATAGCGGTGCGGCAACAGGCTCAACACCTTGTGGATATCCATTGTGCTCAATGCTTTCTCCAATGTTCCCGGGGAACGGCTACCGTTCGTGGATCGACACCGGCAGTCCCGATTTATTCAAGCACCTGTTGCAGCTCGAGGTTGGTTTGTTCCAGTTGTTCTTCGAGGCGCTTCAGTCGCCGGACCAGCTCGTCGAGGTGCCGGAATCTGGCCGTGTTGCGTCGCCACTGCGCGTTCGGCATGGCCGGAATTCCGCTGCTGTAGAGTCCGGCCTCGGTAACGGAGCGGGTAACCATGGCCATCCCGGTAAAGTGGACATCGTCCCCGATCGTGAGGTGTCCTGCCATACCGACGGCCCCGCCGATGGTGCAGTTGCTCCCGATCCTGGTGGAGCCGGAGATCCCGGAGCAGGCCGCCATCGCGGTGTTTTCGCCGATGCTGCAGTTGTGTCCGATCTGGATGAGGTTATCCAGCTTCACTCCATCGGCGATCAGGGTATCCTCCAGAGCGCCCCGGTCGACCGTGGTATTGGCGCCGATTTCCACGTCGTCACCCAGCCGCACCCCGCCCAGCTGCGGGATGCGCACCCAGCGTCGGCCGTCCTTCGCGAAACCGAAGCCCTCGCGGCCGATGACCGCGCCAGGCTGTATCAACACCCGCCTCCCGACGCGTGTCCCCGCGCATAAGGTGACCCGCGCGACCAACCGACTATCCTCGTCGATACGGCATCCGGAACCCACGATGCTGCTCGGTCCCACAAAGACCCGTGGCCCGATTTCAACATCTTCCTCCACCACCGCCATGGCGTCGATCCAGGCGGACGGATCGACGCGGGTACCCTGGGCCACCATCGCGCTCGGATGGCGTCCCCCGGTTACGACGGGCTCGGGATGCAGCCGCCGTGCCGCCCGAGCATAGGTGAGGTAGGGATTCGCGCTGACCAGAGCCGCGGCCGGGCAGAGCGGTACGTCCGGCTCCGCCAGAATCACCGCCGCGGCGTCGGTCGTCCTCAGCTCGGCCCGGTATTTGCGGTCCCTGAAGAAGCACAAGCAGGTGTCATCGGCCCGTTCGAGGGTCTCGATCCGCTGCACATAGCGTCCACCGTCCCCGCGCAGATCGACGCCGAGGTGGTCCGCCAGCTCCTGAAGCTTGATCGCCACGATCCTGAATGCCTGAGGTGTGGAGTAAGGCCCCTTACTTGGCCTCGAACTTCTCCCTCAAGCGCGCGATGACCTGGTCGGAGATATCGATGCGTTTGCTGACATAGACCAGACCTTCGCTGAGGATCAGATCGATGTTTTCTTCGCGCGCTAGCTCCGCCACCACCTCTTCGACCTGTTGGGCCAACCTGGTACGCAGCTCGTTCTGGCGCAGGGAGAAATCTTCGCGGAATTCGGCTTGGGCGTACTTGATCTTCCGCTTCCGGTTGCGGATATCGGTCTGCAGGTGCTGCAGCTCCTCTTCGCTCATCAGCGCCGCATTGCGCTCGAGCTTCTGCTGCAGCTCGGTAAGCTGCTCCTGCTGCTCAACGAGCTTCTGCTCCCGATCGCTGACCTCCTTCTCCAGCTGCGTGCGCGCCGCTTCATATTGGGGAGACTGCTCGACGATGCGGGTGGGATCGATTACCGCGATGACATAGTCGGCGGCAGGCAGCGCTCCCCCTGCGAGAGAGAGGCCGAGACCGACCAGCGCCCCAACGGATTTGTTCACTTGGTCGCTCTCTCCGGTCAGAATGTTTGCCCGATACTGAATTGGAACATCTGGGTCTTATCCTCGCTCTTGTCGTTGAATGGATGGGCGATGCTGGCCGACAGGGCGCCGACGGGTGACAGCCAGGTAAGAGACAGTCCGGCGGAATAGCGGATGTCGCTCAGACTGAATTCATTGGGCCTCACCAGCTCCTCCTGGTCGTCGAGCTTCGGGTTATCCTGGTCGTCGAGCTTCGGGTTGCTCGTGGTCCACACATTGCCGAAGTCGAAAAAGGCCCCCAAACGCAGTTTCTTGGCAAACACACCCTTGACGGGCGCCGGTGCGAATACCTTGATGCTGCCGACCATCTTTATGTTACCGCCCGCCGGGTTCTTATCAAGGGTGGTTTCTCGTGGGCCCAGGGTGTTCTCCCTCCAACCTCTGACCGATCCCGGACCGCCGGCGAAGAAGTGCTCGAAGAAGGGAAGATCCTTGGTGCTGCTGAAGCCGCTACCATAACCCAAATCCGCATCCAGGGATAAAATGAAGTGCTTGATCAGGGGGATGTACCGGCGATGCGTATAGACCAGCCGGAAAAACTGCAGATCGCTGCCCGGCACCGACACCTCCGCCCGCAAGGACTGGAAATTACCCTTGGTGGGGAAGATCGCCTGATCACGCGAATCGTTCGTATAGCTTGTGGTCAGCAGAAAATCATTGAAATGATCGCCATGATTGGTCGCGAAGGTCTGTGCCAATAGGGAGTTTCCCGCGGTGAATTTGGTGTACCGGTAACGGATGCCGAAACTCGCACGGCTGGTATCCGTGATCGGCAGGCCGAAAGTCATGCTGGCGACACCGGTATCCGTGAGGTAGTCGATGCTGTTCAGCTCCTCATAATCCGTTTTCCGATAAGAGAGATCAAGGCCCCGACTGATGCCGTCTATCGTATAGTAGGGATTGGTATAGGCGAGGCGGTAACGGCGGCTGGAGCGGCTGTTGTTGAAGGCGAAGGAAACCTTCTTACCGGTCCCCAGGAAGTTGCTCTGGCTGATGCTGGTGTTGAAGATGATGCCCTGGGACTGAGAATAGCCGATACCGGCGAGTAGGCTGCCCGAGTCCTTCTCGACCACTGACAGGTTCACGTCTACCTGATCCGCCGAGCCGGGAACCGCCTGCGTCTCCACATTCACCTCCTCGAAATAGCCCAGCCGTTGGAGGTGCTCTCGGGATTCTCTGATCAGCTCCGACGAGAACCAGGCCGCCTCCAGCTGGCTGATCTCGCGGCGTAACACCTCGTCACGGGTGCGGGTATTGCCCTTGGTATTGATCCGCCGGACATAGGCGCGTTTGCCTGGATCCACGAAGAAGGTCACCGCGACCTGCTTGATCGCCTCATCGATTTCAGGGATGGTGTTGACGTTGGCGAAGGCGTAGCCCTCGTTACCCAGCTTTTTGGAGATGCGCTCCGCGCTCTCAATCGTGATCTTGCGGGAGAAAATATCTCCGCGACGCATATGGATCAACGGGAAGAGCTGCTTGACCGGCATCGACGGCTCCCCGGCCAGCTTCAGGTCGCTGACCTTGTAGACGTCGCCCTCATCGATACCGATGGTTATATAGATGTCCTGCTTGTCGGCGCTGATGGAGACCTGGGTCGATTTGATCTCGAACTTGATATAGCCACGGTCGAGATAGAAGGAGCGCAGGGTCTCCAGATCCCCGCTGAGCAGCTGCTTGGAGTACTGATTGTTCTTCGAATAGAAGGAATACCATTTGGTACGGCTGAGCTTGAACAGATCGAGCAGCTCCTGTTCCTCGAAGTCCTCATTACCGATGATATTGATCTGTTTAATGCGGGTCATCAGACCCTCGATGATGTCGATGGACACGGCGATCCGGTTGCGTTGCAGCGGCGACACCGTGGACTGAATCTCGACCCCGTACCTCCCGAGGGCATAGTACTGGCGCTCGAGCTCCCGCTCAATCCGATCCAGGAGCGAGCGGTTGAACGTCTGTCCTTCCGCCAGCCCGATATCTTTGAGTCCCGCCTTCAGTGCCTTGGTATCAATGCTCTTGTTTCCCGATATATTGATCTCGGTCACGGCCGGCCGTTCCTGTACCCACACCACCAATACCGTCCCGTCCCGTTCCACCCGCACGTCCTTGAAGAATCCTGTTGCGTACAGGGTGCGGATGATGCTCGCGGTGACAGCATCTGTCGTCGTGTCCCCCACCTGAACGGGAAGGTAATTGAAGACGGTACCGACGGCAATGCGCTGCAGCCCTTCCACTCGAATATCGGAGATACGGAACCGGGCCGCGAGCACGGATGTGGCCATTGCCGGCAAGGCAATCAACAAGATCAGTAACCTCCCCAACCGGTCTACTCTTTTCTGTGCGCTCACATGTAATCCCCTCGGTACCTGCTACAGGGCACCCCAATGTGACGTTTTCCAAAGCGAATCAGTATACCCATCATCCCTAGGATGGTGCGGATCTCGTTCCTCTGCCCCCGGGGCAAACGCCTGATATTATAAATCAATGCACTACTGTCCGGGGAAATTATCAAATAGATTCCATTGGTTATGGGTATAGGCAGTATCGCTTATGGATTCCATTCTAGTAACCAAGCGAGCCGGCGGCGGGACATGCCCGGTAGACCTTACGGTTGTTGGGGGATCGCTTGGTGGAATCGATATTCCCCGAGACCGTGCGTCAAGTGTTAAAAAAAACGCCATCAAACCCTGGCAGAAGCGGATGTGGTGCATTCCCGCGCCTGCGTTTATGCCCCCTTCGAGAACTGGCGTCGCATCGACATAGCGGATAATCATGCCGCCGAGCAATGGGCGCAAGGCGTTCAGCAGTTGGTGCAAGAAGATTATCCGCAGGCAACCCGTATCACCTTAGTCATGGACAATCTGAACACCCATGGCGGCGCTTCCCTGTATAAAGCGTTCCCACCGCACGTGGCCCGCTCGCTGTTGGACAAATTAGCATGCGTCTACACCCCCAAGCATGGCGGTTGGCTCAACCTGGCTGAATGTGAGTTCAGCGTGTTAGGATGGCAATGCTTGGACCGGCGACTACCGGATCTCGCAACGGTCGTTTCCGAAGTCCAGGCATGGACGAAGACCCGGAACCAATCCAATCAACCCGTCGATTGGCGCTTTACCGTGGAAGTCGCACGGATCAAACTCAAACGCCTTTATCCTATATTATCAGGTTGATGTGCTGCTAGGAGAGTTTTTTTCGAGTTAGGCGTTGCTTGATCCACTTGAAGAACAATTCAACTTGCCAACGGTATCGGTAGAGATCCGCCACCGTCCGCGCTGGAATGGCGAAGTGCTGGTCTGAACATCGTGCTTCGGAAGCTAAATTCAGACTGATCATGCGCTATTTTACGCATGATCTACCGGCCTCAAAACTCGCCGCGCTGAGTGATGTAAGCCGCCCGACGATCAATCAACGGTTTTTCAAGCTACGACCTAGAATCGCCCAGCTTTGTGACGCTCATCGCCTTTCTCCGGCGAGGTTGAAGTAGATGAATCCTCTTTTGGCGCCCGCCGTGTTCGGGGAAAAAAGGGGCGTGGAGCCGGGGGTAAAACAATCGTCTCTGGAACGGCAGGGAAAGGTCTACACGGAGATCGTCCCGGATGTCTCCAAGAAGCCGCTACAGGCCGTGATTCGGGGGCCAGGTCTCTCGAGAGCATCATCCACTCGGATGGCTGGAGGGGCTACAATGGGTTTTGGTGGATATGGGTTATCAGAAGCATCTCCGCGTCCATCCGTAACGAATAAAGCCTGCGTCGCTCTATAACGAGAAAAGGCGGGGCCATTGAGTATGCTGGTAGAGTGAGGCCACGTACCGGCAAAGCATCGCTATACCACTCAACAGCGACATGGTAACGATTGAGCTAAAAACGTTTGTTCTTGTTACGTAACTCCTTGTAAGGAAATGAAAGACAACCACTTTAAGAGTGTCACCGATTTGGATCACCTCGCACATCTCCCAAATACCCACTTCTGGGGATGTTGGGGACCTGGTTATGCACATCGGCAAGCTCGTTTTTTCTCAGGTCATTGACTCTTTAGCGATGCATGCGTTTCGTCGAGGCATTGCTTGGTGGGCCGTGTAGGATTCGAACCTACGACCAATGGATTAAGAGTCCACTGCTCTACCAGCTGAGCTAACGGCCCCTTGGCGGGAATGTGGATTTACGTCTTAATAAGGTAGCACGAAAACCAGGCTTTGCGAGCGAATCTCCGGGATGGGATTTTTTAAGGCACTCTCTACTCACCAGGGCGCATCGAGGCGTAGTGGGGTGGACGATGGGGATCGAACCCACGACCACAGAAGCCACAATCCTGTGCTCTACCAACTGAGCTACGTCCACCATTGAAAATGACCGTCGCCACCCTTCCCGGCGCGGTCTCCCGCTAACATTCAACCCCGCCCGGATCTCTCGTCCGGGTAGTGGTTAAGGTCTAAATGGAACTTAACCATTAACAGTGTGTTAGGGCACACCTCGCGTTGCGCACCCTCTCCCTCCGCGAGAGGACTGGTAAATTTACCACTACCCTCGTCCGTACATTCGCTCGGCTGCATTTATCCACACCGTACAAAATGCCTACAGGCACGGTGCCCCCGACCGCACGCCGGGAATTCGGAGCATCCGCCCTACCCCACCCCATTGTCTGGCACCCCGGGAGGGACTCGAACCCCCGACCCAGAGCTTAGAAGGCTCTTGCTCTATCCGCCTGAGCTACCGGGGCTCGAACCACCTCGCGGGAACACCGGTATGCCGTTCCCCGTCAACCGCCTGAGTGGTCGGGGTAGAGGGATTCGAACCCCCGACATCCTGCTCCCAAAGCAGGTACGCTACCAGACTGCGCCATACCCCGCTGCTCTCGGAACACGGTCCTGCCATGGAAGAGCGAAAATAGTACTTAGCCATTCCGATTTCGTCAAACCAACCGAGACGCTCGCCCTGGATTCGCGTGCCTCCGCACAGGGCAACCGAATAATCATATGATAGCACTGCTGTCCGACAAAACGTTTATTTTTTTATTGCGTAACTCCTTGTAAGGAAATGGAAAACAGCCACTTTAAGGGTGTCAGCGATTTGAATCACCTCGCGTATCTCCCAAATACCCCCTTCTGGGGATGTTGGGGACCCGGTTATGCACATCGGCAAGCTCGTTTTTTCTCAGGTCATTGACTCTTTACCGATGCATGCGTTTCGTCGAGGCGTTATGCGGTACGAGGGCAACTGCTACAAGAAGAAATTTTCCTGTCTCGACCAATACCTGCGCATGACCTTCGCGCAGTTAACCCATCGCGAGAGCCTGCGCGATATTGAAGTTTGCCTGCGCGCCCAGAAGGACAAGTTGTACCACAGGGGTATCCAGGGCAACGTTTCCACAAGTGCCGTGGCTGGCGTGAATGAACGCCGAGATTGGCGTATCTATGCAGATCTTGCTCAGGCATTGATTCGCGCCGCTCGCCCCCTGTATGCCGACGAGGACTTGGGGCTTGATCTTGACAACGCGGTTTATGCGCTCGATGCCTCTACCATCGACCTGCGCCTATCCGTCTTTCCGTGGGCACTGTTTCGCTCAACCGAATCTGCCGTCAAGCTCCAGACCCCGCTCGATCTTCAAGGCAACATCCCAACCTTTATCCACATCTCCGACGGCAAGCTACACGACGTCAATGTCCTTGATCTGCTGATCCCGGAGCCCGGCGCCTTCTACATCATGGATCGTGGCTACGTGGACTTCGAGCGCCTGTTCACGTTGCACAGAACAGGGCGTTTCTTCGTCATCCGCGCTAAGTCCAATACCGAATACAGGCGTTGCTACTCTCATCCCGGGGACGAATCCGGTGGTGTTCGATGCGATCGGACCATTGCGCTGAGCGGAGTTAAGCCCGCGCGTGACTATCCCCTGCCATTACGCCGTATCCGCTACCACGATGTTCAGACCAGCAAGACGTTCAACTTCTTGACAACAACTTCGCCATTCCAGTGCAGACGGTGGCGGATCTCTACCGATACCGTTGACAAGTTGAATTGTTCTTCAAATGGATCAAGCAACACCTACGTATCAAATCGTTCTTCGGGACCTCCGAGAACCCGGCAAGATGCCGGCACTCCGGTGGTCCGTACCCAATGATCAGTGCTCAGAGGGCAGTTGTCTAGTGTCTGCCTTCTGCCCCTGATAACTGACAGCCCGGGGCGCCGATCGTCCCTGCGGCTTTGACCAACTTACCCCCTCGCTCCCACGCTGAAATCTTGTTTTAGCGGTATGTATTGTTCGGTGGCCCCGTGCCTCCGCACCTTGCAACGGTCCATATCGCGGCTATGATGCGAAGCTCCGGTACCGACTGATGCAAGTATGAAGGCCCCATGAGCGCACAAATCCTCGACGGTAAGACTATCTCCGCGGGCATCCGTGTCGGTATCAAGGCAAAAGTTGATGCCTTGCTTGCCGGCGGTAGCCGCCGGCCTGGCCTGGCCGTCGTGCTCCTGGGCAAGGATCCCGCATCCGTCGTCTACGTCCGCAACAAACGTAACGCCTGCGTGGAAGCGGGCTTTCACTCGGAGCTACACGCGCTGCCTCACACCAGCTCCCAGGAACAGCTCCTGGCGTTGATCGACGCGCTCAATGCCGACGCACGGATCGACGGCATCCTGATCCAACTCCCGCTACCGGACCAGATCGACGAGAAGGCGGTGATCGAACGCATCCTGCCCACCAAGGACGTCGACGGCTTCCATCCCTATAACATCGGCAGATTGGCACTGCGCATGCCGGTACTGCGTCCCTGTACTCCCAAAGGCATCATGACCATGCTGGAGCATACCGGGTGCAAGCTCGAAGGGCTGGACGCCGTGATCATCGGTGAGTCCAACATCGTGGGCCGACCAATGGCCCTGGAGCTGCTGGCCGCCCACTGCACCAGCACGATCTGCCATTGCTATACCAAGGACCTGGCCGAGAAGACCCGTAGCGCTGACCTCCTGGTAACCGCCGTAGGCCAGCCGCGGTTCGTGCCGGGGGATTGGGTCAAGGAGGGCGCAGTGGTCATCGACGTGGGTATCAACCGCACCGATGACGGCAAGTTGGTGGGCGACCTGGATTTCGCAAGCGTGAGTAAGCACGCGGCCTGGATTACCCCCGTCCCTGGCGGCGTCGGCCCCATGACGATCACGAGCCTGCTGGAGAACACCCTGCAAGCTGCCCGGCTCCACGCGGATAGGCAACCCTAGCCGGGGGCAAACGGAGCGTATAAAACTTCCCGGCCGGTGGCCGGATCAAGCGTAGACTTGATTTGATCCCCTAGTGCAGCCTGTGGTGCGCTAAACCCACTGCGAGTGGCGGTGTTTCCATTTAAACCTTACCATTACCACAGTCCGAACCACTCGAGCGCCGAATGACTCGTATGACCCAGGTTGCTCATCGGTCGCCGTGAAGCCGGTTCATGGCAAGCTGGAATTCACCTGCCAGCACTTCGGAAAGAGACCGCTCCGCCTGGTCCAACGCATCCCGGATTCGACCTTCGTCGTCCCCGGAGGCTTGGCTGAGGACGTAATTCACGACCTGTGACCGATCTTCGGGATGGTCGATACCGATACGCAGGCGCCAGAAGTCCCGGGAGTCGAGCGCACTGATGATGTCTCGCAGCCCATTGTGCCCGGCGTGTCCGCCCCCTTGCTTCAGCCGCAGGGTCCCGACCGGCAGATCCAGCTCATCGTGCGCAATCAATACCTGTGCGGGCGCAATCTCGAAGTAGTGGACCACCGCAGCCACGGATTGCCCGCTTCGGTTCATGAAGGTCATCGGCTTGAGGAGCCGCAGGTCCTGCCTCGAGACGAGGAGCCGACAGAGGAGCCCGTGGAACCTGCTCTCGATCCGGAACCGACCGTCGTAGCACGCGGCGAGGGCATCCACGAACCGGTAGCCCACGTTGTGGCGGGTCGCTTCGTACTTCGGTCCGGGGTTACCCAGCCCGACCACGAGCCTTATTCCCTTCTCGGCCATGTTGTCTACCCACTAGGGTCTGTTGAGATTCATCGTGAGTTGATGGCTGCGGCGCAGGCATAGATCATGGCCTCGAAGCTTTCATCGGTTTTGTCGCTGCGCATGGCGATACACTTGAACTCTTTGAGCTTGCTGAAGAAGTTCTCGATCAGATGGCGCCATTTGTAGATTTCGGCATCGATGTCCAAGGGCTGGCAACGCTCAGGCCGCCGAATTCGATATCCTCGATGAGTGGGGCCACGCCGACGGTATCCGCTGCCCGGGGAGCAGGACGAAGCGGGCCAGGTTGCCCAAGGCGTCCGTCAGGGCCAGGATTTTGGTCGTCAA
>Ga0209781_1000192_pt1 | contig 14795 bp, 7 predicted proteins | sample WorMetHERISLAND1_3_FD_187386 | JGI IMG/M metagenome (GOLD analysis project Ga0209781, IMG submission 187386) | Marine gutless worms symbiont microbial communities from Max Planck institute for Marine Microbiology, Germany - Olavius albidus HERON... | ecosystem: Host-associated > Annelida >...
TCGCGGGGGTAACAAACTCTACCTCCAGCAATACCTCGCCATCCATGAATGGGCACATAATCTCAAGGAGGTTACCCTGGATTTTCTGCGGATTTTGTGTGGTGTCACACAATTAGCCTCATGAGCCAAAATCGTTACCCCACTCAGAGCCAACCTGCGGATTCGTACCAGGTTCGCTTCAGCATCTTCAAATGTATGCTAAGGTTATGTTATGAAAAGAAAAAACCGGTATTCCATGCGTTCACACCTACTTTTCGGACAAGACTGTAGGTGCAGGGATATTCCATGTAAATCAGAGGGAATCCCACAGCCAAGCCGCGCCGCGGACACCGCTGGAGTCCCCGTGGACTGGGGGTCGTAGGTCGATATGGGTTCCGTCCGAGAACAGGTACCGGCCGATGAGTTCGGGTACCTCGCGATAGAGCCGGTCGAGGTTCGAGAGTCCGCCGCCTAGCACGATCATGTCCGGGTCGAGGAGGTTGACGACGCCGGCGAGTGCCCGGGCCATACGGTCCTCATAGCGCCGCAAGGCGGCCTCGGCTTCCGGGTCATGGGCCGCGGACGCGGCGATGATCTGGGGGGGCGTCAGGTCGCGTCCCGTCGCCCTTAAAAAATCGCGGGCGAGTCCCGGACCCGACAGGAAGGTCTCGATGCAGCCTTGGTTGCCGCAGTAACAGGGGAGGCCCGGCAGCTCTTCATTCCGCGGCCAGGGCAGAGGATTGTGTCCCCATTCGCCGGCGATGCGGTTGGGTCCGGTGAGCAGACAGCCGTTCACCACGATGCCGCCGCCGGTACCGGTGCCGATGATCACGCCGAACACAGTGCCCGCCCTGCTGCCGGCGCCGTCTGCCGCCTCGGACAGGGCGAAGCAGTCGGCGTCGTTGGCCAACCGCACCGGGCGTCCCAGTACCTCGGCCAGGTCTACGTCTAGGCGTTTCCCGTTTAGCCACACCGAGTTGGCGTTGCGCATGCGGCCGGTAAAGGGAGATAAGGAACCTGGGATACCGACGCCCACGGTGCCGCGTGCGCCGGTTTCCGACTCTACCTTGGCGACTAGCCCGGCGATAGCCTGCAAGGTCCCAGCATAATCGTTGCGCGGAGTTTGCGTCCGGTGGCGCGCCTGCACCACTTGTTGATCGGCATCGAGCGCGATAGCCTCGATTTTGGTGCCGCCCAGATCGATTCCGATGCGGATTTTGTTCACAACAAGTACCCGACTCAATCGGTTACGGTGGTTAGTGACGAGTGATCAGCGGCAGACCAAAGGCTATTCCCTGACCACTAGACACTAGCCACCCACCTACTCACCACGTCAACCCTCGGAAGGGATCAACCCTGCTCCATGGTTGTCGTGGACTCGGCATTTGTCTGGGGTTCTGTGAGATCCGAGTCCAGGCCGTCGCCGGAGGGGTTAGTGAAACGGTCGTTGAGCGTCTGGACATGCAGGTCGGAGGCTTGTCTCACCTCGCGCAGGCGGCGTCTGGCATCGGTATTCCAACCCGCCGGGGTGCGCGCGAAGATGGTGCGCCAGCACCGGGTGTTGCGCGCGAAGGCGCCGGTCAGATCACTGCGCAGGTCCTCTTCCCTGGCCCGAGCGGTCAATGAGCGGGCGACGGATTTCGCGGCCAAGGACCGGATGCCCAAATGGGCCGCTACCAACAGGCCAGGGACCACGGCGATCAGGATGGGAGCCCAAGACATGCTGACACCCTGGAGTGAGGTCAGCAGTCCGTCGCCTTGGAAAATCCAGACCAGAAAAGCGATCAGGGCCAGACCGAGGACGCTGCCGTCGCCCCACAGGGTGCGTTTTCTCCAGCGGTCGATCGACCGCTGGAGAAAGGGTACGGTGCGCTCTTCGATGTCCTTGGCGGTCCTGTCCACGGCGCTGACGATGCGGTAGGCCCGCTCAACCTCTACCTTCCGCATGCGCCGGTGGATCTCCTGCAGGTCTTGGTCCCGTTTCTCCTCATAGCGGGCGCGTTTGGCCGCGTCCTCGATGACGATAGCGGCGTCCGGGTTATAGATGGTGTAAAAACGCCCGGCGGTCAGGCCCTCCTCGCCGATGGCCCGCTGCCAGGCGGCGATCACGTCCTCGGGATTGTCCTCCCGCGCCGTGGTGTCGAGCTGGTTGAGGATGTACAGGAACTTGCCGGCATCCGGTCGGCTAATGGTGTCGGCGACCAGGTGTTGCAGGGTATCGCGCATGGCCCCCGGCTCCGGGTGACGGGCATCGAAGAACACCAGCACCAGATCGGACAGAGCGATGATGTGATCGGTGATCCGCAGCGTTGCCGTGCGCTGGGCATCGGCATCGAAGCCCGGCGAGTCGATAAGGATCCTACCCCGCAGCTGCTCGCTGGAGCTGACCTTGAGCTGCAGGTAGGTGTCGATGCGCTCGCCTTCGCCTTCGGACACCAGCTCGATGTCCTTGGAAATCTGATAGAGGGGAAAGCGCGGGTCCGAATCGAGGGCGATTCCCGGCAAGGCATGGTCAGTTGACTCGCGGCTGTAGCAGATGACGGTGAAGCGGTCATCCACCGCCTGGTTGCCCGTTCGCTGCAGCTTGCTGCCCAGGAAGTGGTTGATGAAGGTGGATTTGCCAGCGGAGAAGGTCCCGAGCACCGAAATCAGGGGCCACCAGGGAATCTGGATCGCATAGGATTGGTTCTTTTCGAGGAGGCCCATGCCGTAGGCGACCCGATCCAGGGTACGAAAACTCTGAACCGTGCCGAGCAGCACCGGGTTTTCCTGCTTCAGATGGGCTTCTAGGTTCTTCAATCGTTGCTCGATGGCGTCTGAAGGGTGCATCACATGGCTCCTCATAAGCTTCGAAGCGCGGGCGACGAAGGGGACAAGGAGGTTCGGGCTCGGCCGACCACCTGCTGTTTACGCGGATGGTATACTTAATGGCGTCCGGGCGATAGTCCGTTACCGGGTGAGCGCGTACAAATTGCATTTCAATGAACGAGTTGCAGCCGGACTCCTAGTAACCCATTTCACCTTATTTTATGTTCTCAGCGAGGCGAGAAGCGGCCAGATGCGAGGCGCATGAGCGCAGGAATAGCAACCCCTCTTTTTCAAGCTCGCGCAACAACGCAGAGGGCCGCTTCTCGTTTCGCCCGAGCGGCGTTACAGCGCTTGACAAGAGAGCTAGCTATTCCCTGCGCGCGCCGTGCCTTGCCTTGGCGCGTTTGGAAGGCCTCTGAGAATGCAGAATAAGGAGAAAGGTGGGGTACTAGTCGTCAGCCGTGGCCGCGGGGGCCACCATGAGCGATAGGTGCCGGCTTGCCGGCGCAGGGGAGGAGCACAGGGAAGCGAGGGAGGGTAAGCGCCGAGCGAAGTGCGACGCCCCCCGGGTAGGCGTAGGGCCGAGCGTTTGGTCAGGGTGCGGCGCGTGAGCGCCGTCGGAGACGAAATGCCAGGCCATGCGACACGGCGTCAAGTCATTGCGGGAGTCCTGGTGCCGCGCGGAGTGCGCGCCGGGACGGACGCAGGACGAACGCGGGCCGCCGAAGGCAATTGCCGTCGCCCCATTGTTTGCACCCGAAATCGGACGGACCCCATTTCGGGGTGCGCGAAAAATGGCGACGCTCCGGAATCGGAAGCGCAGGCAAGCCCCTGATGTATCCTTCCATTATTGCGATCTGCGATCAATGTAAGACAAGTAGTTGCAGCGTGCATTCAGACGCTACCGAGGCCGAATTTTGGGAGGTACGTCAGGGGCAAGCCCGCGCCTACCGGCCCGTGGTTACGCTGCGCTGACTTGATCGACACCCCAGCGACTCCGCCAAGGCCATGTGTTCGGGCGGATTTATACGCGCTCGCCTTGTAGTCCGCTATCCGATAGCATGCGGTTCGGATGGCTGATCGGTTAACCTAACAAAAACTGAGAGTCTAGATACCTTCACTGATGGACGCGGAAATATTTCCGATAACCCATATTCACCAGCCCATTGTAGCACCTCCAGCCATCCGGGTGGATGATGCTATCGAGGACTACCTGGCCCCGAATCACGGCCTGTAGCGGCTTCTTGGAGGCATCCGGGACGATCTCCGTGTAGACCCTTCCCTAAGGCGTGAACGCCTGAAAGACCTGTTTTTTTCCTTGCATAACATAACCGTAGCATGCAGTTGCAGATGCTAAGGTTATCTAGACCCTCATCAGGCGCCTGATTTCTATCCATTAATCATGCTTATGCTTGCGGGCATCGATCAATTTGGTGATAATTCCTATTTTGCTGCATCAGGCAGGTTACCCGGGTAGCAAGGCATATGGGATTCTCGATAGTTTGCGGATTGCTGGCGGCGGGTCTGGTATTAGCGGCGCAGACCGTGGTGGCGGTGCCTCCGGGCGGCGAGTTCGTGGTGAAGCAGGCCGAAGGGGCTCCCACCGTCTCGGTGGGCGGGACCGTAATCCCTTACAAGGAGGTAACCTTTGCCGCCCAGCTACCGGGACGGGTCAAATACCTTGCCGGCATCGAGGGCGATGCCTTCAAGAAGAGCGATCTGCTCGTCTCCCTCGACGACCGCGAGCTGCTCGCCAAGCGCCAGGCTCTGCTGGCCCAGATACAAAGCGCCGATGCCGCCTTGCGCAATGCCGGCATGCAGTACAATCGCGAGATCTTCGCGCCGCGCTCCCGCACCCCTCCGGGCGGAATGGGCATCCCGAACTTGTTCGACCAGATGTTCACCCGCCCCATGGAGGGTTTCATAGGGGAACGCTCTACAGGCGCGGAATTGTCCGCGGACCTCTACGCCTCCGGTACCCAGATCGAGCAGGCGCGCAGTGCCCTCATGCGGCTGCAGGCGGAACTGCAGGCGCTGGATTCCAAGCTGCGTGACGCCCGCAGTATTGCGCCCTTCGACGGGGTCATCGTCAAGAAATTCATCGAGGTCGGCGATACGGTGCAGCCCGGTCAACCGCTGCTCAACTACGCCGATGTCAAGTACCTGCAGGTCGAGGTGGATGTTCCGGCGCGACTGCGGCCGGGTCTGCGCGAGGGCCTTATGATCCACGCCGAGCTCGATGTGAATCACCGGCGGGTGCCGGTCCGGGTGGCGCAGATTTTCCCCATGGCGGATCCCCAGCGGCATACGGTCAAGATCAAGCTCGACTTGCCCCAGGGCGTGTCCGAGCCGGGGATGTATGCCAAGGTGCTGGTGCCAGATTTCCAGGCCCCCGCGCGCGCCAACCCAGTCGTCCCCGAGTCAGCGATCCGCTACAACGGCAGCCTGCCGGGAGTCTACGTGCTCGATGAGCGGGGCAATGCCGAGCTGCGCCTGATCCGGGTCGGGGAGCCGATTCCGGGCGGCCTGATCACCGTGCTCAGCGGCTTGCGCCCGGACGAACGCATCCTGGCGGACCCGCCGCCGGGGGTCGCCGCCGGTTGGTCCACCCAGCAACAACGACGGCCCAACGCAGGGCGGTGATGCGGGTTGGTTACCGCGCCGACTCCCCACAAGTGCAGCCCCGCGCCCTGGAGTCGATACGCTTTGGACGCTATCCGTTCATACCGGGATTCCGGGTCGTGGTGCCCACTTAGCGGCCATGCCGGCAGCATTGCGTTGGAAGGCTCCGTCGCTTCTCCCCTACCCCGCGTCTCTATCCGAAGTGAGTAGTGGTTAAAAAGTGGCTCTGTTGTGCGACCCACATGATTTGAACCCCCGATGTTTTTGCCATTCCTGGCTCGGCAGATTCCGGCAATCCCTGCCGGAATGACGAGGTAGGGGCTGATAGACTTAACTGTCAGGTCCCGTGTGATTATATACCGGGGAGGAGCTATCCGCTGCTGCAAGCGAGGGAGGTATTACGGTTGCTTGCTGAGGAGGGAGCGGAAGGAACCGCGAAGGCAGAGGCAAGCGAGGTCGGCAGTGTTTGAGCTGACCCTTACGGTAGCACGCAACCTGAGTCGAGGCACCACAGGTCATGAATATCCAACTCCACGAGAATGCGCGCACGACGCCGGCGATTCGTCTGGAAATACAGGCCCAGCCTGAGTCGGTAAGCAACCGGGAGTTAGCGGAGGCTTACCACCTCAACCGCCACACGGTGGCGAAATGGCGTCGCCGTGAGGGGATGGAAGATGCTTCGCCCCGCCTCCAGCGGCTTCACACCACCCCCACCCCGGTCCAGGAGGCGGTGGTGGTCGAGCTGCGCAAGACGTTGTTGTTGCCGCTCGATGACCTGCTGGCGGTAACCCATGAGTTCATCCACCCCGCGGTTTCCCGCTCGGGCCTGGACCGCTGTCTGCGCCGCCACGGGGTTTCTACCCTCAAGGCGTTGATGCCCCAAGAGGAAAGCGCCAAGACGCCAGTGAAGACCTTCAAGGCGTATGCGCCAGGCTTTGTGCACGTCGATGTCAAGTACCTGCCGCAGATGCCGGACCAGGAGCAACGCCGCTACCTGTTCGCTGCCATTGATCGGGCGACGCGCTGGGTTTACGTGGAGATCCTTGAGGACAAGTCGGCAACCGCCGCGAGTGACTTTCTCGCGCGCCTGATTGATAAAATTCCGTTCACGATCAGCAAGGTACTCACCGACAACGGCAAGGAATTTACTGATCGCTTCTGTGCCACCGGTCGCTTCTGTGCCACCGACGAGCGCCAGCCGACCGGTGCCCATGCCTCCGATCGGGTCTGTACCGACAACCGCATCGAGCACCGGCTCACCAAACCGAGAGCTCCCCAAACCAACGGCATGATCGAACGCTTCAACGGGCGCATCGCCGACGTTCTGGCCACCACCCGCTTCGACTCCGCCGAGCACCTGACCGACACCATCAAACGCTACGTCCAGGTCTATAATCAACATATCTCCCAAAAAGCGCTAGGTCTCATTCCACTTCTTCAAGCCATGAGAAAGCTGGTACCAAAAACAGCCCAACCTCTTCAAAAAGCGTGTCTATAATCTGGCGGGACTTGACACTTACCACCTGCATTCAGCCACTACCCCGAAGTGCTCCGGATACGTGCTACGTGCGTGAAATCTCATGGTTGCGCCCTCGCGATAGGGCCACGTTGCCACATCTCGTGCGCGGGTGCGACGGGCGTCTACCGGTTTCCGAAAACCCGAATATAATCATGGATATAGTGAACGATGAATGAAGACGAGACCCTGACGAATCTCGAGGGTCGGAACCCCAGATACACGGAGGAAACCCTCGGAATCGCCGGGCGCACGGCGCGATTCTTCATTCGCTCCCCCCTGTCGCCTCTGTTCTATATCTCGATGCTCCTGATGGGCCTGCTCGGTCTAGTGATGACGCCTCGCCAGGAGGATCCCCAGATCTCGGTGCCCATGATCGACATCATGGTGCAATACCCGGGGACCTCCGCGCAGCAGGTGTCGAACCTGGCGATGCAGCCGCTCGAACGCATCATGAGCGAGATTCCGGGGGTCAAACACGTCTACTCGGCGTCCCAGCGCAATAGGGGACTGGTCACAGTCGAGTTCGACGTAGGAGAGCAGATGGGTCCGTCGTTGGTGAAGGTGAACGACAAGCTTGCCTCCAACATGGACAAGATCCCACCGGGGGTCATGCCGCCCCTAGTCAAGAGCAAGGGCATCGACGACGTGCCCATCGTCGCCCTTACACTGTGGTCGAAGGACCTGGACCAGGACGGCCGGCCGGACGTGGACGACGGCCAGCTGCGCCTCCTTGCTCAGGACGTGCTGCAGGCGGTCAAGGAGGTCAAGAACACGGGCAACGCCTTTATCGTGGGCGGCCGCCGCGAGCAGGTGACAGTGGACGTCTATCCCGAGCGCCTGTCTGGCTACGGCATCAGCCTGGATCAGGTCGCCCAGACCCTCAAGACCGCCAACGCCGAGACCACGGCCGGCGGGGTGGAATCGAGCGGCACCCATTTTTCGGTGACCACCGGCTCCTTTCTCAAGAGCGCCAACGAGATCAATCGGCTGGTGGTAGGGACCCACCAGAATGTGCCCATCTATGTGCGCGATGTGGCGCGGGTCGTCCAGGGTCCGGAGGACGCCAAGCAGCTGGTGGTCTACTACACGGGACCGGCCGCATCGGCAGGCCCGAAAGCCGATGGGGTGCCTGCGGTGACCCTCGCCATTGCCAAGAAGGAGCTGACCAACGGGGTCACGGTCGCCAACGCCATTATCGAGCGCGTGGAGCAGATCAAGGGCGAGCGCATCCCCAACAATGTGGAGGTCAGCATCACCCGCAACTATGGGGAGACTGCAGACGATAAGGTTTCGGACCTGATCAAGAAGCTGTTCATCGCTACCTTCTTCGTCTTCCTGCTGGTCTGGGGGGCATTCCGGGCCCTGCGGCCGGCCATCGTGGTGCTGTTGGTCATCCCGGTGGTCCTGCTCATGACCATCTTTACCGCCTGGGTCTCGGAGTACACCATCGACCGGGTGAGCCTGTTCGCCCTCATTTTCTCCATCGGCATTCTGGTGGATGACGCCATCGTGGTAATCGAAAACATCTACCGGCGCTGGTTGGAAGAGAGGAAAACCGACGACGAGACCGCGGTGGACGCGGTGCGCGAGGTGGGTAACCCGACCATTCTCGCCACCTTTACCGTCATCGCCGCGCTGCTGCCCATGGGCTTCGTGAGCGGCATGATGGGACCCTACATGGAGCCGATCCCGGCCCTGGGCTCGGTGGCCATGTTCATCTCCCTGTTCGCCGCCTTCGTATTCACCCCCTATTTTGCCTTGTCCAAGTGGCTGCGGCCCTCTATGCGCTACCTGGAGACAGCCGAAAAACGTGAGCACAAGGGGGCGGAGCGGCTCGAAAAGGGCTTCCGTAAGCTCCTGACCCCGCTCATCGAGAGCAAGCACAAGCGGACTCTGTTCCGCCTCGTCCTCTGGGGGGTCTTTCTCTTCACCTGCGCCTTCTTCTACTTCAAGTGGGTCCCGGTGAAGATGTTGCCCCTGGACAACAAGCCGGAGTTCTCGGTCGTGATCGACATGCCGGAGGGCACGGCCCTGCCGGTCACCGCCAACCTCGCGCAACGCATGGCGGAGACGCTGCGTACCCTGCCGGAGGTGACGGCCATTCAGCTCTACGCGGGCACGGCCCGACCCTTCGATTTCAACGGCATGGTGCGACACTACTACCTGCGGTCCGATCCCTGGCAGGGCGAGCTCCAGGTACAGCTCCTGCACAAGAACGACCGCGAGCGGAGCAGCCACGAGCTAGCAGTCACAGCCCGAGAGATGCTGACGGAGCTGGCCAAAGCGGCCGGTGCCAACATCGCCGTCGTCGAAATGCCGCCGGGACCGCCGGTACTGCAATCGGTGGTGGCGGAGATCCATGGTCCGACACCGGAGATCCGCCGTCGGTTCGCGCGCGATATGACCGAGTTCTTTGCCCAGGCCGAGAGTGCCCGCGACGTAGACAACTACCTGCGCGACACCTACGACTATTGGCGCTTCGACGTGGATACCGAAAAAGCAGTGCGCCGCGGTATCTCCGTCGATACCATCAATCGCAACCTGGCCATGGCCCTGGGCGGAGCGCCCATCGGGGACGTCAAGCAGAAGGCGGGCCATGAGCCCATCGAGATCGTCGTGCAGGTCCCGCTGGCGGAGCGGTCCCAGATCGAACGCCTGGGCGATCTGCCGATCCAATCCAACGGCGGATTCACCATTCCGCTGCGGGAGCTCGGGGCCTTCCAGCGCGTGCCTGAGGAAGCCGTCATCTACCGCAAGGACCTGCGTGCGGTCGAGTTCGTGGTGGCCGACGTGGGCGGTACCCTGGCCGCACCCGTCTATGCCATGTTCCAGATCCAGGACGCGATGGATACCGCCGGTTACGTGGCCCCGGACGGCTCGGTCCCGCAGGCCTACTGGCTCCCCCCCCCCCCCAACGACCGGTATTCGGCCTGGGAGTGGGGTGGTGAGTGGACGGTTACCTACGAGACCTTCCGTGACATGGGCGCCGCCTTCATGGTGGCCCTGGTGCTCATCTACATCCTGGTGGTCTGGGAGTTCGGCAACTTCCGGATCCCCCTGGTCATCATGGCGCCCATCCCTCTGACCCTCCTGGGGATCATTCCGGCCCACCTGATCATGTTCAAGCTCGGGCTGGGCGGCGAGTTCACCGCGACCTCGATGATCGGCTGGATCGCTTTGGCCGGTATCATCGTGCGTAACTCGATCCTGCTCGTAGACTTCTCGATCCACGAGGTGCAGAAGGGCGTACCCGTGGCCGAGGCCGTCATCCGTGCCTGTAAGACCCGTACCCGCCCCATCGTTATCACCGCCCTGGCCCTGGTGGCGGGCTCCAGCGTCATCTTTACCGATCCGATCTTCCAGGGCATGGCGATCTCGCTGGCCTCCGGCGTGCTGGTCTCGACCGTGCTCACGCTCATTGTCATCCCCCTGGGTTGCGTCGCCGCCAGCAAGCACCTGTGCGAGGTGGCGGCGGCGACCGTACCGATCGGCATCGGCGTACCTTGTGCAACGGCAGAGGCCGAAGAGACGCCGAAGGTCGAGCAAGCACCCGAGCGGAAGGAGCCCCGAACCGGCATCCTGGCCAAGGTCTGGGGCTACCTGGTGGAAGGGATCGTCCTGAGCTTCTACCTGATCCGCGGGCTCTTCCTGTTGTTGTATGATTTTCTGACGGGCCTGGTGAAGAAGCGGAAACCCATGCTTAAACCGCCGGCCCCACCGAAAGCGGACGATGGGGGCCGGTCAGGCGATTCCGACGCTCCCCCGACGGCTTCGGTTGCGGAATCCGACGGCATGTCGGCGAGCAAGGCCGCGGTGGCAACCGAGCATGCACCGAGTGTGCCTGAGGAAGCGGCCTCAGCGCCGCAGATCGGGGACACGGATGCGCCAACCGCATGGGAAGAGGCAACCGATGCCGAGACGCGGAAGGGTGCCGTGGCCGCCGAACAGGAGTTGCCGCAAAGCACACCGGAGGTCCACGCGGAGCGAGCCAGTACCTCGGGCACTCCCCAAGAGGCGAGTGAGACAACACCGGCGGACGATGTGAAACCGAAGGCGGCGGACGCGGCTTCCGATACAGCGGGGGAAAGAGGCCCAAAATCGCAAAGCGAGCCAGCCGTGACGGCGGGACAGGACGCATCGGCAGGGCGGAGAGAAGCAACCGGCAAAGAGACTAAAGCTACGGCCAAACCGGAAACGGCACAGCCGGCATCGATCCGGAAAAAGTCCAGGCGGCGTGGCATACGTCTTAAAGCGGATGATGAGCTTTAACCACTACATGAGCGGTATCGTTTTATACCGATGGCGCTGAATCGATGCCTTCCAAGCCGATGAACGAGTGTGAAACCAAGATGAAAACTGCGATGTTGACGATTCGGCACGTGCTGGCCATCGGGCTGCTGGCGGCGACCTCCGGTATGGTGCTCGCCGGTACTGAGTTCTCCGCCGAGACATCCCAATATGGACCGCAGGGAACCCTATCCTCCGGCAAGCTGTTCGTGGGCGACAAGCGGGTACGCACCGAGCTGTCCCACCAGGGACAGCAAATCATTCGGATAACCGATGAAGGCCGCGGTGTCGAGTGGATGTTGTTTCCAGACCGTAAAAAATACATGGAGCAGACACTGGGCAAGCACGGTGCTGCAATGCCGGGTACGCGGCCAATCCAGGCCAAGAATCCCTGCGCCGGTATGCCGGGACTGACCTGCCGGCAGCTCGGGGAAGAGAAGATCGGTGGGCGTACGGCCGTCAAGTGGGAGATGGTCGCCTCCCACCATAGACGCACTATGAAGAGCACCCAGTGGATCGACAAGGAGCGGGACGTTCCCTTGCGTCAGGAGATATTCGATGGGCAGACCACGGAGCTCAAATTCGTTGCCATGGAGGAGCTGAACGGGCGCCGAGTCGAGAAATGGGAGATGATAGCGACCATGCCCGGTCGGCCGGAGACGCGCACCTTCCAGTGGTTCGATCCCGAGCTCGAGCTTGCCTTGCGTCAGGAGTTCCCCGGAGGTATGGTCAGCGAGCTGAAGAACATCCGCGTCGGCAAGCAACCCGACGACCTGTTCAAGATTCCCGCCGGTTACGAGCGTATGACCGTCCCGCAAGAAGCGCCGGGGAATTGGGACTACGACGGCAGGGACCACCACCGGGGCAGCAGCCACAGAGTGAGACAACCGACCCTTGACCACGGGGTTGTAGGGGCTGTTGGCATAATTGTCGTGCCGACCGCTAATCGGACAGGAGGATTAACAGGATTATTTTTTTGAATAATCAATTGGGTCTAGATAACTTTAGCATCTGCAACTGCATGCTATGGTTATGTTATGCAAGGAAAAAACAGGTCTTTTCTCGAAACTCGCCGCGCTGAGTGATTAAGCCGCCCGACGATCAATCAACGGTTTTTCAAGCTACGAACCAGAATCGCCCAGCTTTGTGACGCTCCATCGCCTTTTTCCGGCGAGGTTAAAGAGGTTAAAGTGGATGAATCCTCTTTTGGCGCCCGCCGCGTGTTCGGGGAAAAAAGGGACGTGGAGCCGGGGGTAAAACAATCGTCTTTCGGAATCCTGGAACGGCAGAAAGGTCTACACGGAGATCGTCCCAGATGCCTCCCAGAAGCCGTTACATCGGGGCCAGGCCTTTACCCGGATGGCTGGAGGAGGGGCTACAATGCATCTATCAGTAACGAATTTGCGCGAGGCAATTGCCCTATCAACGGCATTGAGTCATTAACGGCATTGAGTCATTCTGGTTATATGCTAAACGGAGGCTTGCAAAATTCAAGGGCGTTCCCAGACATACGTTTCATCTATACCTCAAAGAATATGAATTCAGATTGAATCATCGAGAGGAAAATCTCTCCTTAAATTTTGGTTGGGTATGATGGTAGTATCCGATATTAGTTTGTTGGGTTGGTTGCTTTCCGGTGCCGGGACAACCTCAGTTCCCAAGCAGTCGGTGCCCTTATTAGCATCATTATCATAACATTCTCAGCTTTTTCAGTCCACAAACGCATCGAACTTTTAAGCTCAAAGCTAAAAGATTTATACCGATGGAAATCTTATCAATATTCGTTATAGTCATTGTTGTAGGTGTCTTTTCTTTTATGGCATATGATGCCGCACATCAGAAAGACTATAAAGACTAAACGGGAGCAGATTATGCTGCCCAGGTTCGCACTGTGGCTTCCTATCTTTTTCTTTCCGCGGGTACCCTCGCCTGCGGCTCACGGAAGGAAAGGGGCCAGGTTCAATTGGTGGGTCGTTTTTCACGGATCATTCGCCTGCAAGTGACCCAATGCTACGGCCCGGCTTCTCAGCAACCTTCAAGCTTAGTGCCACGCGGCATTGGGCGCCTGAGCCAAGCTGTTAGGTGATTACAAGAGATTTGCATGAGTACATTTTACAGGTTATGGAAAAAACATCCAACGGGTGAGTTCCCATGTTCTACCGACGGTAAGAAGAACTTCGATTATCAATGCGCAATTCGCATGGGTGAGTGCTTTGAAAAAATGGGCAAATACGAAACATTGGCCAGTCCGTCGCTGTTGGCAGCACAAGAACACCGGAGGACATATTCTTGCAGCGGAGGAATTAGCGTCTATACGCCTTGGGGAAACCATTATGACAAAGGCTCAATTTAGTTCTGAGAAACAGCCTAAACATGGTTGTGAAAACATTCGTTTACCTGTCTGCCATTCTACTTGGCCTCTATGGAGCATGGTGGGTGTCATCACTCACACATACCATTTATCTAGAGCAAGTCAATAGCTTCGATGATCTGACGACGATCATGCTCATGTGGTTTGTGATTACGGCAGTGATCCTTTGCCCTTTCCTGTGTTGGGTATCCCTGCGAGTCTTGAAACGTGTTGAAATGAAAAACAGCTACTTTAAGAGTGTTACCGATTTGAATCACCTCGCACATCTCCCAAATACCCCCTTCAGGGGATGTTGGGGACCCGGTTATGCACATCGGCAAGCTCGTTTTTTCTCAGGTCATTGACTCTTTACCGATGCATGCGTTTCGTCGAGGCGTTGCGCGGTACGACGGCAACCGCTACAAGAAGATATTTTCCTGTCTCGACCAATACCTGCGCATGACCTTCGCGCAGTTAACCCATCGCGAGAGCCTACGCGATATTGAAGTTTGCCTGCGCGCCCAGAAGGACAAGTTGTACCACAGGGATATCCAGGGCAAAGTTTCTAGAAGCGCCATGGCCGACGCGAATGAACGCCGAGATTGGCGTATCTATGCAGATCTCGCTCAGGCATTGATTCGCACCGTTCGCCGCCCCCTGTATGCCGACGAGGACTTGGGGCTTGATCTTGACAACGCGGTTTATGCGCTCGATGCCTCTACCATCGACCTGCGCCTATCCGTCTTTCCGTGGGCACTGTTTCGCTCAACCGAACCTGCTGTCAAGCTCCAGACCCTGCTCGATCTTCAAGGCAACATCCCAACCTTTATCCACATCTCCGACGGCAAGCTACACGACGTCAATGTCCTTGATCTGCTGACCCCGGAGCCCGGCGCCTTCTACATCATGGATCGTGGCCATGTGGACTTCGAGCGCCTGTTCTCGTTGTACAGAACAGGGCGTTTCTTCGTCATCCGCGCCAAGTCCAATACCAAATACAGGCGCCGCTACTCTCACCCCGGGGACGAATCTGGTGGTGTTCGATGCGACCGGACCATTGCGCTGAGCAGAGTTAAGTCCGTGCGTGACTACCCCCAGCCATTGCGCCGTATCCGCTACCACGATGTTCAGACCAGCAAGACGTTCAACTTCTTGACCAACAACTTCGCCATTCCAGCGCAGACGGTGGCGGATCTCTACCGATACCGCTGGCAAGTTGAATTGTTCTTC
>Ga0209781_1000194_pt1 | contig 14733 bp, 16 predicted proteins | sample WorMetHERISLAND1_3_FD_187386 | JGI IMG/M metagenome (GOLD analysis project Ga0209781, IMG submission 187386) | Marine gutless worms symbiont microbial communities from Max Planck institute for Marine Microbiology, Germany - Olavius albidus HERON... | ecosystem: Host-associated > Annelida >...
GCACTCCGCGCGGCACCCGGACTCCCGCAATGACTTGACGCCGTGTCGCATGGCCTGGCATTTCGTCTCCGACGGCGCTCACGCGCCGCACTCCGACCAAACGCTCGGCCCTACGCCTACCCGGGGGGGCACTCCGCTCGGCGCTTACCCTCCCTCGCTTCCCTGTCCTCCTCCTCCGGCACCAGGCCTCCAGATAGTTTGCATACTTGTAATCGCGGGTGCCGGCACCGATGGCCCGGCGCCGCGGGCAGCTCGCGGCAGCGGGGGAGCCGTGCTGAGCCCTAGCCACCTGCGCGGTAATCTCCCGGTTGCGACTGGCCAGAATCTCGGTAGCTTTGACCTGCTGCGGCTCGGATCCGGGAAAGGGAGTCTCCGGCGCCTGGGGCTCGAGCGCCGATGCGGGGCCAGGGTCCGCGGAAAACACCGGCTCCAGCTATCCCACCACCCTGGCCCCCAATTCAACGGGTTCGGACAGCGGCAGCGAGACCGGTGCCGAAAGCATCTCCCCCCAGGGCAGACAGGGGATCCAGCTCCGGTATCTTCGGTATCTCCGGTATCAGCTCGACGCCGGCAATGTCGTCGGTCTCCGGGGTCCCCCCATCGTCCACCATGCCGTCGATCGGGGTGAAAGCATCGGCGATATTGGCTTCTCGTCCGACGGCCCCGTTCGCTGCAACATCGTGATCTCGAGCGGACGCATAACCTGCATGTCGGAGCTTGCCCCCGGCAACGCCAGGCCCATACCCTGGATCAGAATCAGATGGATGAGGCCGGCGATCAGCAGGGCCGCGACGAAAGGACCTGCCGAAGCGTTAGTGGCGACATTGTCTGCCCGGAATCGAGGCATATTCCCGAGGTATCCCACTAAATAATGAGGTATCCCCCTAAATTAGGTCTATTATCACCGCTGTCTGACAAAACGTTTGTTTTTGTTGCGTAACTCCTTGTAAGGAAATGAAAGACAGACACTTTAAGAGTGTCAGCGATTTGAATCACCTCGCGCATCTCCCAAATACCCCCTTCTGGGGATGTTGGGGACCCGGTTATGCACATCGGCAAGCTCGTTTTTTCTCAGGTCATTGACTCTTTACCGATGCATGCGTTTCGTCGAGGCGTTGCGCGGTACAACGGCAACCGCTACAAGAAGACATTTTCCTGTCTCGACCAAATACCTGCGCATGACCTTCGCGCAGTTAACCCGTCGCGAGAGCCTACGCGATATTGAAGTTTGCCTGCGCGCCCAGAAGGATAAATTGTACCACAGGGGTATCCGGGGCAATGTTTCCAGAAGCGCCGTGGCCGACGCGAATGAACGCCGAGATTGGCGTATCTAGGCAGATCGCAGATCTCGCTCAGGCATTGAGACGTCAATGTCCTTGATCTGCTGATCCCGGAGCACGGCGCCTTTTACATCATGGATCGTGGCTATGTGGACTTCGAACGCCTGTTCACGTTGCACAGAACAGGGTATTTCTTCGTCATCCGCGCCAAGTCCAATACCAAATACAGGTGCCGCTACTCTTATCCCGGGGACAAATCCGGTGGTGTTCAATGTGATCGGACCATTGCGCTGAGCGGAGTTAAGTCCGTGCGTGACTACCCCCAGCCATTACGCCGTATCCGCTACCACGATGTTCAGACCAGCAAGACGTTCAACTTCTTGACCAACAACTTCGCCATTCCAGCGCAGACGGTGGCGGATCTCTACCGATACCGCCGGCAAGTTGAATTGTTCTTCAAGTGGATCAAGCAACACCTACGTATCAAATCGTTCTTCGGGACCTCCGAGAACGCGCTCAAAAATCAGATTTAGATCGCTATCTCGGTTTACATCCTCGTCGCTATCATCAAGAATCGCCTTGACAGCAATTCGGATCTCTACACAATTTTACAGATTCTGAGCCTGACCTTATTCGAAAAAACTCTTCTAGCTCTGTTGGTTACTAGGGTCTGTTGAGATTCAGGATTCCCAAGCGTCGTGATTTGTGATTCAAGCTACCTTGTCGAAGGAGGTTCGGATGACGACGGAGCGTTTTGTAATTACGGATCGTCAATGTGCTTTGATGGAGCCGCATTGTCTGGGCAAGGAGACGGACCCTGTCCGGACGGGTGGCGACGGTTGTTTTTGGAGGCGGTGCTCTGGATTGCGCGGACCGGCAGTCCATGGCGTGACCTTCCGGCGCACTTCGGCAAATGGAATTCATTATTCAAACGGTTTCGCGATTGGGTAAAGGCCGATGTATTCCAACGCCTATTCGACGCCGTGTCGGATGAACCGGACATGGAGTTCGCGATCCATTGTCAAGGTCCACCGGCACGGCCAGGGCGCAAAAGGGGGACTCAAAGCCAAGCCATCGGCAAGTCGAAGGGCGGGTTGACGACCAAAATCCTGGCCCTGACGGACGCCTTGGGCAACCTGGCCCGCTTCGTCCTGCTCCCCGGGCAGCGGATACCGTCGGCGTGGCCCCACTCATCGAGGATATCGAATTCGGCGGCCTGATTGCCGACAAGGCGTTCGATTCGAACTGGATCATCCAAGACCTGAGCGAGCGCGGCGCGCAAATCGTCATTTCCCAGCGTCCGCAGCGTTGCCAGCCCTTGGACATCGATGCCGAAATCTACAAATGGCGCCATCTGATCGAGAACTTCTTCAGCAAACTCAAAGAGTTCAAGCGTATCGCCATGCGCAGCGACAAAACCGATGAAAGCTTCGAGGCCATGATCTATGCCTGCGCCGCAGCCATCAACTCACGATGAATCTCAACAGACCCTAAAACGGCTCGGATGGACGCAAACTGCTCTCGGCTTATATCACTTGGGTAGGTGTTTCTCATCGCCCTTTCTCCGTGTCAGAATCTCTTTGTCTCTTAGATCGTAAACAGGTTCTCAGCACAATGGCCTGATCGCATCGAACACCACCGGATTTGTCCCCAGGATGAGAGTAGCAACGCCTGTATTTGGTATTGGACTTGGCGCGGATGACGAAGAAACGCCCTGTTCTGTGCAACGTGAACAGGCGCTCGAAGTCCACGTAGCCACGATCCATGGTGTAGAAGGCGCCGGGCTCCGGGATCAGCAGATCAAGGGCATTGACGTCATGTAGCTTGCCGTCGGAGATGTGGATAAAGGTTGGGTGTTGCCTTGAAGATCGAGCGGGGTCTGGAGCTTGACAGCAGATTCGGTTGAACGAAACAGTGCCCACGGAAAGAGGATAGGCGCAGGTCGATGGTAGAGGCATCGAGCGCATAAACCGCGTTGTCAAGATCACGCCCCAAGTTCTCGTCGGTATACAGGGGGCGAGGGGTGCGAATCAATGCCTGAGCGAGATCTGCCTAGATACGCCAATCTCGGCGTTCATTCGCGTCGGCCACGGCGCTTCTGGAAACGTTGCCCCGGATACCCCTGTGGTACAACTTGTCCTTCTGGGCGCGCAGGCAAACTTCAATATCGCACAGGCTCTCGCGATGGGTTAACTGCGCGAAGGTCATGCGCAGGTATTGGTCGAGACAGGGAAATGTCTTCTTGTAGCGGTTGCCGTCGTACCGCGCAACGCCTCGACGAAACGCATGCATCGGTAAAGAGTCAATGACCTGAGAAAAAACGAGCTTGCCGATGTGCATAACCGAGTCCCCAACATCCCCAGAAGGGGGTATTTGGGAGATGCGCGAGGTGATTCAAATCGCTGACACTCTTAAAGTGGCTGTCTTTCATTTCCTTACAAGGAGTTACGCAACAAAAACAAACGTTTTGTCGGACAGCAGTGAGCCTATTTTTTGTATTGGGTCTAGATAACTAGTTAGAGGGGATTTTCGCTCAACAGAAAGAGTATTTTATCATAGAGATTATCCTCTCGATGATTAAATCTGAATTCACATTCTTTGATGTGTAGATGAAACGTATACTAAGCCGATATAAATATTTCGGTTTTCATTCACCCGATGCTTTCAAAACGGAATTTCCTAGTTTAAGGTCTTGATATTTTTCCCCATATGGTTCATAACTGATTCTCCTCATTCGGTGAAAGTAGTCTGTGCAGGATGGGATGTCATGAATATCATGCGGGTTTTCAATCAGTTCCCGGCCCAAGGGGATTGCCTTGCTCATCCTGAGACAAGCTTAGGTGGGGCGGCAAACCGAGTCTGTCCCTATTGCGGTTCCGCCAACACCACGCGCAATCAGCACCGCCACCGCTGCTACGACTGTAAGACCTCGTTCAGCGTCACCGTAGGCACTATCTTCCACCATACGCACCTATCACTTCAGAAGTAGTTCTTAGCGATCATGCTCATGTTGAACGCCAAGAAAGGACTATCCGCACTACAGCTTTCTCGCGATTTGGACGTGAATAAGAACACCGCTTGCGGATCACCATGCAGATTCGCAAAGCAATGACGCAGGCCGAGCAACGTAGCCTTCTGACCGGCATCGTGGAAATGGAGAGGCCTATATCGGCGGAAAGCCGCGCAAGGGCAGTTGGCACGAAGATGACAAGCCAGGCAAGCGCGGCAGAGGAACCAACAAGGTTCCCGTAGTCGGCGCGGTCGAACACGATGGCAAGGTAACGGCCAAAGCGACAACCAAGGAGAAGATGAAGGGGCGGCATATGCGGGCCTTCGTTCGGGAGCGCGTTGACACGTCTAGGCCAGACTAATCACAGAGAATATAAAGGCTATCTCGGCATTTTAAGTTACGGAATTTCCTGGTTTAAGGTCTTGATATTTCTATTTCTAGTTTTTTTGTAGATTAAAGCATGGGGTATAATATTCGATCAATAACTGGCTTTTTTCTTCCATTTGGCTTCGAGTTTCTCCGCCTTCCTGGTCAGCTTCTCCATAAGACACTTGATATCCTCCAGCTCTCCGGCGTCCAGGTTCATCCATTCCAGATCGGCGTCTTCCAGATGATCTATATCATCAATGTCAAAAATGTGGATAGACCATATTTTCCAGAGTATATCTGGCGTCTTCAGCCTTTTCTCTTTCGTCCATCGCCTTGCAATATCGTTTGTAGGTCATTTCGTGGGCGAAATCCTCTGGAGAGTCCGTGTAATCCCTGTGATACATAGGGATCATTGTATAGAATCTTTCCTCCAAGTCCCGGAGGCCGTCTCTGAGTTCAATATAGAGATTGATCAACTTATTTTCCTGTGATCCCATTGCGTATCCTGTCAATCAATGTCAAGACCTTAAACTAGGAAATTCCGTTACAATTTCCTGGCTAGCAATCCAAAGCCATCAAAGTTAAGGCAACGTTGCTGATTTGAGCGGGATTGCCGGAGCCGGAAAGCACTGAAAATAGTGAGAATCTTTATATCCCTGTGACTGGATTCCGGCACTCCCTGCCGGAATGACGGCTTAACTTGATGGCGTTGGCTTGCGATCTGGCCCCGTGGCCAACTTGAGCACCGGCAACTGGACTTTTAAACACTGGCAAGCTGACGCCTACCGCTCATGGTGGGCCTCCGCGGCCACAGCTGACGACCGGGAGCCGGCTGCAGCTCGTTCATCGAAATGCAATCCTGGATCATTCAGGATCGTTCCGACGACCCACCGTCGCGGCGCGGGCATGGATGGCGTCCAGGATACCGTCCCAGAAATAGATTCGGGCGCAGATCGCTTCCTCGGCGGCGGTCTCGGCCTCCATGATCTTGTCTCTGTCATTCCCGCACAGGGCTTCGGGCAGTCAGTCGCAGTGCGGGGGGGGCCGTGGTGGTCGCCGTCGGGCTCGATATGGCACTTGAGGTAGTGGTGAAAAATGGGGGCCTGGGCCTTGCTGATGCACATCCCATCCAGGAGGCGCCGGAACATCCCCGGGATCACCTATTCCCGACCCGGAACGAAGGCTGCGGCTATTGCGTGGGGCTTGTCCTCGCGGATGAAACCGAAGGTCGTTCCGGAGCGTCGCCATTTTTCGCGCAACCCGAAGTGGGGTCCGTCCGATTTCGGGTGCAAACAATGGGGCGACGGCCATTGCCTTCGGCGGCCCGCGTTTGTCCTGCATCCGTCCCGGCACGCACTCCGCGCGGCACCAGGACTCTCGCAATGACTTGACGCCGTGTCGCATGGCCTGGCATTTCGTCTCCACCGGCGCTTACGCGCCGCACTCCGACCAAACACTCGGCCCTACGCCTACCGGGGGGGGCGCACTCCGCTCGACGCTTGCCCTCCCTCGCTTCCCTGTGCTCCTCCTCGGAAAAGTAGCGGGTCGGCAGGGGCACCAGGTCCGATGCAAGAGCCAACCGGTTGATAAGGCAGCGCAACCGCGGGTCCCCGCACGGCATCCACGGGATCTCGAGCGGGGTGATATGTCGCTGCAGCTATTTGACGAGTGACATGAAGTCCCAGACCGCGAATACGTGATGGGTCATGAACACCCGCAGGTCTTCCAGGGTGCGCAGCGATCGGTAGATCGAGTGCCCCGCGAGCTCCGCCTGTAACGGGCGTATGTGCTTCATGTCGAGTGTGGCCACGGTTTCGGATCCTCCGGCCCGCATCTCTCACCGGATGGTTGGCGACGCGGTTCAGTATTTTGGATCAGCCTAGAAATAGGCGTTCGCACTCCTGGTGACTGCGGGTTAGGCAGTCTTCGATGGACACGCCGAAAAACCAGTTGCCGGTCATGGCCACAGGGCCGCCGGCCAGTAACGCATCGATCTTCCGCACCAGATCCGGGTGGCCGGCACGCAGCGCCGGTAGCTTATTCGAGATCCGGGACAGCCCGGCGATCTGCTCCGGGACGACCCCGAGCACCCGGCAGATACGGGCCACCAGGGCATCCGCGTCCAGCATCCGGGATCGAAAGTGAAAGGCGAAGCCGCGGTAGTCTTCGTCGGGCAGATAGTCCCGGGAGACCATGGAGTAGAAGGCGTCGTCCATGGCGATCAGGCCCGCTAAGGCCGGCAGGTGTTTGAGCGCTGCGGTGGGTATGCAGACAACCAGCGTCTCGATCGCTGCGACACCAATACCACCGACCAAGTTCCGTAGCTCCTCCATGTCTTCCGGCAGCAAGGCCGCGGCGGCATCCGGCGGTACCGCCAGGGTCAGGTAGCGGCCCTTGAAGATTTCCCCCGCCGCCGTAAGCACTTGGTAGCCGTCGCCTGCGCGCACGACCCCGGATACCCGCTGCCCGGTGCAGACCTCCAGCGCCTCCTGGCGGGCAATGGCCCGCGGAATATCCGACAGCCCGCCGGGGAAGGTGAAGCTGCGCATGATCCCCTTCCGTCTGGGCTTACGGCGGAACAGCAGGTCGGCGGGGAAGTCGTCCACTTCCTGGCAGACGACGGCCTGAAAGGCGGGTCTGAACAGGTCCCGATAGTTGCGGCGGCCGAGCGCCGCGCCGAAAAACTCGGCGACGCCCTTGTCTGCCTTGGCGCTCATAAACAGCCGGGGCAGCGAGCGGATCAGCTCCCAGGGGTGCAGTGAGGAGAGGATGGACCGGCGTTCATTGCCGTGCCAGAGCTGGTAGCGCAGCTTCTCTTTGGCCGTCAGGTGCTCCATGAGTCCTAGCTCCTCCAGGATATCGAGCAGGTGGCCGTAGCTGTTGAAGCAGGTATGGCTGCCGGCTTCGGTCCAGAAGTCGCCGCAGCCGGGGAAGGTCCAGCTGTTCATGCAGCCACCCACCCGATTTTCTCCTTCCAGGACCAGGGTCGAGACCCCACGCCGCACCGAGCGGTGGGCCATGCCGAGACCGCTGATGCCAGCACCGATGACGATGTGTTCGAAATCCTGACTCATGACTTGAAATGTCCCTTGCTCGATCCTTGTGCGCCTCGCCGTGAGCGGAGACGGGTGTGCCCAGTGTTCCGGCAGCGGAGAGTATCGAGACGTACACCTACTCTGGGGTATTGGAAATCCCGAAGCCTCAGCGCAGATAGGCACCGTCCTCGCCGACCTTACCCGGACCATCGAGGACATGGATGCCGGCGGAGCTGCCCTTGACGTGAAACGAGAGGGTTCCACCCTGGGCCCTGATCTCGTCGCCGGTGACCGCATCGCGATAGGTGCCGTCACGCACGCCGGCGACGCGGATGTCCTGGCCGCCGCCGATGGTGAGCCCGACCACGGCATAGCTCGCGCCCTCGTTCCAATCGCGGACGAAGGAGAGGCCGAAGCCCCACTCGGCGAGATGGCTCATGGGGGCCTTCTGCAGGGCGGGGACGGCACGGCGGATCTGGTTGAGGCGCCGGATGTGCCGGTACAGTGGGTGGCTTTGGGTCTCCGCGATGTGCGCATCGTCGATGTGGTCGCCGAAGTAGGCACGCCCGGTGGACTCCAGGGTGTCGTCATTGCCGATGACGTCCTGGGGCGCGCCCTTCATGAACTCGATTTCTTCCCCGAAGTAGAGACAGGGAATGCCGCGTACCGTCCATAGAAGGTTATAGGCAGCCGCCGCCATCCACTGCTCGCCCTTGAAGCGGAAGCGGAAGTCGTTGTCCGGCCCCACGTCGTGGTTTTGGAGGAAGGTGACGAGCGCGGTGGCGTTGCCGTAGATCCGGTCCATCTCCAGCACCCGACCGACGCCCTCGAAGCTACCGCGACTCAGGTTGTCGCGGAAGGTGGAGAAGAGGCCGAAATCCAGCTGGGGAAAACCGGAATCGCCCCCGGAATCGGGATCGCGCGGGTCGTGGCCGAGACGGGTATACCACCAGGGACGGATTTGTGAGGGTCCATTGTCGCCACCGCCCAGGTCGCCCCAGCCGTAGCCCTTGACCAAATTCTCGCCGAACACGAACAACCCCGGTTTGTGAGCCTTCCAGGCATTGACGTACTCGAGCAGGTTATCGCGCTCGATGTGTTTCACAGTATCGATCCGCAATGCATCGACACCCATGTCCAGGTAGCGATTGATGCTGCCGATGATGTAGTCCTTGACCTTCTGCCGCTCGGTGGCGAGGTCGATGCAGTCGCCGGCAAGGTGCTTGTGTTGCAGCGGGTGGGCACTCTCCCAATCTCCGCCACAGATGAATCCTTCCTGGTGATACCACTCGGGGTCGAGAGTATTGGCGTCGATGCCGAAAAAGCGGCCGGGCTCGTAGCCGGGCTTGGGCAAAGTCTCGCCGGTCCGGGGGTCGAGCAGGGGCTCGCTACCCTCCGGGTCCCGGGCATGGCGCTCCCGGTACCAGTCCGGGGCGAGGGGATTGTCGATGTCGTCCCGGTTCGGCCAGGCGTAGTTGCCCAGGTTGCCCTGGTAGGGGCCATGGTCAATCCGACCCAGCTCCGAGCCTTGGGGGACGTAGTACTTGATCGGCAGGTGGTCGATCCACACCTTGCCGCGGATACCGTACTGGCAGGAGTGGTTGATGACCACGTCCTGGATGATTTTGATGCCCTTCTCGTGGGCCGCGTCGATGAGGTCCTGATAGGTAGCATCGGGGGATTCCAGCCGCGGGTCGATCCACGTCCAGTCGTAGCCGTGATAACCATGGTAGTCGAGACCGGAGCGGTTCTCGATGGGTGGAGTGATCCAGATGGCGCTGAAGCCTAGGTCGCGGATGTAGTCCAACCGTTGGATTAGCCCCTTGAAATCCCCGCGCCAATGCGGGTCTATGGCCTCACCGGCGGCATTGAAGCGGATGCGGTCGCGGCAGAAGAAGTTGTTGGACGGGTCGCCGTCATAAAATCTGGCGGTGAGCAGAAAGTAGATAGTCTCTTCGCGGAAATCGGGCAGCCCGGTGTCCTCCGCCTCGATCCGCTGTGGCACCGACTTGGGCCGCGGCGAAGACCAGCCTGGGGCGGCTGCGGTGGCCGTCGACTGCGGTGGTTGGTCGTGCCACCGGCCATCCTCCGTGTACCAGCCGCTGCGATCCCGATGCAGGTCGCCGCTTTGGTGCCCCTGGCGGTCATTGAAGACGAAGCTGACCGCCGTGACGCCTTGGAACCTGTGGGTCAACCAACCGTCCACCTGCTCCACGATGGGAACGCCCGGCCAGGTCGAGCTTTGGCCATGGGGGAGGGTATTCCAGTAATGGATATGGACGCTGTCGGCCCAATCGGCGGGCTTTTTGAAACGAATGACAAGATCGATCATCGCGTGGACTCCGATTCCCTTTGCTGTCTGAACTGAACTCGATTACCAGCGCCCGCACTTCCGGGACCGTGACAGCCACCAGCTGCAGTCTATTGCTTGTGCTGCGCGGCCATTTCCCTTTGGCGTTCAAGGCGAGCCAGGGCATCCTCAAGGGACTCACCGGGCTGCATTCCAAGGAGCTCTCGGGCACTCGTTGTGGTGATGAAGACTGGGATATCTATCTGCTCAGGATCCACGTCTTCGAGGAACACCGGCATCGGCGTGTCAACCAGGTCCTCACGACTTGCGGCGGTATCCTGCTCGCTCAAGGCACCCGCACGAATGTGCCGATACGCTCGGCCTCGTCGAGGCCGATCTCGTCGAAACCAGTCCGAGTCCGGTCGTTCATGCTAGCGCCTCTTGAGACGGGTCTGTTCCTGTTGCTATCTGAGCTGCCGGTTCAGTTCGGGAAAGTTTTGCTGTTGCCTGCTACGGTCGTGTAGACCCTGAGCGACCATCAACGTGATGTTCTCCAGGTCATCCAACCGTATCAGGCGTATACGGTCGATGCATGTTTCGCGAAATGACCGTACCCCACGCTCGCGCACGTTTTGCTGGTCGATGTGGTGCCTCGGCTCGATGTCTCCACAGTAGGGGGAAACACCTCCTCGGCGTTGATCCTCTTGGACTGGCTAGCGTATCCACATCTGTCCGCGCCCACAAGTTATGCATGGATGGCTCCTGCCGCGCTCTGCTGATGCCTGCCAGCAAGGCCCTCTTCTGGTTTCCGGTGAAGGTATTGAGGCCGAAATGACCGATCACCTCATGGCGCAATGTGATGATAAGGTCATCGGCATCCTTTACGTTGCCGCACGGAATTGCGAATCAATGCCTGAGCGAGATCTGAATAGATACGCCGGAGGAGCACAGGGAAGCGAGGGAGCGTAAGCGCCGAGCGGAGTGCGCCGCCCCGGCGTAGGGGTAGGGCCGAGCGTTTGGTCGGAGTGCGGCGCGTGAGTGCCGTCGGAGACGAAATGCTAGGCCATGCGACACGGCGTCAAGTCATTGCGGGAGTCCTGGTGCCGCGCGGAGTGCGCGCCGGGACGAACGCGGGCCGCCGAAGGCAATGGCCGGCGCCCCATTGTTTGCACCCGAAATCGGACGGACCCCATTTCGGGGTGCGCGAAAAATGGCGACGCTCCGGAATCTCGGCGTTCATTCGCGTCGGCCACGGCGCTTCTGGAAACGTTGCCCCGAATACCACTGTGGTACAACTTGTCCTTCTGGGCGCATAGGCAAACTTCAATATCGCGTAGGCTCTCGCGATGGGTTAACTGCGTGAAGGTCATTTCAGTTGACTCTATCCATCAATAGATAGCTGGCGGGGTATTAGGTTGCGTCCCTGCAACCCAACCGACGGGTATTTTGCCATCCCTGGTATCTGGATTCCGGCAATACTTACCGGAATGCCGGGGTGGAGGCTGAACGATTACTACGAGGATGCCCGTTCTTCCACGGGCACGTATGGTCTTTGTTCATACCCCATATAGACCTGCCGGGGCCGGGAGATTTTCTGCGCAGGGTCATTCAGCATTTCCGTCCATTGGGCCAACCAACCCGCGGCCCGTGGGATGGCGAATAGAACCGGGAACATATCGGTAGGAAAGCGCATGGCCTGGAGGATGATCCCGCTGTAAAAATCCACGTTGGGGTAGAGCTTGTGGGAGACGAAATATTCGCTTTCCAGGGCGATGCGTTCCAGCTCCAGGGCGATATCGATCAGTGGATTACTGCCGGTTACTTCGAATACGTCATAGGCCACCTTCTTGATGATACTGGCCCGCGGGTCGTAACTGGTGTAGATGCGATGACCGAAGCCCATAAGGCGGATTTCGCCTTTCTTGACGCGTTCGACATACGCGGGAACGGCGGCTACGGAGCCGATTTCCTCCAGCATCCGCAACACGGCCTCATTGGCGCCTCCGTGCAGGGGGCCGAACAGTGCGGCGGCGGCGGCGGCGACCGCACTGTAGGGGTCCACGCGGGAGGAGCTGACACTGCGCATGGCAGCGGTGGAGCAGTTCTGCTCGTGATCAGCATGCAGCAGAAAGAGGACATCTAGGGCCCGGGACAGAGCCGGGGGCACCTCATAGTTGTGCTCGTTCATGTAATCGAGCATGTAGAGGAAATTACCGGCATAGCCCCGGCTGATATCCGGGTAGTTATGAGGCCGACCGATGCGGACCCGATAGGCAAAGGCGGCGATCGTCGGCAGCTTGCCGAGAATACGCCAGATCTGCTTTTCCCGGAGCTCGGGGTCGTTCACCTCTCTGGCCTCCACATGAAATGTGGACATGGCCGCCACCGAGCTGATCAGGATTCCCATCGGATGGGCGTCATAGCGGAAGGATTCGATGATCCGGACCAGGTTCTCGTGGATGTAGGTATGCCGCATGATGCGGGTGGTCCAATGCTCGAGCTGCTCCCTGGTCGGCAATTCGCCGTAGATCAGGAGATAGGCACACTCGAGGAAGCTGCTCTTCTCGGCCAGCTCTTCGATGGGATAACCGCGATATCTGAGGATGCTCTTCTCCCCGTCGATATAGGTGATCGAGCTGGCGCAGGCCGCCGTGTTCATGAATGCGGGGTCGTAACTCATGATTCCGAAATCACCGGGGTTCAATTTGATCCGGCGCAGATCGGGGGCATGGATGCTGCCGTTCTCTATCGGGATTTCGTAGGTCTTTCCATCGCGGTTGTCGGTAATGGAAAGCGAATCTTTCTTCATGCTCGTTTTCCTCCTGTGGAGGTTTGATCTTAACCGATGCAAGAGCCACAGTTATGAATAGGTTATCTGAAGGCCTATCCGGGCTTATGACTGTCGATCCCCCGCGATGAATGTGCACGCCGGATAGGCTCTGAAAACGGACAACGGGGGAACGCACCGGGTCGCTGTCAATCCTGGAATTTCTTCACACACAGTGATGCGTTCGTGCCGCCGAAACCGAAGGAGTTCGACAACGCACACTTGATGTCGACGTCGGTGACCCGCTCGCGGGCGAGCTTGAGTCCCATGCATTCGGGATCGACCTCCCGGATATTCAATGACTCATGGATGAATCGTTCCTTCATCATCAGCAGCACCATGATCAGCTCCGCGGACCCGGCCGCCCCCATCATGTGACCAGTAAGCGATTTCGGGGCGGTGATCCAGGGACCGTCCTCGCTGAATATCTCCCTGATCGCCGCCGCCTCTTTCGCGTCTCCTACCGGGGTGCTCGTCGCATGGGGACTGATCAGGTCGATATCCTGCGGGTCCATCCCCTCCATCGCCATCCGCATGGCCCTGATGGCACCCTCGCCGGAGGGCTCAGTCATGTGATGCCCATCGGAGGTGGCGCCGTAACCGACGATCTCCCCATAGATCGGGGCCCCGCGTGCCAACGCATCCTCCAGAGTTTCCAGGATCACGATGGCGGCTCCACCACTGATGATGAAGCCGGCCCTATCCTTATCGAACGGGCGACTCGCCGTTTCCGGGGAATCATTCAGGTTCGACAAGGCCGGCATGGCGTCGAACATGACCGATTGGGTCCAGTGGAGGCCCTCGGCTCCCCCGACAATCACACAATCCTGGCGTCCGGTCCTAACCATCCACCAGGCCTCGCCGATATTGTGGGCACTGGTCGCGCAGGCCGATGAAATCGAGAAGCTCGTGCCTTTGATCCCCAGACTGGTTCCGACCGTGGCAGAGCAGGAGCTCGTCATTGTCTTCGGGACCCAACGGGTGCCCGCCCTCTTCGGTCCTTTGTCGAGGGCGGCATTGACGGCATCGACGACGTCTTCGGTGGAAGGACCACCGGCACCGATGAGCAGACCGGTCATCGGATGCGATCGAACGGTATCGGGAAGATCGGCATCGGCCAGTGCGGATTCCGCCGCCTGATAGGCCCAGCCCGCCTGCTCACCCATCCATTTGTGCACCTTCAGGGAGAGACCTTCCTGATACCCGCGCTTAATTTCTCCGATCACATTCGACCGGAACCCCCGTTCTTTATATTCCGGGCAATATACGATGCCGGATTTCCCTTCCATCATCGCTGCCGTTACGTCTTCTTTCGTATAACCGAGTGGACTGACGATTCCCACGCCGGTTATGGCGACTCTTCTATACATAATCTGTCCTCCTTTGTCGATTCAGGGAAAAACCGGAAAAACGATAGACTATAGCACGGACGTCTCTAACGCACCTTGGTTTCGGGTCGGGTCGGACGCGTATAAATTTCTTGTGAGTGAGAGCTATCCGACCGCCTCGTCAAGCCTGAGAATCAGCTCCCCAAAATGAGTTGCCAAAGGAGAAGCCGGTGATCCGTTTCTCAACCCTCGATTTGATGGATGAGCCGAAATGTTACGCGTATCTGGCTGCGATTTTGCATCCGGAGGGTCTCGGTTGCCCGGCGTGCCACACGCCGGTCGCGCACGCGAAGATCCATCGACGTGATCGCGCGCCCTTGTTGTTCTTTCGCTGCGCTTGCGGTCGGATCTACCCGGAGCGTTGCCATTTTTCGCGGAACCCGAAATGGGGTCCGTCCGATTTCGGTTGCAAACAATTGGGCGACGGCCATTGCCTTCGGCGGCCCGCGTTTGTCCTGCGTCCGTCCCGGCGCGCACTCTGCGCGGCACCAGGACTCCCGCAATGACTTGACGCCGTGTCGCATGGCCTGGCAT
>Ga0209781_1000195_pt1 | contig 14681 bp, 12 predicted proteins | sample WorMetHERISLAND1_3_FD_187386 | JGI IMG/M metagenome (GOLD analysis project Ga0209781, IMG submission 187386) | Marine gutless worms symbiont microbial communities from Max Planck institute for Marine Microbiology, Germany - Olavius albidus HERON... | ecosystem: Host-associated > Annelida >...
CAAGCTCTCCCCACCAAAGTACGGTGGTCATAAGAGCCGTAACCCTTAATCTCGCCCCGCCCAAACCCGAATCTGCTCGATAGCTTGCGCGGTCTGTCTTCGTGGTTTCTTGGTAAAGAAGCCTGACCGCGCAGCCAACCCGGCACCCGTGGGCAGTATGGCCAACACCCGGCCTTGCGCTTCGGAGGTTGTTTGCGCCCTCGCCTCGGTATCCCACAGCGAGATAAATTGCTCCCGACTATAGGTGCGATTGCCTAGCGAAGGATCGGCAAGCCACACCGTTGACGCATTCACCCCACGCAACACAGAAAAATGGCCGGGATGGCCGAGTTCGCGGGGGTTCAGATAAACAATCACCGGCATTTCGAGAGTGGCTAATTGATCATAATGAATAGAAGCGGCAACGGATCGAAAGCCAAGGGTTGCTAAAACCTCCCGCATATTTTGAAACGAGGACCGAAGGAGTCCGATACCCATTAACCCCAAAATCTCTTGTTCTGTTACCGATTGTCCGTAGTACTCGTTCAGAAACGTTGCGAGAGACGCCGCACCGCAGGAAGTATCAAGGCCCTGTTTAACGACACGCTCATCGCGTAAGGTTTTCCAGCTTTTGATTCCGATTGATCCCGTCACAAAGCGCGTGCTTAGGTGGGCGCATTCATCCTCCGCGCGGATGTTCGTTGCGGGGAATAAGATTTGGCAGACACTAAACCATGTGGCGAATATTCTGGTTTTACAGGTCATTTTCACGGGTCACCTAGCCCGTTACATACCAAAACTAATTGTTAGAGCACCAATCAAAACAAAGAGTAGAAAAAACGTAGCTGCGTGGATACCCGTTAGTACGTCCCAAGAAAGCGGCTTGGTGAACGCGAATTCTTGGAAGCTGAAATGATAGGAACGGGGTAACACGCGCCCCGTATACCATAGGATTGTTGCGCTACAGATAAGCACCGTGAAACTAAAGCGTAAATGCTCAGGCAGAATAGCCCCAAGGCTATATCTGTAGACATCAAACAAGAATACCGAGAGTACGGAAATTAAGGTTGGTATTATAAAGTACGGAAGCTGATCGTCACGCGAAATCCTCCCTTTGGTTCGTAGTAAATAAGGACGCAACCAAATGAAATTTAGTATCCCCAAGATAGAAAAATATACTAGGATACCGATCCACGATGAAGATAGAGCCATATCGTAACTGCCGATAGAGGGATCGTAAAATGAAAAAACGAGAACAAAAATCACGTATGCGAAGACCCAAATAAAAGCTAGAAATCCCAATATCGCGGGTAAAATAAATGCAGCCGTCCTTATTGGGGTAAGGGGTTTAACAATGGACCGTTGATGGAAACTATGAAAAAATACTTTTGGAAGAAGGAATCCATAGTAAAAAGAAGCCGCTATACTCAATAAAAAAACCGCAAAAGGGAAGGAAAAACGAAACCCTTTTGTAAATGCCCCGTGCGTAAAATAGTCACCCCCAACTATATAGATAAACAATAAAAAATTAACGATCACAAAGGGTATTAATAGATAGGGAAGTTCTTTATCTCGGTCTGTTCCTCCGGTTGTCCTCTTCAAATAGGGTTGCACTAATAATCTGAACCCCAAGAAGTAGTAACCAGCGTAGACCAGAATGCCTAAAAACAAGGGGTTTGGATTAGGGTAAGATCGAATCACAGCATATAAAGCTAGAGGGATAGATACGCCTAGCCAACCGCCCAAGTTTTCTATAGGGTTAGACAGGAACTGCCATCCCTTACGAACAGTATGTTTAATGTTAAAAGTAGACATCGGTAGATACCTATGTTCCTCTGGTTAGTATATCCAGTGCACACTTAGCGTGGTGGTCGGACCAGAAGGTGAGCCGCTTGGCAGAGTCGTAGGAATGCTGGCAATCGTATCCTGAAGGTTTTGCGGTACTACCTCGGTCAAGAAGCGTTGCATATCGGAATTCGAGAGCTCAAGTAAAACACTGTTCACAACGTCGTTAGGGAGATTCGCCAGAAAATCATCCCGGCCCTTGGCCGTTCCAAATTCAATGTTCACCTGCGCTAGTTTTAACCTTAAGGTCCTTTCCGGGAGGCTGGAGAAGAACTGCCGCATAGACGCGCGATCCAGAGTACCTAAGAGATTAACGAGATAGTTGGTATCTGTAACCCTCGACGATCTCGAACCAGAACTCGAAGCCATAGACATGGATTCCGGTTCGGCCCCGCCACCATCACCCTGCATCTCTGGGTCGATGAATCCCCTCGCGATCTCATCCATCGCATTACCGATACTGATTAAAACTTCTGGGACCGTCCAATCGTTCTCCCGGAAAAGCTCCTGGACTCTGGTTGTCAAGTTCATGGGTATCTCTTGATCGTGGATAACCAACGATCCAAACCCTGCAAGGGTCGCTACGCGATAGTCTCTTCCAATCAGACCAACTATAGCATCCATTAACATGAACTGCCCCGCCAGCATTGCGTGCCCCCAACCTAGAGACCCATATTCATAGGGCCTTGTGATCATATTATATCCGTAATGTGCTATCCCAAAGTAAGTCCCCCACCTCATTCGTGCAATCCAAGTTGGAGCGAAGATCAAATGCGCGCCTTTCGTTTCCGCCATTTCCTCATCGGTAAGCAGCGCAACTTGAAAGTTACTGTCCTTCCCGAAAATCGCTATGCGATCGGCTTCCGATAGCATTTGTCGTGTTACCTGATCGTTGCTGTCGGCAAGCACGGGCATCGCCATTGCCAAGGTAAGCACACCTGTTGCGCAGGCAGTTTGGGCATGATAGTTTCGCATAATTATTCCAAACCTCAAAATGTGTGTACCCAACTAAACCCGATTTGCGAGCTACCGCCACCGGATAAAGTACCCATTAACCGTACATTCAGGGCAGTGTCTTTTGAGAAACTATACCCTACCCCTAGCTGCAAATCGGTCTGCGTCTGGTATACAGCGGGTTGTTTATTCCCATAATGACGATCCGCGCCCTGACCGGACCAGCGAAAGCCCGTTGCAAGCGTTACGCGGTCATTTGCCACAAAGGAAACGGAAGGACTCACCCAAAACAACCCGCCTGGACGCACGTCATGTTCACCGTTATTCCGTCTAAGACTAACCCGATACCCTGAATCGCATGAAAAAATAACGGGATCAATCGCTTTGTAGGCCGTCATCCCTACTGTAAACGACTTTAAAAGTACAACGTTGGTACCGAACCTTTCCCACAAGGCCGCTTCCGTGGATAGGATAATCCCTGGCGTAGCGTCATCCTCTTTGAGGCGGTAATTAACGCCTAGCCAACTATCCCCAAACCGACCATTGTTCGTGACGGAAGTTTCCGTTTTCCCACCAACGGTATCGATGCTACGGACACTGCTATATAAAAAACTCCCCCTCCCGTGCACTTCTATTTTTTTCGTAAGCCCATAATGTAACGATACCGTATTGATGAATACGTCCTGATTGACCTTTTTGGTACCCAAGGGAATCAAACCCCTGGTTATCAAACTAGACCGATCTCTATTTGAATACACTACCGATGCGTTAATCTTTGTTTTGTTTTTATGCGTTACCAAGTCGTCAATCGACAATGGCAACTCCGCGTAAAGCACGTTTGGGAGTAAAACTAAAAGAGCGGTAGTAACTTCGCTACCGCCTCGCTTCCATACCCCATAAAGCATTCAGTCCGCCTCGGTTTTGTCGTAGGAGTAACGCCCTTGCTTAGCGTGGACTACTGGGAGCTCCCTGCTCCGCCCAAATGAAAAATAAAATTACGTTAAATCATATTGTTATGTTATTACTAGTTAAGGTAGACCCCCAATTAGACCCCGATCGAACTGAAATTCGACCCGGAGCCGCAGGTGTCCGGTTAGTTGAGCGCGGAAGAAAGGGGAGAGCGGGAAGACGCTCTGGGAGCGGGATGAGGGGCTATTGATCGAGCGCAGTCAAACGCCTCCGATGCTGGATCGGAGGGGCTCTATCACGGGGATGTAGCTGTATTTTGGCTATCTATGGCGGAGCAGGGATCAGCCAAAAGGATGTACGAAGGCGTCCGATAAAATCCAATAACTCTCCATATAAGCATACAAACATGGTCCAGTAAAGTCCTTAGCCGTCCAGTATAATCCGTGAATATTGGGGGTCTGATTGGTGTTTTAAGATCGGAGACCCCCTCCAGGGAGGAGAATGATGCCGATTCACAAGCCTGATCCCACGAAAGGTGGGACGTACCCGACGCTCGCTGCAATCTGCGCACCCCCGTGTAGGGGGCGACAGAGGGGTAAAAGAAATTCGGATCATACTCAGAGTTTCAATCCGCACCCCCGTGTAGGGGGCGACTAGGTTGGAGCGCTAATCAACAAAGATGGAGATGTTTCAATCCACGCCCCCATGTAGGGGGCGACCAAAAACCGGAGGCAAAATGATCATATTGAACAAGTTTCAATCCGCGCCCCCGTATAGGGGGCGACCTGTAACAAACAACAGACCCAGTGCGCATATTGAGTTTCAATCCGCGCCCCCGTATAGGGGGCGACGACGATGGCGAAGAAATTTGGATGACCGAAGAAGTTTCAATCCGCGCCCCCGTATAGGGGGCGACGCGATGGGCCGACCTGCGCGGGGCCAACCTTAGGTTTCAATCCGCGCCCCCGTATAGGGGGCGACGGATCAGACCTAGGAGAATCCAACCTGCGAGGGGCGTTTCAATCCGCGCCCCCGTATAGGGGGCGACCCTCCTAAGCCTGCAGGCATCATGCATCCTGCCAGTTTCAATCCGCGCCCCCGTATAGGGGGCGACTGGAGGACCTTTCTTCGCAAGATACGCTGTAAGTGTTTCAATCCGCGCCCCCGTATAGGGGGCGACAGAGATCAAATAACGTTTGGTATGGGCTTAAGCCGTTTCAATCCGCGCCCCCGTATAGGGGGCGACTTGGCGGGATAATCCTTGGTTCCCGCCGGTCTTAGTTTCAATCCGCGCCCCCGTATAGGGGGCGACCGCGCAGGTTGACCCCTTGCAGGTCGGCCCCGCGTTTCAATCCGCGCCCCCGTATAGGGGGCGACGTGTCCGCCATTGATAAGTAACTAATCTTTCAGGTTTCAATCCGCGCCCCCGTATAGGGGGCGACCGCACCAGTCTATGTGTTTGTCAGGGAGCGGGAAATAGGGTAGCTCGTGCGAACCTGTTGTTCGGGCCTGATAATTTGCGTTGTGAAGCCGCACTACAGATGAAAAACCAAATAATTTCAATCCATTCTGTCGATTGCGAACCAAGCAGGGATTTTGTGATCGCTTGGGGTTCGCGTAGCATCAGAAGATCAGTGGGCCTTCCAGGTCGAGGGCCGGCTTGGCTCCCACGTGCTCGACTTTTGGCCGCCAGTTCGATCCCAAACGGTAGAAGCGAAGGCTGTCCGTCTTGTTATCGATCTCCTCAATCAGACGCGCGCGAAGGCTAGTCCATTGCGCCGGATCGACCTGACATTCAAAAACCGAGAGCTGAACTCTCTGGCCGAAATCCTTGCAGATCCGAGCCACACGACGCAGCCGTCGGCGGCCGGTGTCATCGGTGGTATTCACATCGTAGGTCACTAGCATCAGCATGATGTGAACTCATTTCCACGTAAACGGTGGATAGCCGTCCAGCTCGCCGCGCAGCCGGCGTGCAAGCAGTTGCGCTTGGATCAAGGGCACCAGCCCGAGCGTCGTCTTCTCGCCCAGAAAGGGGTGGGTCAGTTCGTCCTTTTTGCGCTCCTGATAGGCGACCAGGACCGTCTTGCGCCCCGTCTCGCGCAGCAGAACGGCACCACTGACGGTCGGCTCGAAGTCCCGTCCGGAAAGCTGGTGCCGATTAACGAGCGAAAGCGCCACGCGATCGGCGAACACCGGACGCATCTCCTCCATGAGGTCGAGTGCGAGGCTAGGCCGGCCGGGCCGCTCGCGGTGTAGGAAACCGACTGCGGGGTCCAGGCCAACCGTCTCCAAGGCCGACCTACAGTCGTGCAGTAACAGGACATAAAGGAACGACAGCAACGCGTTGATCGGATCGAGCGGTGGTCGCCGCGAGCGCCGCGTGAAGCGAAAGGTTGGCTGCTCGCCTCTCACCAAATGGTCGAAGACCTCGAAATAGACCCGTGCGGTTTCCCCTTCGATGCCCCGTAGTTCGTTCACGCCTTGCGGGCGTTGGGCGCGCCGGGCGGCGTCGCCCAGGCGCCGCTCGGCGGTTGTCAGCTCTAATCGTGCATCCTCTTCCATGCGGCGGCCATGATCGCGCAGGGTCCGGCGAAGAACCGTGCGCTGATTCAGGATTTTGCCGCTGACGGTGTCACGCACGAGCGCAGCGGCCACCGCTTCATCATCGGTAGCGCGGTACTGTGCCCTACGCAGCAGCACGTTGCCGGAGACCGGCCCTTCTACCCGGGCCAGGAATCGACCTTGCTCGGTCATGAACGAGATACAGACCCCTTGTTCGGCGCAGTATCCCATCAGCGGCGACGACATGCCGACGCGGCCGAAGCAGACCAAGGCCCCTATCATGTGGATTGGGACTCGACCGCGCTCAGTGCCGTCCAGTTCGATTACGACGTTGGCCCCATCCTTGCGCAGCCAAGCGCCCTCAGTGGTGACGTAGAGGGTATTGAGGTGGCGGCGCAAGCCCTCTCACTCCTCGATGCGCGCCGCCAGCCAGCGGCTGACCGATACGCGTTTGGCAAGGTGCTCAGGATGACACTCCGCCTTGAGGGAACAAGCTTTGCATTTGCGCGCCTCGTAGACTGGCAGCGGCGTGCGTCCCTCCACTATTAAACGTTGTACCTCCGCTGCCGTGTGGGCAGTCAGTACGCGTAGCTCCGTATCGAAGGCGACCGCCCGACGCCGCCGAGTTTTCCCATAAAACAGAAAGCCATCCGCCACCGTGGTCCCAAACATTTCCTCCAGGCAAAAGGCCTGCGCGCAGAGTTGCACCTCATCGGCCCGGTGCGCCTTGGGGCGGCCGCGCTTGTACTCCACTGGAACTGGCCGGAGGCCACCGTCATGTAGTTCGACGACGTCGGCCACACCGACCACGCCAAGCCGCCGTGAGCGGATCGGAACGGCCCGTGCGATGCGCAGGCCTCGGCGTGCCTCCTCGCCGCCAAGGTCAGTCCGCGCGTGGAGCAGCCGACCCTCGGCCGTGAATTGGTTCTCCACCCACAGCTGCTCTATGTGAATCAGCGCGCATTGTCGTGGACAATAGAGATGGTGCTGCAGCGCCGACAGAGGGAGAGGATCGTCTCCTTCTCTGTTCCCCGCCGCGGTTTGCCGCACATCCGTCATTGAAGTGGATTTTAGATCTTGTCAATCAGCTCGACGCCGCCTGGTAGATTGCTCCGATTGACACGAACGACGTAGTCGCCGTAACTGCGCGCAGGCGGCAGGTTGCGGCGGAGCCGCTCCCCAGGGTCATATTCCTTCCCCTCGAAGACGCGGGTTACGGTGACGAGATCGAACAGCTTGTGCGCAGGGGCGTTGCCGAGCGCACTTTCGTGCTTGAATACGATCAGCCGCCGCGCCGCCATCTCACCGCGGGCAGCTGAGCGATCATGCTCGAACATCTGAATGAGCGCCGTCCAAAGGAGGTCCAGATCGTCTTCTGAAAAACCGGTTCCCTTCCTGCTGTCATCGGCCAGTTTCGCCGAGACGTAGCCGTGCGTTCGGTATAGCCCGTAAGGCACGATGTGCTTGCGGCCCATGGTGCGGATATCGCCTTTGGACTCGGCGTCCTTCTCGGTCGTCGCAGCCATACGCGTAATAGCTATCTCTAGCGGCAGGATCGGCTCGACCGAACGGGCGAAGGCGAATTGCACGGGCCCTCGAACCTGGCCACAGTTCACGCCGGTCGTCATGACTGCGCCGAAAGTTCGGATGTCATAAAAGTTTCTACACATCCAGGCGGTCAGTTCACGCGCCTTATCTTCATCCTTCGGCAGCTTTTTCAGCGTTTCTACCTTGCTGGTATCGAGGCCTACGGCCTGCCAGGCGAGCTTGTGCTGGTTGTTCAGGATCGCGCGCTCGGCCATGTAAATCTTATGGTCGGCCTCATCGCCCTTGTCCAGCGCAACCAAGTTTCGGATCTTGCGCTTCAGGCAGACGTCGGAGACCAGACCCTGATTGGTCTCTGGGTCTAAGCGCGGCAGGTTCCCAGCGTCAGGGTCACCGTTCGGATTGCCGTTTGTAACGTCGAAAAGGTAGACGAAGTCATATCGATTCCGGATCGCGGTCATAGTTCAAACTTCCTCCTCGCGGTCATCAAGGTCGGTGTCTCGAAGCACCGCCGAAGTATCGTCACGCCTTCCGCGATAGAGCGATTCGCGTTGCTGGTAGTAGCCGATAGCGAAGCGGCCCTGGTCATCGAGGGACAGGCTGCGGGGAAAGGCCGTGTCCGCGAGGCCATCGAGAATGCTGCCAATCTCCTTTTCGAACCAGTTGGCTAAGCCTTGTCCTTGCTTTCCCCGGATTGCTTTCAGGTGGTTCTTGGCGTTTCGGATCAGCATCGGAAAAGCAGCGCCCGGCGCCGCGGAGGCGGCTCCGAAGTAGCGATCTCGGATGGTCGTGTTGATGTTCCCAAGGCCGGCGCGTTGAGTGCCCTCAAGAACGGCGAAGAGCCGCCCGAGGCGGTAGGCGGGGTTGGGTTCATCACGGTTCAAAGCCACGGGTACGTCCTCCTTCTTGAAATCGAGGCTAGCCTCGTGCGCGAGGCGGAAATCACGGGCAAGACAGGCTTTGCAGAGCGCCGCCTGAAGACCAGTCACCTCGCGATTGGCCCGCATGCGCATGACGATCGTTGCGAGCAGGCTCCGCGGATAGGAGTTACCAGTCAGAATCGCGCGCATTAAGGCACCGCTGAGCAACGGTGGAATGTTTTCGGCCTTTCTCTGGGACGCGGTCTCGTAGAGCAGGCGCCAGACCGCCGGCGGCGTCTTCCAGGGTTGCGGCTCGATCAGAAGATCTTGCCAGTGCTGGCCAATTCGTTTGGCCAAGCGACCGATATCGTCGCGATGCCAAAAACGCACAGAAAGTCGGGCAGCATTGGGCGCCAAGCCGAGTACGTAGAACCGAGTTTCAGGGCGGACCTCCGGCACACATTCTTCGATAGGTCGTCCCGTGGCGATATTCTCGAGGACATCCGCAACCTTCCGTGCTTCCTGCTCATTCGTTGGCGGCGGGTCGGCCATCATGGCGAAGGCGTCCTCCGCAGCTCTTGCGGCGTCTTCGCCAACGCCATCAGCTTCTGCCCAAAAGACGGTCGTCGCGTCGCCGATGCGCAGCCGGTTTCGGCTGTCCCGCTCGAGCAATGCGTTGAGTGCGGTGCCGTAGCCGAAGGCCGCGCGCTCCGATACCGGCGCGTTGTTCCCTTGCGACTTGCCGAAGGATTCGAAAGCTTCGAGGTTGAAGGAGACCAGAGCGGCGCCGGAAGTCTGTGCGCCCTGGACGCCTTTGATTGGCGTGTGGAGGCGCGCGATCGGCGCCGTGTCGCCGGTGACCAGACAGAAGCCACTTTGGTCAGCGGTTGTAGTCTTACGAGATGCAACCAAATCGCGAGCTGCCGGTCGCTCATGGATGTAGCCTCGTTCGCCGTCGAGACGGAATACCAGGTTGGTATCGAGCATATCGGGGGAGAACAACCGCAACGCCTCGAACCGCTCTGGCGTCCATTGGGAGATGAACCCGCGAAGCGCCACCAGTCCTTCATCCTTCGCGTCGGCCAGCGCGGTTTCATGCGTCGCCCTGAAATCGGCGTGTTCTTGGGCAACGCGCTCCCCCTCCCGCCGCGAGACACCCAGCACGTAGGACGTCTTGTCCCACAGGAAGTTCGATTTGATGCCGGACGTGCGCTTGACCGCCTGTGGTACCGCTAAGAGCTTCGGCAGGGGCTTCTTCCCCGAAGTTTCGAGCAGGCAATGGAGGTCCGCAATCTCCCCCTCAGGTGAGAGGGCAAGCGCATAGGAGATCTTTTCTCGCGAATAGCCAAAGGGTGGCACCGCCTTTCCGAGCCGCTTGTAGTAGCCGTCGAGCGCCTGGAGAATGGTCATGTCTTGACCTCCGCGGCGTCGAAGGGCGGGATCGCGATTACGCCAGCCTTCATCTTAGCCCGAAAGAACCGGGGCACCATGCCTTTGACATAGTCGATATCGTGAAGCATCCAGCCCAGATCGCTGTCGCGCTCGGCCTCGGCTAGCGCGCTGGCCGGCAGGTCGGCCTCAATCAGCGTAAAATCGGCCGGAAATTCCCGGACCCCAAGGCAGGGGCGATGGAAGCATTGCCCCTTGGCGGCCCGACGCTTGAACATGCTGTGGTGTTTGGCCGCCGTATCGTCCGGCTCGGCGCGGTCGGTCAGTTCAAAGTGCGCCTCGATGACATAACCGACGTCGCGCAGAACCGTCGCCGCGCGCTGCTGCCGGTCGTCCTCGACCACCGTGAACAGGCCCTCAAGGGAGCTGCGCCTCATGGCTGAGCGCGCCTTGGTCTCCGGGATCTTGTTACCCACTTCGTTACGGCGGATGGTCTCGAAGCGGATTGGCTTCAGCACATGGATGCGGTCGATTACCCAGCGAATTGCCGGCTTCCAGTGAATCGCCTCCAGGATGCCGCGCGCCGCCGAGGGCGTCATCACGTCATAGGAGACCCGCTCCGCCTTCATCTCCAAGCGGGTAAAGCAAGCGTAATCGCCCCAGATATACAGCTTCACCCCGTAAGTCATGCGCCCTCCTGAAACAGCGATTCGCGTTCCCGGCTACGACTACGGGGACATCGCTGTAATCGTTCAACTACGAGCTCTTGTTTCGATCCACGATCATTCGGAACACCGACACTCCTGACCAGACGCTGACAGAATCAGCGTGATTCGGTTCAAACTTCGAAAAGCGACAGTTGACAACTGATAATCACCAAATTAACCCTTCTGCTCTCTTGAATGTCGGGTCGTCCGATGACAGTCCAATTTCCGGATTGTAGAGGTCCTCGTTGCTGAGAAGCACGAATTGCATACCGAATTCATCGCCGCGAATGATTTCGGCCGCTCCGGCGGAGATCAAACGATTTCGTGTATTGGGTGATACCTGCACGATGTAAGGTTGTAATCTTCGCGCAAATGCTCCGGTCCGCTCGACGTAGTGTAACTCCTTGACGAGGGTGTCGATGGTACGGTCCCTGTCCTCCGATCCCCGATAGGGGACGATCACCGGCACCTGCAGTGTCTCGATGACGCGAAATTTCGCGTCGATGTCCTCGAAGGGGAAATCGAGGTCGCTACGCTCGCGGATCAGCTTGAGAATGCCCTTGGCGTCCAGTTCGTCGTCCTTCAGCCAGTAGACCTCCTCGAAATAAGCGTTTACCGCCTCGAGCGTCAGCGGATCGTCGTGCCGCCGCATGACGCTGCGTGCTGCTGTGGCGAACTGCGCCACCTCTAGCGGTGGCTTGTGGCCCTCTCTCTCCTCAGGCTCGAAAACGTAGACTTCTCCGCAGGCATGGCGCCCTTCGCGGTTGCAGCGGCCTGCTGCTTGGGCGATCGAATCAATCCCGGCAGTGGCGCGGTACACGACCGGGAAGTCGACGTCGACCCCGGCCTCGATCAAGGACGTTGCAACGAGGCGGACGGGCTTGTCTTCCTTTAGGTCACGCTTCAGGTTTTCGAGTACCGCCGAGCGGTGCCTCGCACACATCAGTGTCGTCAGGTGGCGAGCGCCTCTTTCCTTAGCGATTGCGCCATAGAGTGCTTGAGCGTGACGGCGTGTGTTAACGATGCACAGGACTTGATCGGTAGTGCGCAACCGGACAGCTAGTGCCGTATCGTCCAGAGTTTCCGGCTTGTGGACCCGGACCCGCTTGAGGGAGCGATAGAGGCTGGGTGGATCAGGGGCGATTTCCCGTACACCTTCAAAGCCATCTCGAAACGCAGGCGCCGAAAGTGCTGGCTGGGTCGCCGTGCACAGCATGATGCTGCTGTGGTAGTTGCGCGCTAGCTCGTCCAATGCGGCGACGCAAGGTCGCAGCAGTGCCAAGGGGAGTGTCTGTGCCTCATCCAGGATGACGACGCTGTTAATGATGTTGTGCAGCTTGCGGCAGCGCGACGGCCGACGGGCGAATAGGCTTTCAAAAAACTGCACGGCCGTAGTCACGACCACCGGCACATCCCAGTTCTCCATCGCCAAACGCAGCTTGTCGCGCGCCTCGCGGCATGCGTGTGTCTCCTCCTCGAAGGCGCTGTGGTGCTCGAGCACAAAGCCGGCGCCATCGTCACCTAGAGCATCGCGAAACACCTGCGCCGTCTGCTCGATGATGCTGGTGAAAGGAATCACGTAGATCACGCGCCGCAGACCATGTTGAACAGCATGCTGCAATGCAAAAGCCAATGAAGCTAAGGTCTTGCCCCCACCGGTTGGCACGGTCAGAGAAAACAGCCCAGGGTCCAGCTTGGCGTTCGAGCGCGCGTGGCTCAACACGCGGCGACGCAGGTCGTTCATTGCGCTTGACTTGGCTTTTGAGGTCAACCTTTCAAGATGGCTATCGAGCTGCTTCTGGAGCTTGTCAAGTGGCGGGTGGCCACCGCGCGGCGGACTTTTCCCCTTGAGCGAGTCGAAATAGGCTTCGGTATCCAAGTAATCCGCATCGACTAAGGCGGAAAACAGCATCCTGGTGAAGAAGGCGATGCTGAAGCCACCGCCCTCTGGGCCTTTCGGCTTCAGCAAAGGCGGCTGGATCACCGGCGGTAGAGCCACCTCCTTCTGCCAACGGTCGTCCAGCACGGGAAGCCCCGAGCCAAATTCCTGTTCGAGGCGATCGCGGAGGGCCCGCGCGCGCTCTCTCTCGACCCTTACGCCGTTGGCGAGGCCAGTGTGGTGTCCAGCAATGCAGAAGGCCAGCAGCTTGCCCAGGGGCAGGCCGTAACGCTCTTGCGCGATCTTCGCCCCCGCCGTCGAATGGTCGACGCGGCTGTAATCGCCATGCAAACGGCCTTGAAATTCCCGGGAATACTTGCCGAGATCATGCAAAAGTCCGGCGGCTTGGGCTAGCTCGGTGCAACCCAAAACTGCGAGGGATTCCGCCGCACTTCGGCCTGTCTCGGCGAGGTGCTCAGACAAAAGATGCCAAGTTGTCTGGTCGGCGGTGCCAGAAGAGTGCGCGAAATAGTGTGCTGGAGCCATCGTTGACTGACAGTACTTTTATCTCAGAACTGTTTCCTGGTGCTCTTCCAGAGCACAGGGCATAGCGCGACATGCCCCGAACGCTTGCCCGGATACATCTAGGTGTGTTAATTTTTCAACAAAAATTGAGATAAAGATATAAGAATGTGGAGTCGGATTCCAGCGGATGTGCTGCTACGGGAAGCCGAGCGTGGTGCTCGACGATCCGATGGCCGAGATCGAGTGAAGCCGGTTTCCCTTCAAGGGTTCGGCGAAGCGAGGCTGGATTCAGGCCACCCCCGGGGTGATCGCCTTGCCACGCTGGATACTCCACCACGCACGGCGTTACTACAGCAGGATACCCGTGATTACGTGATGGAAAAGCAGGGAGAGTGACGCCAGTTTGTGTACTCTGTGTACTCCGGCAAAAAACAGAGTACACGCCCGAACCCCGCGCCGTCATTGACTGTGTACCCTGTGTACTCTGTGTACCCAAAAAAATAGAAGTTCAAGTACAAACCCAGCGGCGGACTCCGGATGACCAACTTCCTGACCATCTTTGTTTTCAGAGTACACAGAGTACACAGTCAACGTGGTCAGGTCCTCATGATCGAAAGCAAGCAAAGAGACTCGATCACCGGGGAAAGGGGAGTGATAAAGTAGTTAAGTTACTGATATTTATATATAAATAATAGATTATATGTAAATATAGCTTATAGATAACATTAATTAATTTCCCCCAACACATAAAAAATCTTATCCATCTGATTTCGATCTTACCCATCTTCGTTTTCAGAGTACACAGGGTACACAGAGTACACAGTCAACAATGACGCGGTCTGGCGGCGTGTACCCATAACCCGGTCTTGGGTACACGGGTACACAAATGTCGGGCAAGGACCTGCCCATCACCCTGGCGGCGGTACTGTCGGCGCTGGCGCTGGAGGACAAGACGGACTAGCAGGCCGGGGACCTATCGGCAGATACCCTTCTGTCCTTCGCAAAGGCGCTTTCTCGGCATCGGGCGATGGACCAAGGGGTAGCTCCCACTCACTAACAAAAGCGGCCCTATGCGCCCGCTGCGGCCCGATCTGGCTGTGGTTCTCCGACGATGTCCTGGGCTGCCCCTGGTGCTGGAACCAGGTAGATACCGCGTCCCTGCTCGGTCCACTGTGGCGACTGCATCCATTTCGAGCGCATCGACCATCCCCACCTTGGGCACGGTGAATTTTCCAAATGATTTCGGTTAAAAAAATCCGGAGGCGAACATGGGCGGCATGGATAGCGGACGGCGCTGGTACTGGGGCGCGAAAAACTCTACCGGCGATTACCGATCCATCGACGTGCGGAGCTGGAACGATCCATCGACGTGCGGAGCTGGAAATGGAATGGCTGGTTCGCCCCGCATCAATCCTTTTGGTATTCTTCCATTCGTGCCATTCCACAATCACTTGCGAGGTATCCCGATTCCCTGCTATGAGTGCGTCTCATGTGAGACCAATCCGTACCGAGCAGGACTACGCC
>Ga0209781_1000197_pt1 | contig 14599 bp, 11 predicted proteins | sample WorMetHERISLAND1_3_FD_187386 | JGI IMG/M metagenome (GOLD analysis project Ga0209781, IMG submission 187386) | Marine gutless worms symbiont microbial communities from Max Planck institute for Marine Microbiology, Germany - Olavius albidus HERON... | ecosystem: Host-associated > Annelida >...
CCCTCCCCCTTCCCAAAAAAAATGCCGATTTTGCCATGAAGCAAACGAATATGTGTCGCCTTAGCGGCGACATAATAACACAATTAAACTCTACAGATGGTATCGTTCGAAAGATATATTGCCGCGTCGCTTTTGTTAATACTCACTGCTCAAGTTCAAGTTTCTCATTACTACTGAGTGACCACTTCAAGTTTACGTGTACATGATGTGACGTGAAATCGGTGCAGCAGATAAATAAGTAAAAGGCAAAGGACTCTACGTGGCGTCGGAGTCAGTACTAAGCTGTATTTCGCCAATTTTGTGGCATTTAGGGAATCAATGACCTTGAATCTCGCTCATAGGTCATTCAAGGTCATACATTTTGGCGGCAGTCGAAAACCAGTGTACGACTTTATATAGGCCGTTAATAGTAGCTTTCGCTCTATCTTCAACCGTTTGGGAGATATTTACGGTTGTATACGCCCAGAGCAAACTGTGTAAGTAAGTAAGTAAGTGCACGAGTGCCTACGTACGCCTTACAGATGTAATGCAGCCAGCCACTCTGCATGGCAGCTGTGTCATTACTAAGCTGTATTTCGCCATTTTTGCGGCATTTGAGGAATCAACGACCTTTAATCTCGCGCAGAGGTCATTCAAGGTCATACACTTTGGCGGCAATTGAAAGCCCGTGTACGACTTTATATAGGCCGTTAATAGTAACTTTCGCTCTACCTTGAACCGTTTCGGAGATATTGCCGGCTTCATACGCCCGAACCAACTGTGTAAGAAAGTAAGTAAGTAAGTAAGTATCATCAGGTGCACGACTGCCTAACAGATATAATGCAACCATCCACTCTACATGGCGTCGGATTCATTACTAAGCTGTATTACGACGTTTTTTTGCGGCATTTAAGCAATCAATGACCTTGAATCTCACGCAGAGGTCATTCAAGATCATACATTTCAGCGGCAATCGAAAGCCCGTGTACGACTTTGTATAGGACGTGAATGGTAACTTTCGCTCTATCTTCAACCGTGTCGGAGATATTGCCGGTCTTATACCCCTAGCAACTGTGTAAGTAAGTAAGTAAGTAAGTAAGTAATTAAGTAAGTAAGTAAGTAAGTAAGTAAGTAAATAGGTGCACGAGTGCCTAATAGATATAATGCAACCATCCACTGTACATTAAGTTCATTACTTAAACTTTCACTTATCAAGTAATTTACAATAGTAGTTAATGAAACAAAAATAGCTTTTCCAATACAAAAATTTTCAACTTTTCAAGCTCATCACTGTCACTACTGATTAACAGTTCGTCGCCTGACGATTATCTTGCTGCATTTCGAATTCCTTTCTTTGTCGCTATGGACTTTTTGTGCCGTTATATTGCAGAATTTTATGCCGCATCTCCTCGCAACATCAGAGAAATCGCTGGTGCATTCTATGTCTGCAAAAACGTTAATTTCGTCTTGCTCTCTCTTCCGAACTTGCACTTTCAGAATACTGCCTGGCTCATGTTTCCTCGTACTACACTGACAAGCGTGTTGGAACCAGTTTCTTTGTGCTATACTGATCGGTCGCAGCGACGTTAAAGGCTTTCGTTAGTTCATTAATTACTGATACTCCCACTAGCCTTCTAATTCACAAATGCAAAAAAAAACTTTCACATTTATATCGCAAAATTCCCCCAAAATCTCATGCGCAGATAACACAACAGTATTGATACTTTTACGTCATGCTTCATTGCATTTTTGGATACGGTAACGGGCCCGCAATAGCCACTAACGTTGTTATTGTTCTTGTCCGTATTCTTTTCTTTGTGTTTTTTTCATCAGATTTGCGATCTGTTGAGGCTTTTTCATTTCACAACCGATCGTTGCCAAACTTCGCACACACATGAGCGACAACATTATCCACAATCGCACCGTGACGGATTTTCCATTTAAGTCCTAAGTGATTAATTAGGCCACCCGGGAGGTCTCAGGCCTATGTTTTACCCAAGATCTTTTTCGTTATTTTTTTCGTCACGAGATCTCCGAGCTCCGCGGCCGATCGCCGTGAAACTGCCACATGATGGGAAACTGGGTTCGCTTTCTATTGCAAGTCAAACCACTGGGGGAGGGGGGTGCGCTCACCAAAAATTGCTGCCAACGCATGCAACGTTTCGGCCGAAGCCGATTTCATACAACTGCTGACATTTATCCGGAACGACTCGAGATATTCAAAATCGGACAGCTAATGTTTCCAGAGCGATTCCTTCTGTAACTATATAGTTGCCAACTATATTTTTTTAGTTAAACCAGTAGGCTATTTAGCAACTTGTTAGTTAACTTTTGCCCATCATTGCTTATTTGGCGACTAAAACATAAACATACTAGAAGTGCATGGCAGAGCCAGACCTTACGGCGTAGACGTCACGCCGCCCGGCGCCGCAAATCCCAGTGCAAAGTAAATTTACTTAGTCGAAATTCATCTCGCAGTAATGACAGCTAATGAATGACTCCAAAAAGAACCACGTGCCGTATGCACTTGCGTGATTAGCTTACGGTATACGAGCAGATCGGGTGGATCAATATGCGCGATATAACATTTTCGTTTCTGGACCAAAATTCATCACGTGGCCTGGAAAAGTTTGGTGAGAATATTCCCACTGTCCCCGAAGTGCACACGCTCACGCTAAATTTTAAGCCAAACTTTAAATTTTCACGATCAAATTTTTGGAGGACCCCCATCCCCATTTGGGTGTGCACTATCAAGGCTTGGTCAATCTCTAGCGCGTATAAAAATTTGAGGGGGCAGCACCCCCCGAGGGCCGAAATCTAGTCTCCCCCGAAAAATGCACTTGGGTGGCTCAATGCTAGCCAATAAAACTTTTTTTGTTTGTGGACCAAAGTTCACCGGACTTTTTTTCATGGAACGCGGGAGGAATCGCAGTCGATCACATTTCTTTCAGATTTTGGATATCTGGAGTCATTCCGGAGATATTCGCGACCAAAGTCGCTCTGAATTTTGGACGTATTTTTCGCTGTCCCAAATTTTAGGAGGCCGGCTTTCCAAAAGTTATACCAATGTTATGACCCCTGCCTCGCGGCACGTCGAATGGAAAATGTTGTGTGAGGATACTCCTACTAGCCCCGAAGTTATAGTGGCTAATACGCTGAATTTGAAGCCCAGTTTTTAATTTTCACGATTAAAATTTTTAGGGGACCCCCGTCCCATTTGTGGTGTGCGCTAGGTAGCCTTTGTCAATGTCTAGCGCGCGTAAAAATTTCAGGGCGCAGCATCCCCTGAGGGCCGATATATAGTATCCCAAAATAGTGCATTTTAGTGGGTCCAATCTCACATCTATATCTGAGAAATTAGTGGACCAAAGTTCACGGGATCTGTTTCCTAAAACGCAGGAGAAATCGACCTAGATACATTTGCTATTACGATTTGGATACCTTAAGCCGTTCCGGAGATATTCGCAATCAAAGTCGGACGTTGCAAAAAATCGACCGAAATTTCGCACGTTTTTGGCCCCTAAATTTTTTAGGGGTGGAACCCCAAGTTGTCCGACCTTAGCCAGCGATTGCCGCCAGATTGCGATCATGTGGCAAAGTTTCGCTGCGATCGGCCGAGGGACCTCGGAGATTTGGCTGCCTAAAGAAAGAAAAAACATCTGCGGTATAACAGAAGCCCGTGGCGGCCTAATACAATGACGTCGAACTAAAATTCCGGGGTCATCTCTTTTGTGACACGACAGTAAAAGCTGCATGTGCTGTGCGGGAATTTGTATACTATGTACATGTTCTGGATAAGCAGTAAAGCACTTTCGCCTGGACATGTAAAAACACTTTTTGATGACCTGACGCATACGTTGTACACATAAGCAGAGCAGGTTAACAGGTAAATCCATTGCACGAGCTGGCCAACCGCACGAGCTATACATGCATGAGAGCCTTGGTCACTCACGGCCCACGGTTCGATAACTTCGGTTTGCGCCGTTGTCGACTTGGGTTACGTAATTAATCGGGCGCTGGCGCAGTCAACTAAAGCGCGGTCAATGGGATCGCTATCTCAGTAGCAAATCGCGTACCCATGGCAACCAACGCATATGCCGACCACCAGTTGACTGCGGCCTGTCATGTTGTGGTTACTGAACAATGGCCTTATTCACAGTAAACTTACAGAATTCTTTGTTTCCCGAAAACACAACCTCAAGCAAGGAAATGCTACGGTGAAATAGGCCTAAGCCTTTCTCTGTTCCTGACTCAGAAATGAGCCTTTAGAGTGTCTTACTTTTTATTTATCTGTATGTCTCTTTCCGTTTTACCGCGCGATGCTATGCTACGCAGAGTGCGGTATTGCCATGGCAAGTTGTCTGTAGGTCCGTCCGTCTGTCTATGACACGGACAGACGGACAGACGGACGGACGGACACTCTGTGAGGTTGAGGTATCGTAATCATACATGTTGAAATTCTTGGGAAATAATTTCACGGCTGATTTGCCTAGTCTTTCCTCTCTCTGCAGACCCCAATACCATGGATCTACTCCAAAGGCAACACCCCCAAATTTTCAGTGACATGCACTTTTAACTACAGTAGTTAGTAACTACTAGTTATAACCACTTTAGAAGTAGTTAGTAAATACAGTAGTCAAGCTAATTTTACTACATTTACAAGTACTTTGTAAAGTGATTCTAGTTAGTCATTCAGGTATCACGTGCGTAGTGTGGTAATAGGCGCGGATGCCTCGGCTAAAATGTAGCACTTAGGCCTAGTTGGTGCAGTTTTTAAATGAGGACAACTGCGATAAGATACAATACTTTGTTTCGGCTATCATCTAACAAGAAAGCCCAGCTGACGCAAGGGTTACGCGCGACAGCGCCGTCATTCCAGGATGGCGGCTGTTCCAAGATGGCCGTCAGCCGCCATCTTGGATTTTATCGAACCGCAAATAGCGCCATTCGATCCGCCGACCCCGAAAACCCTTGTTTAGAACCAGACATGGAGTGGATCGGATGAACCGTTTGCGACATATTCGCCTTTAAACTATACTGTGACCTTGAAACTGGGGTTCGGGGTCATTCAAGGTCACTGAAAGTTGCACCGTGAGATCGGTCGACCCCGAAAACCTCATACTAGAACCAAACATCACTACGATCGGCAAAGCGGTTGCGAAGTTATGGCCATTCTTGGATATCCAAGATGGCCGTCAGCCCCCATCTTGGATTTCATCGAACCGCAGATAGCGCCATTCGATCCGCCGATCCCGAAAACCCTAGGCTAGAACCAAACATGGAGTGGATGGGATGCACCGTTTGCGAGATATTTGCCTTTAAACTATACTGCGACCTTGAAACTTGGGTTCGGGATCACTCAAGGTCATCGAAAACGGCACCATTCGGTAGAGCACATACGACTTTATATTCGTGTTCCATAGTAACTATGCCTCTATCTCTTACCGTTTCCGAGATATAGCCGCATATTGGTCGAAAATCGTTACCCCCGTGTATTTGGCGCCCCCGTTGTGGGTGACGCCCTCATATTTACGCAACGACCCTTGGTGACGAAAAACTAGAATGATGGGCCTATCGGACAGTGAAAGAATTTCGATGATACGTTCAGACGTTTTGATACAATACAAGCGTGTGACGGACAGACTGACGGACGGACAGGAATTGGCGTGGCATATACGCGCTATAGCATTAGCATATAATGCTGTCGCGCGTAAAAACGAATCAAACTGACCTACATCCCGGATAACACTACTGAGTCATGGCAAATCATAAGTGTTCTAAGATGAATAGTACCGAACATGAGGACAAAGGGGAAAATCTATTACATAACTGTTTAATTGGTAATAGCAAATGAACACAGACATGACGTGCACAATATACAGCATTTAGTCAAATGTAGGCCTAGTGATAAATGATATGCTAATTGTCTTATCATCAGCATTGACTAGGAATGTTAAAAATATTCGTTATAGTGCCTAGTTCAACTTTGTGAAACGAAATGATGTGACAGGCTTCACTGATTAACTAGTTTTCTGATAAAGCATTTCACAAGGTAGTGTAGCGACACGTTTGAGGTGAGATGGGATATTTAGTGATCCCTTAATTGCAAATTTCTGGAGAATGTGAGTGTGACTGTGAAAGAATGTTGAAAATCTGCCTGTATGTGTAAGCAAGATGTTGGCTTATTTTTTTGGCCCCATCCTGTAGGGCCTATACTTTAAACTAACCGCTACTAGTTTAGCTGGGCGCAACAAACAATAATTAGTCAGGACTGGTGTCGAGTGTCTACGAACGTCTTCTGCACATTTTTAGCGGCAAAAATGTAGCCCAGTGTCCTAGCTTCTAGCAACATAAGTTTTATGCAGATATTCGCTGGGGTTCGCAGGAGAGTGGGCGTCAAATGAGAGTGGGATGGTCGAAAATGGAGATTTTCGCTTCTTTCGCTTAGTATATTTTCCAAACTGTAATATACAATAATGCCACGACTATTACGCTGTAATGTATACAGGGTGGGCCAAAAAAGTAAGCCAACTTATCTACCCATAACTTCGTCAAATACAGGCCTAGTTTCAGAATTCTTTCACTAGCACATTATCCGGGAAATGTGCAATAAAGCAGTCATTAAATACCCCACCTCACCTTAAACGCATCGCTACACTACCTTGTGAAATAATTATTTATGTCCTAAAACTAGCGTGGTCTGTGCGCTGAGGCAATCTTGCTGAAAGATGAACTCTCCAGAATCCTGACGCCTGGCAGGCAGCAGCTGCAGTTTTAAATAAAATATATTGACTATAACTTTTTGTACTATCTTCCTGTATCATTTTTCGATATTGTTTACAATTATTAGCAGACGATTTTCCTGTAAACTCGAACGGTTTAATAAAAAGCCCCAGAAATGCTTTTCACTGAAGATGATTAAGCATTTATTAAGATTTTGGTACTTGAATATAGGCTATGAACTACGGAAAGTTATGAGAAAGTCCCTTGACAAAGGATGAAAATGGTCTGGATTGGATAACCTTATCACGAAGCTGCTTAAAAACTGCATGTCTAAACGCAACGTATGATAGTGGACGCGCGTGGTATCCCGCGGACTGTGCGTAGGCCTAATTAACGAGCGACGCGATCAGCTTAAAGCATCTGTGCTGCAGAATTGTGGATATTTTGAGTACTAGATAGATGATATGCTAACTGTCCTATCCGCAGCACCGACTGGGAATGTTACAAAATTTTCGTTAAATTTCAATTTAATGAAACGAAATGGTGCGACAGATTTCATTTATTAACTAGTTTCCAACATAAATACTTCACAAGGTAGTGTAGCGACATGCTTGAGGTGAGGTGGGATACTTCCAATGTTTGCTTTATTGCAACTTTCACGCAGCATGTGACAGTGAAAGAATTTTTAATATAGGCTAGTATTTGATGAAGTTATGCGTAGACAACGTTGGCTTACTTTTTTTGGCCCACCCTGTGTAAGCTTAGTCGCTTATTGGGGTTTTCAGTGATATCGAAATAGATGACCTTGAATGATCTTGAATGGCTATTTTGCGTTAAAATCTGTCATCAGTTCGGCATCTACTGGTTTGGCGTATTCTGGCTTTCAGATAAAATTGCTGGGATACTTGCAGAACTTTTAGCGGCAAAAATGTAGCCCAATGACCGCAGTTTCTGGCAGTATACGGTTCCCAGAAGAGGGGCGACAGCTGAGAGTGCACGGTCGTTGATAATGGCGATTTTTCCACTTCTGTTTTTACCGTCTTCCGAACATTTTACATACATGGCCACACCACAGCTTTCACCGTTTCACGTGATGCGACTGTCGATGACCTTGACGATATTTCACGGTCATTTGACTGATTCACATCAAATCTCTCAAAAACGGTGCGCGATATGGCAAAGTTACTATCGACTACTAGTAGGAAATCATACATTAGCTTTCGATTGGTGCCACCTTTTATGACCTTGAAGTGCATTTGACGGTCATTTTAGGCCTGGTCGTCATGTCCACGTCCATTTGAGCAATCTTTGACCAACTTTCGCGTCGCGCTGTCTCCCAGCAGTAGCTGAGCTTGTTGCTATAGCATGCAGTAGGCCTATATGCTGTTGATGGTTTGCACTTGTACAACATTTCCGTCCACTCTATAACAGTCTACAGCAGTTTGCGCGAATCGTTTAACTGATTATTTTTTTCTGTTATTTCGTACGATATATAAAGTTGCCTATTTTCTATCCAGCACAGTCGCAAAATGGTGAAGATGAGTGTATTTTCAAGCTTGTTAGCGGCGTCATCATGACATCTTAAATTAATTCCTTCCCATAAAGCACATAATACATAATTCCTCACAAGCATAACCTGAACGTTTTGTGTAAATCTAAACAGTTTTCACCGATTTATAAAATACAGCGTAATTGGGTGTTTTTCTGAACATTGTGTAGACTGTAGAGACAAAGTAACTGGGTATACATTAAAGTAACTCAAATGGAACAATACACGAGTGAGCAGGCTGCGATTAAAAATAATAGTAGAATTTGTAGAGCGCCGTGAAGACTGCAGATACAGAGGCGCTGCAATTTAGGCAAAGTTCTCTCTTTTCTCGCTGGCAGCTCAGTCATTACTATGCATCCGTTGGACCCACCGAACGCCCGCGAGCGGCGGGTGTCATGATTGTATCGTAGCTGCAGTTACGTAACCGGCCAGAAGCGCTCCCCTGCATGTGTGCAACCGAGCGCGACGCTCTAGACGGCGATAATTACATGCAGATTTCAACGAATGATAGCATGTAGCCAATTCGTGATTTGATATTAGTAAATAAGTAAGTAAAGAGGTATGTATGCGGTGCAGTTAAATAAAAATCATACTGTGCCGTGTACGTTCTTACAGAAATGTCTTTAAGTGACCGTCAAAACTTACATTAGACCTTTCCATTGGTAGCAAAATCGGCATCAATGAATGACGATCAACCCCAAAACAAATCTTTTGTTGCCATTCCCATGCCCTGTTTTCCGTTGCGCACTGCGTCGACGATATCAATAATTAGATGCATTAGTTATACTCTCTGCACTCTAAAGCAAAATGTACGCCGTGTACGCAAAACATTTCCCGCCCCAAACCCAGAGGGTTTGGGGCGGGAAATGTTTTGCAGTCCCAAAGTTGATAAATTTGGGGAGATGACAGGTGACCACTTAGAAACAATGACTTTAAGGTTTATAGTAACCCAGTCCCAGATGCAGAGTGCTGCGCAGTAGGCAGCAAATCAGCAAAGCCGACAACGTGGCAACGGCTTGTTTGAACTCGATAAAAGTAATTTTTGAGTTTTCGGAAACAGTGTCAGAAGGCGACGCACAAGTGCATATTTAAATGATGTTCTTGAAATATTGGGGAATACAAATTAAAAGCACCTCCAAATAATTAGAAGGACGGGCGATCCACACTGCCACTATCGCCCCTAAGTTTCCACCCAGGGGCGTAGGGGGACTACTGGGGGCCATCCCCCAATCCGCCACCGTCCAAAATTTTAAGAGAATAAATACGAATGCATTACGAATGTGGGCGAAACGACACGTCCTTCCAAAATCCAAATTTCCGGCTTATTGCATGTTCCCAGTGTCGGACTAACCCGTAAGCGAAGTAAGCGCGAGTACAGGGCACCGAGCTGCAAGGGGGCACAAAGCAAAACTGGTCGAAAATTAGTTAAGTAATTATACATTTCAAAGAGTACAAATTTAAGCAGCGAAGCATCAAAAAGTGCACTTCCGCTTTGCTCAAATGTACTGGTGGCAACTCGTTTTATGTGAAACTTGGTAAAGTAAAAGTACTTGACTCTGGCCAAAAAATAACTGAGTAAAGTAAAACCGGGTTACTCAGTGTTTCTGAACAAGAGCCAAAAAGGTAAAGGAGAGTATAGCTGTTAATGGGACTCCCATCTCACAGCGTCGGGACATCACTTGCCATATGGGATCACACAGTGTTACCTGCTACCCGACACAACTTAAGTGAACGTGCCCCGCCTTAACCCCAGCCAGTAAACCGGTACTGGATTTACCTACCCCGGAGGGATGGAAGGCTGAGTTGACCTAGGCTACCCGGCAATGGACCGGCCGGGATTCGAACTCGTGATCTTTCGATCACCAGTGCGACGCCCTACCACTACACTACCGAGTACAGTATCAGTAGCAAACCGCGCGAAGCCGCTGTAAAGTACTGTCCACGGAGTGCGTTGATTATGTTAGGACTTACCAAAGTTAAACGACTCTACATATGGCGTCGGAGTCATTACTAAGGTAGGCCTATATTTACCCATTTTTGCGGCATTTAAGGAATCAGTGACGTTGAATCTCGCTCAAAGGTCATTCAAGGCCATACATTTTGGCGGCAATCGAAAACCAGTGTACTACTTTATATAGGCCGTTAATAGTAACATTCGCTCTATATATCTTCAACCGTTTCGGAGATATTGCCGGTTTTATACTTCCCGGGCCAACTGTATAAGTAAGTAAATAAGCAAGTAAGTGCATCGTCTCATGAGTACGTAGGCCTAATGGATATAATGCATCCAGCCAATGTACATGGCGTCGGAGTCATTAGTAAGCTGTATTTCGCCATTTTTACGGCATTTGAGGAATCAGTGACGTTGAATCTCGCGAAATTTATGGCCTTGAATCTCGCCATCCAAGGTCATCGACTTCGGTACCGATCGAAGCGCGTACACATATTCCTATTAGTGGTAAATAGCAACGTGGACCCTATCTTGCACCGTGTCCGAGATACGGCGGCTTAAATGTCGAAAAGGTTGTATCTCGATTCCGCGCAGCTCAATTCCGCGCAGCCCAGTTCCGCGCAGCTCAATCCCGCGCAGTTCATTTCAGCGCAGATCATTACAACAGGCGTAAAACGTTTAAAGGAATAAAAGAAGCTCATAAAACTATGTGTACCTCAGAGCTACATTTTAGCTATGTAGTTATTGTATAGACGGCTAGCTATAGTAGTCACAGGACGATTTTCACATTTTGGCACATATCTATAGCAGCTGAAGGCGCTTGCTGTCGCTTGCATGCATGATCTCAGCTATAGAGTGCTGTCTTCACACTAAGGTCGTCAGTCTTCGTAAAATTAATGTGACTAGGCCCTATATTTTCTCATAAAGTTATTCTTTCCTAATCAATACAGTTTAATTATAGCAGTTGTAGACGAAGTTTACTTATTGATAAGACACCAGTGGCTTGTTCCGTTGCGTTTCGGCATGTGCCATAGCGATTTCTTGCAAGCATTGACAGCGTCGTTCTTAACAATGCAGTTCAATCCTGCGTAGTGGTGGCAACTCGGTTTTTTGTGAAACTTGGTAAAGTAAAAGTACTCGACTCTGGCCAAAAATATAGTACAGAAAAACCAGGTTACTCAGTTTTTTTTCTGAAAAACCGAGTAAAACTGAGTAAAGTACCTAGGTTAACTGAGTTAAAACTGGGTAAAAATATGTTGCTTTATTAAGAGCTATCTGCTTACAAAGACTATTTTTCCACTTTACATCCAGTTATTCAGCTAAGTAAAAGTGAGTAACTCAGTTTCAAAAACAACCGGGTACACAGGTTAATCGAGTACTCGAGAAACCGAGTTGCCACCACTAATCCTGCGCTGAAATGAGCTGCGCGGAATTGGGCTGCGCGGAATTGAGCTGCGCGGAATCGAGAGCAGCCCGTCGAAAATCCCTATCCCACTCCTATTCCAGCTAAAATTTGGGGTGTTCCCTTTGGAGTAGATCCGTCATGTTGGGGTCTGCGGAGAGCGAAATAGTTATTCTAATCAGCCGTGAAATTACTTTCGCGGAATTCCAACCTATATATGATCACGATACCTCAACGTAACAGACGGACAGACAGACAGACAGACGGACAGACAACTTCCCTTGGCAATAGCGCCTATAGGTTAACAACCGAGTAACTGGGTTAAAACTGGATAACAATATATTGCTTTATTACGAGCGCTCTGCTTACAAAGACTTTTTTCACTCCACATCCAGTTATTCCTTTGCGTGTTACTACTGTTCATGTGTTAAGTCTGACTGTCTGAGTTTACCAATTTGCAATACTGAGTTGCGCGTGTGGCACGGTGTACGGACAAAATGCCACGGGACAAAATGCCACGGACCAATCTCCCCCCCGGACGAAATGCCACGCAGAAAATTGACAGCCGGACAATGAGTAGTTGAGTATATTAGTCTACTCAGCTCTACTAAGAATTTATTTATAATGCACAAATATGAGTATGATTAACTTAATGATTACCATTTTAACTCGTTTTTTACTCAGTTTTTACCGCGCGAAGCTAAGCGTAGCGCGGTATTGCCATGGCATGTTGTCCGTCTGTCTGTCTGTCCGTCCGTCCGTCCGTCTGTGACGTTGAGGTATCGTGATCATATACGTTCGAATTCTGCGAAAATAATTTAACGGCTGATTAGCCTAACCATTTCGCTCTCTGCAGACCCCAACATGACGGATCTACTCCAAAGGGAACACCCTCAAATTTTAGCCGGAATAGGAGTGGGGTAGGCAAAATTGTCGATTTTCGACATTTAAGCCGCCGTATCTCGGAAACGGTGCAAGATAGGGTCCAAGTTGCTATTGACCACTAATATAAATATGTATACGCGCTTTCGATTGGTACCAAAATCGATGACCTTGGATGACCTCTGAGCGAGATGCAAGGTCATTGATACCTTAATTGCCGCAAAAAATGACGAAATACGGCTTAGTAATGACTCCGACGCCATGTACAGTGGATGTATGCATGATATCTATTAGGCACTCGTGCACTTACTTACTTACTTACTTAATTACTTACACAGTTGCTAGGGGGTATAAAACTGGCAATATCACCGATACGGTTGAAGATAGACCGAAAGTTACTATTAACGGCCTATATAAAGTCGTACACGGGCTTTCGATTGCCGCCGAAATGTATGACCTTGAATGACCTCTGCGTGAGATTCAAGGTCATCGATTCCTTAAATGCCGCAAAAATGGCGAAATGCAGCTTAGTAATGACTCCGACGCCATGTAGAGTGGCTGGATGCATTATATCTGTTATAGCGAGTTTACTGACTCCGACTCAAGTAGACGACTTGCCCGGGTATGTCTATAGTCCCTAAACAGTGCGTATCAAAATTTACAGAGGCTTCGCGCAGTTTGCGCTGCTACTGCACGCCTCTTGTAACCTAGGTAATTACTCGGTTGTTAAATATTTTTCTTGGTAAAAGTAAAACCGAGACAACTTGCCTTGGCAATACCGCGCTACGCGTATAGGCCTAGCTGCGCGCGGAAAAAAACGAGTAAAACTGAGTAAAGTACCTAGGTTAAATTTTTAAACTGAGTTAAGTACAAGAAAGTTCAGCAAAGCTGGCAAACCAGCGCGTTAGCTATGCATTTACCTCTAGCCCGTTTAATTTCCATGCCTGTCATATTTTGCCTGCTTCCAAGTTCCAGTGTAGTTATTCTTGTATTTTACTTGTTTTCTACAGGCATCAGTGAACAGCATGTATGAGAACTGTGAGTGTGAATACAGTCCTCTGGTTTGACGCTTCTTCTTCGGGTAACCCCAATGAATAACCCCATAAAACAGTCGCTGGGCTACATTTCTGTTGCGCTGACAGTCATATGCGTATAGCTCTGCAAATTTCCGAATAGTTTTCTCCGAAAGCCAGAACGCCAGCCCATTAGATGCCGAGCTCGGACCAGATTTTAACGCAAAATGGCCATTCAAGGTCATTCAAGGTCATCCGTTTCGACGTCAATGAAGAGCCACTAAGGGGCTACATATAGTACAATATAATAATTGTGGCCACGAATCTGAAGGTTTGGAAGATATAGCGAACGAATTAAGCGAAAATCGCCATTTACGTCGCAACCACACTCATTTGACGCCCCCTCTCCAGCGAACCCCCGCGAATATCCATATAAACCTTACATTGCTAGAAACTAGGTTCCGTGGGCTACAATCTTGTCGCTGACAGTGTATAGGTAGCTCTTCAAATTTTCGCACAGTTTTGTCCGAAAGCCAGAAACGCCAATTCATTAGTTGCCGAGCCCGAAACAGATTTTAACGCAAAATGGGTATTCAGGGTCATTCAAGGTCATCTATTGCGGTGTCATTAAAGAGCCACTATGAGACTACATAGTGTAATATAATAATTGTGGCCTTAGATGTGAAGGTTCGGAAGACATGGCGGGTAAAATAAGCAAAAATCGCCTTTTTCGAGGACCCCACTCTCATTTGAAGCCCCCTCGCCAGCGCACCCCTCCGAATATCCGCATAAATCTTATTTCACTAGAAACTGCGATCCATGGGCTACATTTTTGTCGTTGATAGTATGGGTCTATCTTCATTCAAATTTTTGTGGTGGGCTTCGAACGACATGTGTGTAATGCAACAGAGCGCATAATATCCGTTCAAGGTCAATTCAGGGTCATCCAAGGTCGTTGATTTTGGTACCAATCAAAAGCGCGTATATGATTTCATATTAGTGATCAATAGCAACCTTGGTCCTATCTTGCACCGTTTCGGAGATACGGCGGTTTATTGGTCGAAAAATCGCCAAAATCGCCAGTTCGTACCCACCCCAGT
>Ga0209781_1000198_pt1 | contig 14578 bp, 19 predicted proteins | sample WorMetHERISLAND1_3_FD_187386 | JGI IMG/M metagenome (GOLD analysis project Ga0209781, IMG submission 187386) | Marine gutless worms symbiont microbial communities from Max Planck institute for Marine Microbiology, Germany - Olavius albidus HERON... | ecosystem: Host-associated > Annelida >...
AGCGCGGCAAACACTCTTTCGGCTGCAAGAATCACATCAGTATCGACGCGGAGCACAAAATCATCCGCCGCTTCCAAACGACCCCGGCGCGTGCGCATGAAGGTCAGTGTAACCAACCGCTCACCGATGAGCAGAGGGAATTGCCCACATTGATCTCCTCATGTGGCATCAACATGTATACTAAGCTAATATCAGTATTTCGGATTTTCATTCACCCGATGATTTCAACAATCGCGGTCAGCAATGAACGCAACTCCGGTTGGTATTTGCGCGGGTTCTTGAAAAATGTTTCACGCGCTGTTCGAAATTCGACAAACGTTTCATAATATCGATTGCAGAAGACCCTCTTCTTAAAAAATCTCCATAATCGCTCGATCAAATTCAGATTTGGCGCATATGGCGGGAGGAAAATGAGTTAAATGCGTGAGGCTTTCAGGTAGTCTTAAACTGCTTTGGAACGGTAGCAAGGTGCATTGTCACAAATGACATAAATGCACTAAGAAGCAGGATTCCTTCGAGCCCTCCCTCAAGCAGGCTATCTTCGGGTCGGGGTCAGAAACCGCCTCAGGCGGCCCTCAGCGCCCCACGAGTGCGCTTTATTCCACCCCTTGCAACCCCCTTCCCCGGCTCCTACGCCTTGCGAGAAGCCCCGTGGAAGCGGTAACCGCTGCGGTCACGATCCGAAAAACCTCAAGCTCCTCGACATCCCGATACCGAAAAATCACCCAAAATTCATCCAGGAAGCAGCAGGAAAGTTACTGTCGCACGTTGAAAAACTCGGATTGCCGGTTTTAAATTTCCACGCCGATGGACGCAAAGTCCGCAGCGAGTGCTGTGACGGCATTGGCGTGCTTCTCGTCGCGGTCAGGGCGCGTCCGCCGGGTAGCGACGTTCCTGCGCAAAGTCGGCATCGACACCGCATTTGAGCGCGAGGGACACGCCAGGAAACGCATCATCCAGATCATATGCACACCAAAATAGGTGTTGGTAAGACCGTTCGCACCATCCACACCGTTGACAAAACCCGCGGGAAACAACGACTTCGATCATGCTGGACTACGGACGCAAACACCGTCCGCACGACAACTCGGATCGTCCGCAATAACCAGAATAAAAACGAACAGCAACGATACCCTGAACGCATTTGCCCGGTCATTGGTCCAACGCCGGGAGATGGATCAAGGCAAACGCCCCGCCCACAGGCGAGCCGGAAGCCATCGCGGGATGGTGGGACACGGACCGGCGCTCTTGCGAACGCTTTTTGCCAAGGCCACGGTAAACCCACAACGACCAACCAAGGCCCACAAGGGATGAAACATCAAGGTGAATGTTCCAAATGATTTCGGTTAAAAAATCCGGAGGTGAACATGGGCGGCATGGAGAGCGGACGGCGCTGGTACTGGGGCGCGAAAAACTCTACCGGCGATTACCGATCCATCGACATGCGGAGCTGGAAACGGAATGGCGGGCTCGCCCCACATCAATCCTTTTTGGTATTCTTCCATCCGTGCCAATTGCACAATCGCTTGCGATGTATCCCGATTCCTTGCTATGAGTGCGTCCCGTGTGAGACCAATCCGTACCGAGCAGGACTACACCCGTGCGCTTGCTCGCATTGAAGCGCTCATGGATAGGGAGCGATCACCGGCCGAGGATGACGAGTTTGACGTGCTCGCAACCCTCGTTGAGGACTATGAGGACTGGCATTTCCCCGTGGATGACCCCGATCCTATCGAGGCGACAGAATTCCGCATAGGGCAACAATAGGCGAAGCCATACCTCGGAGACCGCGGAAGACGGCCTTCCTGTCGCGGAAAAGGAAGGGGAAAAATGAACGGGGGGCGAGGAGGGAAAGAAAAGCCAGGTTGGCGAAACGAGAACGGGACGACGATAAATTCTTATTTTTACGGTATAACTCATTGACTTTCTTAATGAAAAATCCACATTTTGCCGGATGCCGGATGCCGGATGCCGGATGCCGGATGCCGGATGCCGGATGCCGGATGCCGATCGAAACACCCGGCTGTCTGCCTCGCCTCTCAGCGTTCGTACCTGAGTCTCTCAGGTCACAAAACGGCCCCACAAAGAACAAAGGCCCAGTGACCGAAGTCGCTGAACCCTTGCAGTTCCCGGTTAGTGTTATCAGCACTGCCGGGAATGCTACGTTGTATGCCCCTCTAGGCAATATGAGCAGCAATATTTGCTCCTCCAGTAGCAATGAAAACTCTATGCTTATCTGAGCCAGTTTGCAACTGGCGCACTCCCTCCAGCATCCCTGCGCCGGCGGGCAACCGGGATTCCCCCGAATCCCGAAAGTCCCGGAAATCACGGAAGAATAGCGCCCTCCAGTCCAGGCTATCCAAGAAGATAGCGGCCCCTCTACGGCCATGGGGTGGAACGCTACGAGTTGCTCGAACAACGCGATGACCGAGTCAGCGTTGATAGTGTCGTCGCAGCGAACCACGGGCTCCAACCGTTCCAGGTCAATGGCCCCATTGATATTGAGGCGCCGTCGCCCGGTGTTGGTGGGGATTCCCTGCTCCTCGCCACGCTTGATCCAACCGCCGGCAAGCACCGAATTGTGCTGCGGATGAGTCGCATCCAAAAATAGATGGGATCATCCTGACCCTGGAGATTGCGGATATGGTCGTACGTTTCGAGGAATTGCGTTTGCGCTTCCCGGTCGGCCTTGCCAGACACCAGCCGGTGCTTCTTGTACACATAACCCAACCAACGCAGCACTGCGGTCATGCCACTCTGCGTGTAAGACACCCCAAAGGTTTCCTTCACCCAGTAGGCGACCGCTTTGGCCGAGAGGTACAGGTTCGCTTGAAGGTGGGCGTCCAATCCTACCAGGTGCTTGGCCTTGAGCAAGCCAACGCTGCCACCGACTCCGTCGCCAACACGCCCCAAGACCACGTTTACCATAACGCTTGAAGTACGCATGCACCGTGTTGGAATCGACCAACAAAACTTCCGCCACCGCCTCGGCCGTCCAGCCGGTCGCCAGCAACACCACAGCCTTGATGCGGTCGGCCTCGCGTTTGTCTCGGGTGCGGCGGTGTGCCTGACGCTGTTCGGCGAGCTGGTCAGGTGACAGGGCGTAGTCGAGTATACCGACTATCATGCTTATTTTTCAATTAGTTATGCGCAACTCTTCAATGAAAAAATAATATAAGAGTAATCACTACTGTCCGGTGAAATTATCAAATAGATTCCGTTGGTTATGGGTATAGGCAGTATCGCTTATGGATTCCATTCTAGTAACCAACAGAGCTAGAAGAGTGTTTTCGAGTGAGGTCAGGTTTAGAATCTGTAAAATTGTGTAGAGATCCGATTTGCTGTCAAGGTATTTCTTGATGATAGCGACGAGGATGTAAACCGAGATAGCGATCCAAATCTGGCTTTTGACCGCGTTCTCGGGGGTCCCGAAGAACAATTTGATACGTAGGTGTTGCTTGATCCACTTGAAGAACAATTCAACTTGTCAGCGGTATCGGTAGAGATCCGCCACCGTCTGCGCTGGAATGGCGAAGTTGTTGGTCAAGAAGTTGAACGTCTTGCTGGTCTGAATACCATGGTAGCGGATACGGCGTGATGGCTGGGGGTAGTTACGCACGGACTTAACTCCGCTCAGCGCAATGGTCCGATCGCATCGAACACCACCGGATTCGTCCCCGGGATGAGAGTAGCGACGCCTTTGGTATTGGGCTTGGCACGGATGACGAAGAAACGCCCTGTTCTGTGCAACGTGAACAGGCGCTCGAAATCCACGTAGCCACGATCCATGATGTAGAAGGCGCCGGGTTCCGGGATCAACAGACCAAGGACATTGACGTCGTGTAGCTTGCCGTCGGAGATGTGGATAAAAAGTTGGGATGTTGCCTTGAAGATCGAGCAGGGTCTGGAGCTTGACCGCAGATTCGGTTGAGCGAAACAGTGCCCATGGAAAGACGGATAGGCGCAGGTCGATGGTAGATGTATCGAGCGCATAAACCGCGTTGTCAAGATCAAGCCCCAAGTCCTCGTCGGCATACAGAGGGCGAGCGGTGCGAATCAATGCCTGAGCGAGATCTGCATAGATACGCCAATCTCGGCGTTCATTCGCGTCGGCCATGGCGCTTCTGGAAACGTTGCCTCGGATACCCCTGTGGTACAACTCGTCCTTCTGGGCGCGCAAGCAAACTTCAATATCGCGTAGGCTCTCGCGATGGGTTAACTGCGCGAAGGTCATGCGCAGGTATTGGTCGAGACAGGAAAACGTCTTCTTGTAGCGGTTGCCGTCGTACCGCGCAACGCCTCGACGAAACGCATGCATCGGTAAAGAGTCAATGACCTGAGAAAAAACGAGTTTGCCGATGTGCATAACCGGGTCCCCAATATCCCCAGAAGTGGGTATTTGGGAGATGCGCGAGGTGATTCAAATCGGTGACACTCTTAAAGTGGCCGTCTTTCATTTCCTTACAAGGAGTTATGCAACAAGAACAAACGTTTGAATCCTGGAAATCCTGTCAATCTTGTTCGATTAGCGGTTGGCACGACGATGATGCTAACACCCACTAATCACTATCGGATTTCCTGCTGCGAGCTGAATCGGCCATCGCTATGCTACCGCCATGAATCACAATCTCTTTGCCCTGTTCCAGACGCGGTTTCCGCGCGACCCCGACTGGCGTTTCCTGGAGACGCCGGAGGGCCGAACGCTCAGCTATCGGGGGCTTGAATACCAGTCTGCCTGCCTGCAGCGGGTGCTGAAGGAGCAGAGCGTCGCACCGGGGGACCGAGTGGTCGTGCAGATCGGAAAATCCCCCCTCGCGCTTACGCTCTATCTCGCCTGTCTGCGCTGCGGCGCGGTTTACGTCCCCCTCAATACCGCGTATACCCCGCGCGAGGTGGCGTACTTTCTCGCCGACGCGGCACCGCGGGTGTTGGTCGCCCGCCCCGAGGTGGTGGACGTGCTTACGTCCGCCGCCGCCGAGGCCGGGGTAGCCCAGATCCTCACGCTGGATGCCCGTGACGAGGGCTCCCTGGCCGCGCTGGCGGATGCCGGCTCGCCCGATCACTCGGTCGCTGTGCGCGACCAGCACGATCTCGCCGCGATTCTCTATACCTCCGGGACCACGGGGCGCTCGAAGGGCGCGATGCTGACCCATGACAATCTGGCATCGAATGCATTGGCCCTGCACCGGGCATGGGGGTTCGTGCCCGAAGACGTGTTTATCCATGCCCTGCCGATTTTCCACGTACACGGCCTGTTCGTGGCCACTCACTGCGTATTGTTGAACGGTTCAGGGATGTTTTTCCTGCCGAACTTCGACGCGGACACCATCATCGACCTGCTGCCGCGGGCCACCGTATTGATGGGTGTTCCCACCTTCTACACGCGGCTGCTGGAGCATCCGAACCTGACCGCTGCCCGGTGTGCCCACATGCGGCTATTCATTGCCGGATCGGCGCCCCTGTTACCCGATACCTTCAAGGCCTTCGAGCAACGCACGGGGCACCGGATCCTCGAACGCTATGGGATGACCGAGGCCGGTATGATTACTTCCAATCCGCTCCACGGCGAGCGTATCCCCGGTACCGTCGGTTTTCCCTTGCCCGGAGTGGAGGTGCGGGTGTGTGATCGGGACGGCCGCCAGGTAACCGATGCGGTGGGCATACTCGAGGTGCGCGGGCCGAACCTGTTCAAAGGATACTGGCGGATGCCCGACAAGACGGCCACTGAGCTTCGTCCTGACGGCTTCTTCATGACCGGCGATCTGGCTACGACCGATACCCATGGACGGGTCGCGATGATCGGGCGAGTCAAGGATCTGATCATCTCAGGGGGCTACAACGTCTACCCGAAGGAAGTGGAAAATGCGATCGATGAGATCGCTGGCGTCACCGAGTCCGCGGTTATCGGCCTGCAACACGCGGATCTTGGTGAAGCCGTGGTCGCGGTTGTTACCCTGCAGCCGGGTGCTAATCTGGATGCAGCCGGACTCATCGGCCGACTAGAGGGAAAGCTCGCCCGATTCAAGCAACCGAAAAAAGTGATTTTTGTGGACGCCTTGCCACGCAATGCCATGGGCAAGGTGCAAAAAAATGAGTTGCGCACACTGCTGTCCGGCAAAACATTTATTTTTATTGCGTAACTCCTTGTAAGGAAATGAAAGATAGCCAATTACAGCCACTTTAAGAGTGTCACCGATTTGAATCACCTCGCGCATCTCCCAAATACCCCCTTCTGGAGATGTTGGGGACCCGGTTATGCACATCGGCAAGCTCGTTTTTTCTCAGGTCATTGACTCTTTACCGACGCATGCGTTTCGTCGAGGCGTTGCGCGGTACGACGGCAACCGCTACAAGAAGATATTTTCCTATCTCGACCAACGCATGACCTTCGCGCAGTTAACCCATCGCGAGAGCCTACGCGATTGAAGTTTGCCTGCGCGCCCAGAAGGACAAGTTATACCACAGGGGTATCCGGGGCAACGTTTCCAGACCGGAGCGTCGCCATTTTCGCGCAACCCGAATGGGGTCCGTCCGATTTCGGGTGCAAACAATGGGGCGCCGGCCATTGCCTTCGGCGGCCCGCGTTCGTCCCGGCGCGCACTCCGCGCGGCACCAGGACTCCCACAATGACTTGACGCCGTGTCACATGGCCTAGCATTTCGTCTCCGCCGGCGCTCACGCGCCGCACTCCGACCAAACGCTCGGCCCTACCCTACGCAGGGGGCGGCGCGCACTCCGCTCGGCGCTTACGCTCCCTCACTTCCCTGTGCTCCTCTAGCGCCGTGGCCGATGCGAAAGAACGCCGAGATTGGCGTATCTATCATGGACGGGTCGCGATGATCGGGCGGGTCAAGGATCTGATCATCTCAGGGGGCTACAACGTCTACCCGAAGGAAGCAGATCTCGCTCAGGCATTGATTCTCACCCCTCGCTTCCTGTATGCCGACGAGTGCTTGGGACTTGATCTTGACAACGCGGTTTATGCGCTCGATGCCTCCACCATCGACCTGCGCCTATCCGTCTTTCCGTGGACACTGTTTCGCTCAACCGAATCTGCGGTCAAGCTCCAGGCCCTGCTTGATCTTCAAGGCAACATCCCAACCTTTATCCACATCTCCAATGGCAAGCTACACGACGTCAATGTCCTTGATCTGCTGATCCCGGAGCCCGGCGCCCTCTACATCATGGATCGTGGCTACGTGGACTTCGAGCACCTGTTCACGTTGCACAGAACAGGGCGTTTCTTCGTCATCCGCGCCAAGTCCAACATCAAATACAGGCGTCGCTACTCTCATCCCGGGGACGAATCCGGTAGTGTTCGATGCGATCGGACCATTGCACTGAGCGGAGTCAAGTCCGTGCGTGACTACCCCCCCTGCCATTACGCCGTATCCGCTACCACGATGTTCAGACCAGCAAGAAGTTCAACTTCTTGACCAACAACTTCGCCATTCCAGCGCAGACGGTGGCGGATCTCTACCGGATACCGCTGGCAAGTTGAATTGTTCTTCAAGTGGATCAAGCAACGCCTACGCATCAAATCGTTCTTCGGGACCTCCGAGAACGCGGTCAAAAGTCAGATTTGGATCACTATCTCAGTTTACATCCTCGTCGCTATCATCAAGAAGCGCCTTGACAGCAATTCGGATCTCTACACAATTTTACAGATTCTGAGCCTGACCTTATTCGAAAACACTCTTCTAGCTCTGTTGGTTACTAGAATGGAGTCCATAAGCGATACTACCTATACCCATAACCAACGGAATCTATTTGATAATTTCACCGGACAGTAGTGCTAGACCCTATACTTTTACCCGAATCATGCCGTATAGCGATTTTTCTTCTTCGGCTCGGGCCCCTGACGGCACTTGATCCCCTACGCATCCCCCTGCGGGGCCTGACCCTGATCGAAGCCAGCGCTGGCACCGGCAAGACCTACGGTATCACGACCCTGTATCTGCGGTTGCTGCTGGAGCTGGGCCTGGAGGTGGACCGCGTTCTGGTGGTCACCTTCACCGAGGCCGCCACCGAGGAGCTGCGTGATCGTATCCGTGGACGGCTGGTGCAGGCCCTGGACTGGTTCCGGGACACTGGGGACCCCGAGCGGAGGAGGGAGTCGCAAAAGGTACCGATAAGGTACCGATCTCGCCCTTTGCCCCCTCTCCCCAACCCCTCTCCCGGCGGGAGAGGGACTTTTGCGACTCCCTCTGGAGGAGAGGGGAGATGAGGTGGGTGAAAAAAATGAAAAAGACCCGATTCTCACCGAGCTCTTGTCGGGGCTGCCGGATCGAGATCAGGTGCGCACGCTGCTGACCGATGCCCTGACGCGCATGGACGAGGCCGCGATTCACACCATCCACGGTTTCTGTCTACGCACCCTTACGGACCATGCCTTCGAGAGCGGCGCGGCCTTTGATGCCGAGCTCACCACCGACGAGACCCGATTGCGGACCACCGCCGTCGAGGGTTTTTGGCGCCGTCGGGTCGCAAGCGTGGATCCGCGGACCGCGCGCCGGGTGCGGGAGCACTGGAAGACCCCCAGGAACTGCTTGTAGACTTGCAACCCACCCTGACGCTCGACGACCTGCGACTGTTGCCGCAGGTGGATACGGCAGGCATCGAGGCTGTGCGCCGGGAGCTGACCGCGGTTTTTGCGCAGATACGGGAGCTATGGCGCAACGCCTCCGATCAGGTAGAGGACATTCTGACCACCAGCCCCGACCTCAATCGGCGTTCCTACACTAAGAAGATCGTTGCCCAGGCCATTCGGACCGCCGCGGAGCTGGTCGCGGCGACCGAGCCCCCGAGTCCCTACCCGCCGGGTTCGAGCGCCTAACCCCGTCCGAACTGGCGCGAGGGACCAAATCGGGGCAATCCCCGCCGACCCACCCCTTTTTTCGACCTGTGCGGTCGCCTGTCGGAGCTGTTGGCCCAGCTCCATACCGGCACCAAGGTCCTGTTTCTGACCTCTGCGCGGGCCTTCGTGCGCGCTGATCTGGAGCGGCACAAACGGGACGAGAGCTTGCTCCATTACGACGACCTGCTGCGCCGCCTCGACCGAGCCCTGGCCGGGGACGGCTCGGAGGCCTTGGCCGCCAGCGTGCGAGAACGCTATCCGGCGGCTCTAATCGACGAGTTCCAGGACACGGACCCGCAGCAATACCGTATCTTCCGGCGTCTCTACGGCGACCGGCCCGACTGCGGCCTGTTCCTGATCGGCGATCCCAAGCAGGCGATTTATGCCTTTCGCGGCGCCGACGTCTTCACCTATATGCAGGCCCGAGACGACAGCACGCGCACCGGACATCGGTATGGGCTTACCGTCAATCGACGCTCCGGCTCGCGGCTGATTGCGGCCGTCAACTGCCTGTTCACATCCGCCCGAGCGCCCTTTATCTACCAGGATTACATCGGTTTCGAGCCGGTAGTACCTGGCCCCACGGCGGACGAGGAACCATTACGCCTCAACGGCGTCGAGCCTGTCCCCCTGCAGTTTTGGATGCTCCGGCTCGACGCGGAGAATCAGACCACCCGACCGTCGGGTTTTATCCGCGGCGACGCAGCCCTGGCGGGCGCGGCGCAGGCCTGCGCCCAATACATCGTCGAGCTGCTGAATCGGGCGGACGCTGGCGAGGTGACCATCGGGGACAGCGCCCTGAAACCGACCGACATCGCCCTGTTGGTGCGTACCCACCGCGAGGGCGACCTGGTGCAGCAGGCCCTGCGACACCGCGGCATCGGCAGCGTGAGCCTGAGCGAAGACAGTGTGTTCGCCACCCAGGACGCCGAGGAGCTGACCACCCTGCTGCAGGCCCTGGCGGCGCCGCACGACGAAGGCCGCATGCGGGCTACCCTGTCTACGAGCCTGCTGGGGTACGGTGCGGTGGAGCTAGAACGACTCGGCGGCGATGGGCGCGCCTGGGAAAAGCTGTCGGACCGATTCCAGTCCTACCGGGAACGCTGGCAGCAACAGGGGATCATGGCGGCACTCCAGGCCCTGCTCGCGGCGGAGCAGGTACCGGCCCGACGGCGAGCGCCGTCTGACCAACCTACTGCAGCTGCTGGAGCTGCTGCAGGTGGCCTCCGGCAAGCATCCCGGCCCGGATGGATTATTATGTTGGCTCGGCGATCGGTGCGCGGAGCAGGGAGGGGACGCGGCCCGGCAGCTTCGCCTGGAGAGCGACGAGGGTCTGGTCAAGGTAGTCACCCTGCACAAGAGCAAGGGCCTGGAGTATCCCCTGGTGTTTATCCCCTTTCCCTGGAGTGCTTTTAAGGGAACCCAGAGGGGGGACCGGTATTCTTTCATGTATTCTTTCATGCGGCGGAGGATAAGCAGGCCTGTCTGGATCTGGGCTCCGGCGACCTGCAGGCACATGCATGCCTGGAGCGGACCGAGCGGCTCGCCGAGCAGCTGCGCCTGTTCTACGTCGGGGTGACTCGGGCGGCCAAGCTCTGCGTACTCTGCTGGGGGAAGGTCAAGGGTATCCAGGATGCGGCCCTGGCCTACCTGTTGCATCAGGACCCGGAGAGCGAGCTTCCCGCCAGCCGGATAATGCGCCTGTCGGAAGCGGAGATCCGCGAGGATCTGGACGCCCTGGCGTCTCGGGCGCCGGATGCCGTCGAGATCCGCGCGCTGCCCTTGTCCACCGGCGGGCCTTGGCGCGGAGGTCGGATCGATCCCACGCGCCTGACCCCCAAGGTATTCCGCGCCGCCATCGACGCGGACTGGCGGGTAGCCAGCTACTCGGGCCTGATGCGGGGGGACGGGAGCGAGCGCCCCGATTTCGACGTCGCCACCGTGCCCCCTGCACCGGAAACCAAGCCAGACGCCCCGACCGATCCGGTGTTCGCGTTTCCCGCTGGTGCCCATGCCGGTCACTTCCTGCATTGATTGTTCGAGGGCCTGGACTTCCCCCACGCCGCCGGCGAGTCCCTGACCCATGCTGTCCGTAACCTGTTGGATCGCTACGGCGGACTGGGCGCAGGCCGGGCCGCGGACCGGGATTGGGCGCCCGTGGCCGAAGAATTGGTGACCAACGTCCTGGATACCTGGCTGGACCCGGCCGCTTCCCTGCGCCTGCGCGACATCACTGCCGCCGATCGGATCTCGGAGTTGGAGTTTCACTTTCCCGTCGCGGGTCTGAGTCTCGGGTCCCTGGGTGCCGCCCTGGCGGTCTCCGAGGCCCATGCGGACGCTGCTGAGGGACTGGGTTTCGAGCCGATGCGTGGGCTCATGCACGGCTTCATCGATCTGGTGTTCCGCCGAGCAGGACGCTTCTACCTCGTCGACTATAAATCCAATCGGCTCGGCGACCGCCTCACGGCTTATGGGCACGATAGCCTGCGCATCGCCGTCCGCCGTCACCGCTACGACCTGCAACACCTGATCTACACCCTGGCCCTGCACCGGTTTCTCGGGTGGCGGTTAGCCGACTATGACTACCGGACCCATTTCGGCGGCGTCTACTACCTGTTCCTGCGGGGGATACGCCTACACTCGGGTCCACGTCACGGCGTCTGGTACGACCGGCCGTCCTATGCTTTGGTCGAGGCGCTGAACCGGCTGTTCGCCGACGGGTAAGAGGCGACAGTATAGAAACGCCACTCCCGTTCGATAGCGGGGCGCAACTCAGGGGCAATGCCTTCTCGGTGACCAGATCCACCGGACAACCCAGTAGATCTTCCAGATAAAATTGCACCCCGAAGTAGCGCTGTGAGGTGGCCGGTCCATCGAAGGCAGCCGAATATCCACATTACTGTCACTACCCGCCGTGTCGCGGATCGTCGAGCCGAACAGAGCCAAGCGGGTAACGCCGAAACGGACTTGCAATTCCGGTTTGCTTTGGGACAGCAAGGCAAAGGTCCGTTGTCGTTTCATTATAAACAGGCTCTCTATTCGCCTCGAAAGATCGAAAGAACGCCCTCACTTTGGACCATTTTCGCGACGATCTATTTTAACCGGATAGCTTCTGAACTCGGCGTAGGGATAAAAATCCTGCATGCTGTCATTATTCCAGGTGCTCCACGACCAACTGCGGAGTACTGACACCGCGATACTCATTGACGGTAAGGCGGTAGGCCAGGCGGACCTGATCGCCGGCGTTTACAGACAAGGCCCCCAGGCCGAACCCGATGGCGTCGATCGCATCACCCCGCGGCAAGCGCAGCCGCAGCTTCAGGTGTTGCTCGCCGACGATACGCCGTTCCAGGACCTCGAATCGGCCGTCGAACAGGGGCTCGGGAAATCCCCTGCCCCAGGGACCGGCACGGCGCAGGAGCTCCGCGGTAGCCAGATCCATATTCCGGGCCGGCAGCTCCCCGTCGGAGATAAGCTCCCGTACGGGCGGAACGTCGCCCAGCTCCCGATGCGCCTCCGCGACGACCGCCTCTCGAAAGGCCTCCAGGGCCTCGGCCCGCAAGCTCAGTCCCGCGGCCATGGCATGACCACCGAAACCCGTGATCAGCCCCGGTCGGTATCGGTCCGCGGCGGCGATCAGATCGCGGATGTGCAGACCCTCGATAGAGCGGGCGGAGCCCTTCAAGAGGCCGTCTGCGGCCATGGCGAAGGCAATCACCGGACGGTGGTAGCGTTCGCGGATACGGGCCGCCAGGATGCCGATCACTCCCTGGTGCCAGCCCGCGTCGAACAGGCACAGGACGGGCGGTAGCCCGGAAGCATCCGGGACCAGATCCCGGAGCACCGCCTCCGCCCGGTCCCGCATCTCGCCCTCGATCTCCCGCCGGCGCCGATTGAGAGCATCCAGCTCCAAGGCCATGGACATGGCGCGGTCCGGGTCATCCGCCAGCAAACATTCGACCCCGAGGGACATCTCGGTCAGGCGCCCGGCGGCATTGAGCCGCGGTCCCGCCGCGAAACCCAGGTCCCTGGAGGTCACCGTTCCAGGGTCACACCCCGCCACCTGTAGCAAGGCCGTCACCCCGGGGCTGCAACGCCCGGCGCGGATCCGACGCAGGCCCTGCTCCACCAGGATGCGATTATTCCGGTCCAACACCGCCACATCCGCCACCGTGCCCAAGGCTACCAGATCCAGCAAGTCCGCCAGATTGGGCGCAGGACGCCCGGACCTGAACCAATCGAGTTCCCGCAAGCGGGCCCGCAAGGCGGCGAGCAGATAAAAGACGACCCCGACGCCGGCGATGGATTTGCTGGGAAAGGCGTCTCCCGGCCGATTCGGATTGACGATTGCCGCCGCCCTCGGTAGCTCGCTGCCGGCGAGGTGGTGATCGGTAATGATGACGGGGATATTCAGCGCATTGGCGTGCCGCACCCCGGCCAGACTGGAAATACCATTGTCCACGGTAAGGATCAGGTTCGTGCCTGACGAGGCCGGGGTGTCGACAACCGCCGGGTCTAGGCCGTAACCTGACGTGAACCGGCTCGGCACCAGGTAAGAGACGTCGGAGGCACCCAGCGAGCGCAGGCCACGTACCGCCAGGGCGCTGCCTGTCGCCCCATCGGCGTCATAGTCGCCGACTACTAAGATGATTTTCCCCGCACGAATGCAGTCGGCAAGCAGATCCGCCGCCGGTTCGATATCCAGGAAGGAATCGAAGGGGTGAAGCGCACCCAACGACAGGTCGCAATCGCTATCGGAGCAAATACCACGCGCCCGGTAGAGGCGACTCAGCAAGGGATGGAGGTCGGCGAACGGTTCTTCTATCACTGGCGGCTGCGAACGTCGCCTGATGACGGTCGGGACCGCGGGGAGGGTCCGGAGTGTGTTGAACATTCGGAAAGTCAGCGCGGGCCGGCAGCACGGTGGGCGATGCGGGTGTAGGTTGCGTTAAGCGCCGGCATGACCTTGAGCTGAGCAGACGATCAGCGTGCTTTAGGGGCGGCGCAGGCATAGGTCATGGCCTCGAAGCTTTCATCGGTTTTGTCGCTGCGCATGGCGATACGCTTGAACTCTTTGAGTTTGCTGAAGAAGTTCTCGATCAGATGGCGCCATTTGTAGATTTCGACATCGATATCCAAGGGCTGGCAACGCTGCGGACGCTGGGAAATGACGATTTGTGCGCCGCGCTCGCTCAGGTCTTGGATGATCCAGTTCGAATCGAACGCCTTGTCGGCAATCAGGCCGCCGAATTCGATATCCTCGATGAGTGGGGCCACGCCGACGGTATCCGCTGCCCGGGAGGAGCACAGGGAAGCGAGGGAGCGAAAGCGATGAGCGAAGTGCAACGACCCCCGCGTAGGCGCAGGGCCGAGCGTTTGATCGGAGTCCGGCGCGTGAGCGCCGGCGGAGACGAAATGCCAGGCCATGCGACACGGAGTCAAGTTATTGGGGGAGTCCTGGTGCCGCGCGGAGTGCGCGCCGGGACGGACGCAGAACGAACGCGGGTCGCCGAAGGCAATGGCCGTCGCCCAATTGTTTGCGCCCGAAATCGGACGGACCCCATTTCGGGTTTCGCGAAAAATGGCGACGCTCCGGGGGAGCAGGACGAAGCGGGCCAGGTTGCCCAAGGCGTCCGTCAGGGCCAGGATTTTGGTCGTCAACCCGCCCTTCGACTTGCCGATGGCTTGGCTTTGAGTCCTCCTTGCGCCCTGGCCGTTCCG
>Ga0209781_1000201_pt1 | contig 14528 bp, 10 predicted proteins | sample WorMetHERISLAND1_3_FD_187386 | JGI IMG/M metagenome (GOLD analysis project Ga0209781, IMG submission 187386) | Marine gutless worms symbiont microbial communities from Max Planck institute for Marine Microbiology, Germany - Olavius albidus HERON... | ecosystem: Host-associated > Annelida >...
GGGGGGGGGGGCGCCGAATACAAGGGGGTAGCGATTTTCGAACAATATGCGGCTATATCTCGGAAACGGTGAGAGATAGAGGCATAGTTACTATGGAAGACGAATAAAAGTCGTATGTGCTCTATCAAATGGTGCCACTTTCGATGACCTTGAGTGAACCCGAACCTCAGTTTCAAGGTCACAGTATAGTTTAAAGGCGAATATATCGCAAACGCTGCATCCGATCCACTACATATTTGGTTAATCTAGGCTATTGTTTTCCTGGTCGGCGGAGCGAATTTCGCTATTTCCGGTTCGCTAGATGGCGGCGCTGTCGCGCGTAACCCTTGGGTCAGCTGGGCTTTCTTGTAACAACAGTATTAGTAATGATTATTAATATTAAACTATTAATATTATTGCGGCTGCTGAAGTTCTATGATTTGAACCGGGATCTGATGTCCCGGCGGTTGTCGGCTTTCGGATAACACATGGCGCAGGCATTAGATGGTGTTGGTGGCGACGGTGTGGAATTTACGGCCGTAATTACACGTTGCCCGGGTAGGCTACGCCGCCGTCTTATGATTAATGTCGACATGGATTCGGCGCCGGACGTAATGAGCTTATAATGCGTTGTAGTGGTCGTTCGTTGGCTAGTTGGTTCATGGTGCGTTTCCACTGGACGTTTGAGTGCTGGCAGTGTAGAGTGATCGTGAGCCGGGCGACGAGAGATTACGATGTGCCATCACTCGAACAAAGACTCCATTGTCCCGCTCTATGGAGACCCGCCGAGAAGCATCCTGTCCTTTCTGTCCAACTCTTCTCTTTTCCTCCTGTTGTCATCAGCAGCACGGTTTTGAGACAACGTGTAGAAGAAGAAAGTTAAAACTGGGCAGATTGTGACTGACACAGGCCTGCTCTTTTCGCTGGCGAAGTACAAACGTATTTGTCGTCGTCACGATATAGAGAAAGCTATGGTGAGTGACTTTACTAGCCAGCGGCAGGCAGACAACCACCGCAGAGCGCAGCAGCCACAGCAGAAACTGCAGTTTGCAATGCCGTGTACCGTTCGATGATATGTTGTTCCGTTCCGGAGATACTCGCGATCAAGTTCGGAAGTTGTCCGAAATTTGCCCCAAATTTTGATGGTTTTGGGCCGCCAATTTTGGGGAGAGGGGCCCAATTTTTGGCGCAATTGTATAAATTGGGGTCATACTCATCGACGAACATGTCAAAATACGGTGACGATAAACCGAGCGACCTCGGAGATCAGGCGCTGAAAAAAGAAGAAAAACGACATAACGAAACAGAATAGCCTGCATCGCAGCATGGCTGACGCGCGGCTATAACGTAAGATGAGATGAAGTTGGCATAGAAGCTGCAGAGAGAATGCGACATTTTCTTAGCATAAATGATAATGAGAACACGTATATCTTGAACAGAGGGCCTATAGAAAGTCTGCTGCGATGCCCCAGTTTTGTATATAGTTCCTCCACTACGAAAGAGTGGACGAGAAGTTTACACCCTTCTCTAAAGAAATTTTCACCCACTGCACCGTGTTAATCTTTACATATTTCACATAAAAAATCACGTTCTATATTCTGTATGGACTGTCTTGTCATATTCGGTAAGCAAGTAACGAATGCAGGGGGCGTCGATTTCCCCCAGAACTTGGTCGGGTCCATCATCCGGCCACCCCCCTTCCTTTTTTCCATCTCCACCTCCACCCCTTTTCCCTCTTGCCTCCCCTCCCCTCCCTTTCCCCTACCTCCTCCTTCCGCCTTTCTCCCTCCTATACCCCTTCCCTTATCCTTTCATCCACAATCCCTTATCCTTCCCCTCCCCTAAATCCAGCTAGGGGTCTGAGAGAGCGCCGTAAGCTCCCCAGCTGGATCCGGGGTGGAGACTCGGCCACCAAAGCATTTGCATGTATGGAAATCGCCGTTGGTGTTGACGATTTTCCGTCGTGGTGAATTAACATAAATGTTTACAAATGACGCCATAGCGTATACGGGGCTTTACGGGCGTCTCCAACATCTTCCCAAAACTTGGTCGGGTCCACTATGGGATGGACCCTATAGGCCTCAGAAGTGGTCGGGTCCGGACCCAAGATCCGGGTGGAAATCGACGCTTCTGATTACAAATGCCTTCCAAATTGAAACTATTTAACGTTTAAATTGACGTCATTTGCTTGTCAGCAAAATTGATTTTTCGAAGTGATCCACTATAGTTAGCTCCAACTTTTTACATTCTTCAGGTTTGGTCTAAACTGTTCATTCTTGATTAGGGTTGGACCGGACGGGAGAGATAGTAGAGAGTGCACTGTGAGAGGGCTGCGTAGTAAGTTGTTTTATATTTAGGCTGTCAACTTTTGACCCACTCTGTAGAATTTCAGAAGGCAAAAATGAATATAATGAGGGATGATTTTTAACCAGAGAATGGCAGTGTATAAGTGTCCCAGAAGTACCCACGCTGCTGATACACCTGTTTACCATCGCCAGTATGGACTTTCGGTACGTGACATTTCGGCGCCGCCGTTTTTGGCGCGGCGCTGGAAGGTGACAGTCAGTGACCCCGTCCACCGCCTCCGTCCGTCTCATAGTGCCGGCCACGGCAGCCAGCACGTTAAAGTCTGCAGAACTGGCGCTGACAACGAGCTTACTCTTTCTAGCGCTGATGCCCGCACTGCAGACGCGACGACAAGGAGTGGACAGAGAGTAAAGCCCAATACACACCTCCGACGCCGACGAGACGAAACTGTCGAGTCTCGTCGCGTCGGCGTCGGCGGTGTGTACATGAATTCGCGACGACTGCCGACGGATTCGACCATGCGAACGCACAACGCAGCCGTATGGGCCACGACTGCTGACGGGTGTGTTCACACCGACGACACGACGAAACTGTAGCCAACTAGTTGCGAATTCGTGTACACACCGCCGACGCGACGAGACTCGGTGTATTGGGCTTGTCGAAATGTCCCAGCGCCGAGAAGTCCCAGCGCCGAAACGGTCAGCGTCTATAGACGCTGACGCCGAAATGTCCTGCTCCGATGGACTTTAGTCTTTTTGTGATGGGCGAGTTTGTTTGTTTGTTGGTTGGTTCGTTCGTGTTGGTTCGTTCGTTCGTTCGTGACGTGACGCTGGCTGTGATTTGTCGAAAAGTGAAAGTACGATTTTCATTTTAAAAAATTGGCACAGCTGTTCAGCTTCTGTGCCAAATATCATTTAACATTTCAGAGGTCAAGTTCATAGTCAAGGTCAAAAACTTCGTACTGAAATTCGAACGTGTTTAAGATATCTACACCGAATTTGGCAGTCTGACAGAAATAATTTTGGCACGAAATTCAAGATGACGGCCTTGCGGAGGTTTTCACTCTGTTGAGTGCTTTCTAGTACTGCATATAAAGTTTTCGTTCGTGTATCGTGACTTTGGGACTTTATTGCTGTTTTTAGTGTGTGGTCGCAATTTTTGATATACTTATATTGAGCACTGCAGTTGCTGAACAAATTTCTTGTCTGTTGAAATGTATCAGCATTCTTCTTTGAGTTTTGGTGTAACTATTGTACTTATATTTGTCTGCCGTTCACACCGTGAATAAAAGTTGTATATAAAGGCGTTTTAAAGATTTTTACTGAAATAAAAGTGAAAGAATGATTGCAGTTCGTTACCTGCGTATGTACTCTTTAGTACGTAAACGGTTGACGGACTGTTCATGCCAGCACTGATTCTAATTCAATGACTTCAATTTCAGCGATAATAGGTTTTCGGCATTATAAATTGCACGATACAGAAACACAATTAGTTTTTTTGCATCATGCTGTACGATTGAAATACGCACATGCGGAGTTGCTTGAACTTGCTTGGTGGTGCTGATATTATTCAGTATGTCAGCGAAAAGTAAACATCGTACAAATAGTTCATGGTATGAAAATTCCTGCAGATACCACGTAAGGCCTACTGTAAATCATTTTATTAATGTGTTTTACGGCAGCGGTTTTCAGCAGTGATTGTATCTTCTTCACGTTTCCTCGTGACGTAATTCAGCCAGGCTTCACGTAGAGCACGTGAACACATAAACTACAGTGATTATCAAGCTGCGGTAAAACCAACTAATATAGTGTGTCATATTTTCTCACGGAATGTCGTCTTTCTGCAGGCAACTCGTTATAGTTTGATTGGTGATAATTCATATTCATATTAGCCCCGTGTTTGTGCACCATGACAAAAATCCATAAAACGGAAGACTGCGTTAGCGGCACGGCGTGGAACCTACGACGTCATCGTCATCGTCATCGTCCACCGTGACGCGTTTTATTCTTATTCATTCGTCCGCGTTGTTTACTCCTCCCTTAACTACCGCGAGACTTTAATGCGCATATGTGGACGACCCTGTCTGAAACAGCGGCCAGCCCTCGAGCTAGGTCAGGATCCATTTTTGCTATGTGGGTGCAGATTTTATAGTAGGGCTGAGCGGGGAATTTGATGTGTCCAACTAGCCGGCGGCTGTCTGCATGCCAGTCGCCCTTTGCCCGCGCGCTTTGTGGCGTTATTAAAGTAGCAAGTTTCAAGAAAGCCATTCGTCAATGTGCTTATGACATTATAATGTTTGCCGGGTACGGCGTCGGCGTCGGCGTTGGCGGTGGGCACGGGGCACAGTGACTTGCTGGCCGGTCGTAATGGATGTCATTACACATTGCCGACGTGCTGATGCCGACTTGATGCGTTATAGCAGCGGAAATGGCCGTTCATCGCCGGACCTCGAGATGTACTGTATCTAATGAACCTTGTGACAGTTCTGCGCGAATTTTGATGCGGAAACACGGCTGTGTGCACGCTCGCGCGGCGAACAATAGTCCGTACAGCCGAGTGTCTATAATACGGACGCCCTGGAGGCAGTGTGAATAGTGCCGTGTATGGTCCCCCGTGTGGTCATTCTGTGTCGGGTCGATTTGAAAGTAATCCCGCCTGACCACTTGAATTCTGCTATTGATGACGATTGAAACGATCGACGTGTTTTATGAATTATGCAAAGTCGCCGGCGGTCGTCGTCGTCTGAGCTTTCACCCGCATGTTCAAACGACGCATTCAGATGGTAATTGCCGGTCATTTGACAAACCCACCATGTCCGTACTATAATAAAGTCCGTCCAGTTGTACTGTGCGCGGACACTGGACAGCAATACTGGCCGATATTCCCGAAGGTGCGCACGCTGCGGGGCGGTTTGCCGTGCAGAATACGTGTGACAGTTAATGAAATGCATGTTTGCGTCTTACCCGATTAAACTTTATTAAACGTCGTTGCAGAAATTCTGTTGCTGCTGTGTTGTATAGGCAATTTGATGATTAAAAATTAATGATTATTATCTAATTGGAACTTCACTGGAAAATCCGACACGGTCCGATTGTGGAGAATATTGTCTTCAATATGTGTGCGAAGTTTAATGAGGATCGGTTGTGAAATGAAAAAGCCTTAGTACTAACAACAAGAACAAGAACAACAACAGCAGCAACAACAACAACGTTGGTAATGATTGGGAACCCGTTTCCGGGTCCAAAAACCGAGGGGTGTGTACTGCAGTAATGTGCAGTGTGCAGTTATTGCTAGTAGTATTTTTTCCCGAACGAGCGACAATTAACAGACAAATGTGAATTTGCAAAATGTGAATAATTAGATTAATCTGGATATATATGGCGATGCTGTTGTTTTGTGCAGGTGCAGCGACAGATGCTGTGGAGACTCTGAGGTGCCCCGGCTGCCAGGTAATCTTCTCCAACGTCGACGAACTCGTGGAACACTCTGCTCGAACGTGTGAAGTCGACGGCGGTCGCTACTCGTCGCAGCTCGGCCAGGTCGACAGCGGCATGGTCTGTGACGACAGCGGCCTGGAACCAACGATGAAAACCAGCGCCGTGGAGGAAGCCGACGACCACGAGGTCGACGCGCAGTTGGACTCTGTCGCTGACGACTTCACCCCGCCACAACTTCCGCCATCCAGAGCAGTAGCTTCTCCGTCACTGGACGGCGACGACGACCACGACGACGAACACCTTGACGCACCGGACGACTTCGTGTTCCCGAATATCTCGTCGACGCAGTCCGCCGCGCAGTTCGACAAGCCGTACTCGCCGGATGTCGACGCGCCGGGCGCCAGGTTTCAACGACTTCCCCCGGTCGTAGAAGATCACGTGACAGTCAACGACGGAGGACCGTCGCCGAAGACGTCGAGTTCGACGCTGACGACCGTGACGCAGTTGATCGACAACAACGTGTCGCCGGCGTCCAAGATCGCGATGCTCGAGTCCGTCGTATACGCTCTGCATCAGCAGCAGATGTTCCAGCTGGAACTGATCGAGGCGTTGAGACGGCAGCTGGCGACCGCTCTCTCGTCATCCGCCTCCTCGCTGGCATCGCGTCCTACAGACGACAGCAGCAGCAACACGACCCTGGATCTCACCGTACCTCGTTCTTCCGAGTCCACCGTCCTCGACCCAGGGTCGTCCCTGTCCAGTCTGATGCGGCTCAGTGCCGGCGTTGACGGGCGTCGAGCGCATCCAGCAGGCGTACAGAGTCCGGCGACCTCACCCACGGCGCTGTCCGGGACAATGTTGGACGGTCATGACGCAACCGTGACCGCCGGCTGGCAGGCAGAGCTAGCCGTGAACAAATCGCGCACGCCGACAACTGCGTCCACGCTACTGTCCACTCCGAAACACGTGTCACCGCTGTCTGATCTCAGTCTCTTCAAGAAAGGTGAGTACCGGTTAAGGAGCGATGATGCGATCACAAGTAAAATAAAACATGCAATAAAACTTAAAACAAGTCCTGCAGGACTTGCACAACTGTTGCAACCCTCATTGGCATTTTGTTTTAGCTTGCAGCCAATGACGGCGCACGTCATTGGCTGCAAGCTAAAACAAAATGCTAATGAGGGCTGCAACAGTTGTGCAAGTCTTGTAGGACTTGTTTTAAGTTTTATTGCATGTTTTATTTTACTTGTGATTCCTGCTTTACGTTGAACAGACGCTGTATATTCAGGGATCGTTTCCTTAAAGAAGAAGTGTGGAAACCAAACATTGGGGGCTCCAAGATTAGCAAATGAGGGGGCGAGGTGCCCGTAGGCGCGAGGATCGAGGCACCGAAGGCGCCGAGTGGGGTGAGGTATGCATGGCAAAATTTGCTTTGGGAACCCGATCTAATGAGGAGTGAGCTACTAACTGTGGAAAATGTGACTGGTTAAACAAATGGAAAGACTGGTAGTTTAGTAGTAGGACCCGTTTGGTAATTCAAGCAACACGAAGTGTGCATTATCCCAGAGTCCCAGACAGAGGCGAAAAGATTCATGAGTTCTTATCATATGTCTGTCCGGTTTTTCCCAATTTCAACACTGCTTTTCCGCCATCACTCACACCACTGTTACCAGTTCGAACGCAAGCCTAACGCAGCAGCATAAGTGAACAGTCTATGCAACGAATATGGTGTGTATTATTTATTATGTTTACGACACAAGACAGCACGAGCAAGCTGTCATAACTGCAAGTAATTTATGACGACCGCTGTAGTCTGTAGGGTAATAATATGTCATTCCCGACTGTGTTTACTGTGTTGTCTCACAAATAAGACAAACGTAAGCATGTCGTAAGACGATGGCCTTGAAGTATCGACCACAAATATTTTTCTCTTTTTTTCTTTAGCACAGCAGAGATGGTATACATTTGAAACGGTTTAGTTATTTACGTTGCACATAGATATTGCTAGAAATTTAATAAAGTTTTGTACAGTCCAAACTACTTTTGTAGAATATTGCTCAGTCATAATTAATTAATTAATTGCAATTAATTAACTAACCAACGCACTTTCCTATTGATTATCAAGAATATACGGCGAAGTATCTTGTAGGTGGGAGTGAAGGAAAGGAGCGATAGGGTGGCAATATTACTACTAATAATAATAATGACAATAACTATATAGGACAATACGTATGGTGATATAATCAGGATTATAGTGGGGGATGCAGTCCCCCAATTTTTCAAGGAAGGACGCGTCCCCACTATTTTACTGAAGTCCATGTGAAAAGAGGGCGTACAGTTTCATCTGCTTACTTACTGAAACATCTGTTTGTCTGTAATTGTTTGCAATTCGATTTTGATTTTACAACAGTTTCTGTAGCTGAGAAAATTGCAGTTTGCATTTTACAATAATTTTCAATGTATTGTAATAATTTCGTTGGATTTTGTATATATTACAGTTAGACTATAAAAAGCGCAAGACATGCAAAAATTCAAGCAAGATTTTGTCTTATGCCACTGAGTTCCAGGTGTCACCACCCGCAGCCGCTTTTTCAGGACTGCACCCTGGCTTTAATGAGCAAAGCCATTGTAAGAGTTCATCTGTGGCAGTAAGGAGAGTTGGGACGGACCCGATTGAGCCGTCACTCAAAGTCGTGCGCATAGACGTAGGAGACGGGAGGGCACGTGCCCCCTAAAATTCGGGAAAAAATATTTTTTGGACAATTATTATGTAATATCCGGACATTTTTCTGGCAAAAATCATGTAAAATTCGGTAATTTTGTTAATTGTTTAGACATTATTTTTTCGGGCAAAAATGTCTTGCCCCCCTAAAGTTGACTGAGCTCCTACGCCTATGGTCGTGCGTTGAAAATGTTGACCATGATTGAAGTTGCGACGGGGGCGCAGGCGCTGAAAATGACGGACATGAAAATGCAGGACATGAAATTACAGGACAGAAAATACAGTGTTAACAGAGCTTACATTACGTTTAAACTATAAAGTGTGCAGTTTCTGGTTGTTGTTAGATACAAACACTCTAATGCACTGTGCGTAAGTTACAATTTATTTAGAAAAAGCGTAACTTACTATTTATTTTAAAACAACGTCAATAAAAATTCTACACAGCATAAGTAGTTTTTCATCGATGCTATGCCATACGATATAATTTTGCACTTTTACACAACTACAAAGTGCATACCCAATTCAAATCACCAACAAAGGCACAGAAGCAATTCCGACAGCGCCTCTGTATCTTTATTATTATTATTATTATTGTTATTATTATTACTTTAAAGCAACTGCGTGAATTATAAGAGCTAGAGTGTTCAGTGTTGTTAGGTTTTGCCATTTTATGCCCTGCAAATTTGGTCCGTCATCTTCATGTCCGTCATTTTCAGTAAACCATTGTTTATAAACTGTTTAATACCAGATAGGAAATCATGCATTCGATGCATTCGTTTAGTTTCCACAAGCTTCAAGTATCTGAACCAGCAAATATTCATGTATAGGGAAAAAGCGGTTATTCTCTGTACATCTGTGTATACATCTTTAATTCACCGATATCGGTAGCAAAGCAGCAGAACATATAAAAAAGCAAGGACGTAAGCAAACAAACAAATACACAATTAATTACGACAATACACAGGTAGTCCAATACATACTTCGACGAAACTTCGTTACGTTTAGCCGACGAATTAACTGCGCGAAAACAACACCGATCGGCTTATTTAAATCTTGTCCGTCTAGAGCATCTCGGCGTTTTGCTTGGACGTTCTACGATACTGATACGCTAACGCCAATAGAGACATTTTGTTGTATACACCGTGACTCAGACGGCATTTTGACGTGGGCAGGAAATGCATCTGGTTTCTGTAACAGTTCGCTTTTGACGTCGGTCAGTTTGGCTTATCGGCGTCGCCGGCCGATGCTGAGTTTATTTTTTCATGCTGTCCAGCCGGCAGTCCGGCTGTTGCGGCACGGCGCACCGTCACGGACGGATTCGAGCGTCGTTCTCGTAAGATGATGGAAATTCGCAATAAACTGGTTAATTGGCGCCGGCGGCGACGGCGACCGGCGATCGGCTGACTGCGACGTGGACTCATGGTATTATATACGCGCCGGCCTGCGAGCGGTCAGTCGGACGTCGTCGTTATTGGCTGTCATGCCCGACGGCATGTTATGTTTGTTTATCCGAGTCCACCGTCTGTCCTCCGTATCTATTAGCCGTAAGACCATTGCTATACACCAAGTATCGAGTCCAGCCCGTCTCGTGGTTTCGGTTACATGTCCATCATGTCATACTCACTAAAGCCCAAATTCCACAATGCCGACTTCCCCGTGACGTCCGCGACAAATCCGTGACGTCCCCTTTAGCCCAAATTCCGTTACGCCGACTTCCCCGAACCGACTTCCCCACAAACTCAAAACCCCAAAACCGACTTCCTTATACTTCCCCGAACGAAAGTCGGCGTAATGGAATTTAGGCTAAAGGGGACGTCACGGGTTTGTCACAGACTTATCGCGGACGTCACGGGGAAGTTGGTATAGTGAAATTTGACTGCACGCATGTCGCATGACAAGAATTCCCACCTGTTTATTACGTAGCCTACTGCATAACATTCCCGAATAATTGCACCCCACTATACTATCGAACCCCTCGGGTGTTGGTCTACCTGGACGGGTTATAATACTCTGCTGAACGTGATGTATCAATGACGCCGTTGACAGTCTAGTAGCACACTCATCCATGGACAGCGCGATAAGTTTGTCCGTCCGCGCGCGATCAGCAATGGTAGCTCCATTGTTGCGGCCGACCGACATGTGTTGTGCGTAGCCCCGATATGTTGTAATTAATCTAAACATTTATGCCTCGGTCGCGCGGACAGGCCCTCGAGCTATCGCGTCGTTTAATTAGATTCGTAACTTTGGGGAGACGGCGCGGGGCGGTCGTCGGGCGATCGGCTGATAGAGTCGAGTAGAATTTCGTTTGGCCGGTGACTGCGTGTCTGTCTGTCTGGACGTGTGAGGTGACGTGGAACATGTCCATGCGCTGTCAGCTTGAACGGTCGGAGTCGTCGAGTACACACATTAATGTTGATCTGGTCGTTACGTTCACGCGTCGCCGTCCGTTTCACCGATGCCTGCTGACTCTTGAGCTGCTGACTGCTGCTGCTACTGTACGGGGTGATATGACCGGGATGCATTATCCCAATCCGTACCCGATTTCAGACTTAAGGAGCGATCACAAGTAAAATAAAACATGCAATAAAACATAAAACAAGTCCTGGAAGACTGTACCATCCAGTCATGGACGGACTGGACGGTACGCCGTCATTGGCTTCAAGCTAAAACAAAATGCTAATGAGGGCTGCAACAGTTGTGCAAGTCTTGCAGGACTTGTTTTAAGTTTTATTGCATGTTTTATTTTACTTGTGATCGCTCCTTTGGGCTATAGCGTACGGCTGTTTTCGTGATTAAAAGTTAATAATATTATTGACTAATTGGGACTTAACTTGAAAATCCGTCACGGTGCGATTGTGGATAATGTTGTCCCCAATCTGTATCATGTGTATGCAAAGTTTGACGACGATCGTTTGTGAAATGAAAAAGCCTTAGTATTGATAACAACAAGAACAACATAATATTGTCAATCATGCTTTGATTTGGAGATGCCTATTGTGCTGTGGGCTAAACGTGTCAACAAGTCGAATGAAAAGTGTTCGTATTGTGATAATATGTTTCTAGAGAGATTTAGTAAATATCATCGCTCTTCATTTTCTGTACTAGTTAAGTTGATTCATTTATCTAATTATTTATTTGTTCTTTTCTCGTTGTGCGACCATTTATGGTGAAATAAAGATTTCTGTGAGAGAAGTGAGTAAAGAAATATACGATTTATAGGCGTCGAGATGGATAAGGATGACTGGGGAAGAGATGGTGGGTTCATACAGGTGTGAACTAACGCGGCGGCATGCGAGTGACGTCAACAGGTAAGTGATTATCACGTGGAGGACGATTACTGAGCGTCATCGGTGTCGTCATCGATCGACCCCGGCTTCCGTCGTACGGTCGCTGCACGCCGCCTGATTTGTAAGTCAATTGCCGCGGTCACGACCTTTGACCTGGCGACCGTCTGCTTGCCGTCGTTGCCGCGAAATGCCGATCGCTGCCGGCGGACGACCGAACTCGCTCGGTCGCAGGGCCTGCGTCCGCTCCGCTGCCTCGGCTTATTAACCGCTGCGGGGCGATTTAATTACCGCACGAGTGCTGCGTGCTCTCGCATGGCCGTGCGTAATATTAGATTAGCCGTCGACGCTTATCGCGTATGTGACGTCTCCATGTCGTTATGGTGGTACGAGGGGAACTGATAACCGCCAGACATGCAGCACTGGACGGTTTTCGCTTTCTTTTCATTCGACTCCTGCAGTCCCACACCGTCGATGACTTAATTGCCTGCTTATTTGGATCTATTTAACATTTTAGAGCGATACAAAAAACTTAAGTAGGCCTATGTATGTGTTAAGGCCAAAGGGACACGAAACACTGACCGTTGAGTTGCCGTCAATGTGACTGTTTTTATGGCACTGTTCTTACAGCAGCTCAACTGCTTTTTGTCAGCTTTTTTACTTATGATACTGGTAGATTTATATTAATACTAGCTGTAAGTTACGGACGGAGTTGTCTCGGCCGTGCGGGCCTCTGTAAATGACCTTGACCTTGACCTTGCCTAAAACACTCTTTGGGTCAACATGAGTCCCTATGGCAGGTTTGGTCTTGATCGGCCCAGCCGTTCGGCCGGCCATCGGCAACAGACAAACAAACTGATAAACATATCGCCTTTTATTATGTAGATGGTTTTGCAAACTCGAAGAAATTCGACGACTTATGACAATATTTAATTCACCGGAAACGGTAGAAATGAAAAGAAACATACTACTTATACGTATACTGCGAGTTAATGTTTAATTTAAAATAATCATTGTCTGTGTAATAACAGTGGAATTTATGACGCCAGATTGCACAACACATCACTATTATGTTCATAATGCGAATATTTCATGATGATGCGTGCCACATGCCCGTAGATTATAAATTACTTATGCAAACACATTCTTGTTTTGCCCTCGGCTGTTTAATTTACTGACGAACGGAACGAGGTAATAGGAGCCTGAAATGGATTTGAAACTTTTTCTTTCTTGTCCCGTTGTCGACATGAGCAGCGTCAAATTATAGCTCTGGAGCTCGGTCATGTGACGCTTCCAGGCAGGTGCGTCGTTGTTGTTGATCGGTTGTCTGCTATAGTTATTTATTATCGTTCATTTTCACACGTTCGCGCAGTCGTATCATCAACGCGGATCGTTGCAATACCGAGGCAGATGTAATACGGGCGTAGCTGCGTGCATTTGTTCTCAAACTCCCCACTACGCGCGTTCAGATTTTAATTGCGCCCGGCCGGTGTCGAGTTTTCCGAAGTCGTTTTTCTTCGATAATTGCGATTTTTCGACGGCGATGCATTGACGCTGGCCGCGACGTCTGTCCGTGGAGGCGCCGGGTGACCGGCCCAGCAGTCAGGACGATAGCCGGGTGGGCTGCTGGTGGATACGGCATAGTGGTTGACAGATGGCAGTCATCTGCCACCGACTTTGCGCGTCTCCCATGGCTCGTCTCTCTGTACACCCACTTCACTTTACACTTGTTGATACAGTGTTCCAGTCTCCCCGACACCTGCCGCCCTCTAACGGTTACAATTTCAACTTTTTATACACAACTTTATTTGCCATAACTGGTAGAGAAGATAAATTGTAAATGAATGTCGGATGTGCTTTGGATTTAAACTACCAAGTGAGATCATCCAGTCCCGACACGCATCGACATTATTTATGTCAGAATTGTCTAATGCTGTTAGTAATTGCTCTTATGTGTGATTTCTTGTTTTCTTTAAGTGTCTCCTTATTGTCTTTGTGTTTTATGGTTGCTACCAGTTTATGGATATAGATACATTTATTGAATATGTCAGACGGCAGCATTAAAGTACAATAATAAAATAAAGTAATAAAAGGTAAAAGGTAAATGTGTACATAGCTCTTCATGGGAAACCCACCTCAGACCTACGGGACGTCACCTGCCATATGGGATCATAGTGTTACTGCCACACGACACAAGTGAACGCGCCCCGCCTTAACCAGGGGCGTAGCTAGGATTTCAGTTTGGGGGGATAGGTCGAGGATTGAGGCGCCGAGGAGAGTGGGGTGTGGGGAGGGGCTCCCCACTGGAGGTGGGGTCTGGGCCAGAAAAATTTTTGAATGTTTATATCAAAATTGTGAGTTCTGGTGCATTCTGCGTAGCAATTAGTTACCGTTTAGCTGCCTGTTTTACCTGAATCGGAAGTACGTGTAGAACTGAAATTTGTTGGCGATCATTCCGGTGTGGCAGCCCATTCTTACCCCCTACGATAGTTACCCCCGGGTAAAATCTGGCGTGTCAATAATTACCCCCGGAGGTAAGTCTTGGCTAGCCAAGTCTTACCCCTCCCAGCCAAAAATTACCCTCTCTAATCATCATTGATCGGATACTTGCCTACCATTATTTTACAGTTCTTATGCCCGATTGGTGCTAATTTGTGATTTTAACACGTTCCATACGATCATCTGTAAATGTAATCTGTCTCTGCTTTTTCATTGTTTGTCTGCCAGTATCTGTTTGTCTTGTATCAGGGGCGTAGCGAGTAGCGACTGGGGGGTATATGGGTATATATACTCTCCAAA